>Ga0116189_1002948_pt1 | contig 12338 bp, 28 predicted proteins | sample AD_JPNTR3_MetaG_FD_89895 | JGI IMG/M metagenome (GOLD analysis project Ga0116189, IMG submission 89895) | Active sludge microbial communities of municipal wastewater-treating anaerobic digesters from Japan - AD_JPNTR3_MetaG | ecosystem: Engineered > Bioreactor > Anaerobic > Digestate | place... | reverse complement strand
TCACGTTTTGAATAATTAGGCTTATTCTCATTTCCTTTTGCATCAGCATTTTGATTTAATAAATCATTTGCGATTTCTTCTAATTCTTTTTTGTAACTTCTCATTCTATTTTGATTTGTGAAGAAGGGCAGCCGCTAACAAGTGCTATACAATATGTCGGCTGACGTGCTTCGATTAATAATACTTTAAATTTGTGTTGTTTTTTGTCCTACCTGTTAAATAATTACTCAATGTAGCTCTCTTGATATTATTTTGTTCAGCAGCTTCTTGTATTGAATTATAGATAATACCACTTTTTGTATTAATTATTTTTTTACTATTTACACCCATCATCAATTCACTTGTTTTTTGCCTTTGCTCCTTAGATTGCCGTAGCCCTTTTTTACCTTTTTTAGCTATTGACATTTTATACCTTGTTTCTTCTTTTACAACTCTGCCTATTGCACCTTCTCCGCCTTCTGTTAAATTTACCAAAGTTCCTGTTCCTAAGTCAATCCTTCCGTATTTTTTTATTAATTCAACTTCTTTTTTACAGGCTTCTTCCCAAGTTAATTTATCGAAAACAATATCAACTTTCCACCCACATTTTTTAACTATATTATTCCAGTAGTTAGTTCTATTGTGTGAACGAGATGCTCTTTTGTAATTATCCTGTGTTCCGATGCCAACATAAAATATTTCGTTGGTATCTAATCTTGTATGTGTATAAACGTATGCTTTCATACTGCAAATATACACAAAAGCAAATTATAAAACAAATAAAATATTGGGCTTTCGTGCTGAAAATCCGCCACATCGTATAGCACCGATACGTTAGCGGTAATACTACGACCTAACAAATCCATAGTGTTGAGAAATTTTATCAAGTGCAGGAATACCATAATTAGTGTAATTATCAATTAAATAAATTACTTCATTGTAAAATTTTTCATCATCTAACCAAATCCAAGTCTTAAAGTGAAGCATACTTCTACCAGCCGACAAACCTCTTTCGTCTTCTGCTTTGTCATAGGCAAAATCTAAATATTCTAAAATTTCTTTTTTAGGGTCATTAGATACTTCCCATTTTTCTTCGCCATTTTCAATTTTTTTTACATAATCTTCTTTTAAGTGTGGTTTTGCATTTTCAAATTCCATATATGAAATTAAATCACCTTTTTGTGTTCCGAAAAAGTCATCTGCTTTTTCAAATCTTTCTAAAATTTCTGCTTGTGTACGCATTTTTTGTAATTTATTAAATTGATAATCCCTCGTAAATTAAACCGTACTACCGCTAACAAGGGTTTGTAGCAATAGGGGCAGAAGTGAAAGTTTTGAGCCATTTACTTCTATTGGGCATTTGTGGTGAATTGAGCAGTAGTGCTTTCTATCCCCCTACTGCTACAAGCCCCAAATCGTTATGTGCAAGGTGGCTTCGGTAACGGAATCCAATGAGTTGGCTTGTGCTTTTCTTGTTGCCACATTTCACACCACTCTTTGTTGCTATTGAAAAACAGCATCCCTACATAACAATTCTCCCAGAAGCACAAGTAACTCCTTATGCTATCAGGCAACCTTTCTGAACACGCCACCCAGCACATAACATCGGTTTTGTGCAATGCCGAGTTCGGTGGTGGCTTCAAGGTTTGTAATTCTATTAAACATTTGTGCTTGAATGCCACCATATAGCAAAACCCCGAAACGTTGGCAGTAATGCTACAAAACCAACTCAACTTCATCATCTGCAAAGAATGATAGAATTAAATTAGACAATGAATGTGCCTTTTTAAAATCTCTATCATATCTGCTATAGAACTCTACTATAACAAAATTTTTGCCCTTGCCACGAATAAGCGCTTTATCATTATTTGCAGTTGGTAATAGTTCAAATTTTTCTTCTTTTACATTTTCATACCAATACAAACCTGTTCTTTCAGGTTCTTGCATATCGTATTCAGTAGGAATACCCCCTTTTCTAAAAGCTACGCAAGCTAAATTCATAACACTTTTTACAGTTTCTTGAAAACGTTCTTGGTTGCGACCCTTAATTTTAATTAACATATTTTTGTTTTTAAATTGTGAAACAAACAAACCGCACTACTGCCAACAATGCATATACAAAAGCAGGGCAGAAGTGCAAACTTTCAGCTTTTGTACGCTTCGATGGTTGCTTCTTTTTGCATACGTTCAAAATTTCTTGCATCAGAACCTTTAATTTTTCGTTCCATCGTTTGAGTGTTCACCTATTATAGTTTTGTGATACCAAGTGCTCATAACTTCCAAAGGATTGTAATAGAAAAACCCATTTAAAGTTTCTTTTTTATAATAAACTCTAAAATCTTCTTCATCACTTATGGCACTTTTTGTTTTTACCACTGTCTGCATAAAACCAAAAGACTCATTTGCACTCAATGCTAATTGTTTTGCTTCCTCAGCTGCCATTGTTTTTATTTAATGTTGACTAATTAAAATGCCTTTCAAATTATTATTATCTTAAAACCACTTCTCTTTTAAGAGATAAAATCGTTCCTGTAATTGACTTACTTTTGATTTTATTTTATCGCATTTTTCTAAATTAAGATTTCTTTTATCTTGCATATCATTGTGATGCAGAATCATTTGGTTGTATGTAGAAATTTTGTCTTGAAGTTTTAACATTTCCATAAAATCATTTTTTAAAGAATTTAAACTCATTATTTACAATTTATTTGTTTTGAATACCTAAATTTTGTAGCGTTATGCTCCATTTAAAAGAGCATTCAACGAACCATCAATATCTAATATACCGCCCCACCATCCAAGACTAAACCAACCATTATTATCGTTGATAGTCCTTACGAAAACTATCTTTACTGTTTTATCATCAGAAACTTTTAAATCCGCTTTTACAAAGTAATCCGTTTCTTTTGCATAAAGCCAGTCACATTCTGCAACATCTTGTTTCCAGTCATTCAAAGTTTCTTCATCAATATCTGCAAATGAGATAATTTCTGTAATCAGAACTTCCATTCTTCGACTTGGTTTAATCTTTCCGTCATCGAAATAATTATACGTTTGCCCTAAAATGGGGCATGGCAAAGTATTGCTAATAGTGGGGGTTTTATCTTTCAATAAATCTGTTTGCGTATTATTAAAATTTTGTGTTTTAAATAAATTGAACATTCTTCTAAAATTTAACAACGTTATTCTTTCACTGATTCATAGTAAATATACAACCTACTATTATTTAAACTCTTTTTTTGGTAAGCGTTTTCAGGTCTGAAGAATAAATAATCTAATCTTTTGTTAAACTTACTATCTTCGGTGGTGAAGTATTGTTCTATTAAATTATATAATTCCCGTGCTGTTAAAGATGTTTCCGCACAAAACCATGCTATTAACCCTACTAACTTATTTTTACTACATAAAATCTTATCCTCATCTTTATACTTTTCTAACAAATATTTTGCCAGCTCAACATGGTTTTCAGTTGCGTCAGGTATTTGTATTAAGTCTAATAGTTCCGCACCATTTTTTGAAAGGCGTGGAGATCTGTCCTTTAATCTATCAACATATCCTAGCTTTTCTAATGCTACTATGTGTATGTCAAACATACTATAATCCATCTTTTCCGCCCGCAATTGTTTTAGGAATTGTAGGGTTACAATATCAACAGGTAATAAGCCGTGTTTGTTTATTAGTTTGAAATTCAAGTACATTACCTTAATTTATTTAATTCAAATTCTTCAAATGTTATGTTAACATCTTCATCCATTCTTGTCTTATACCAAAGACCGTCTTCGTCTGTATCTTGCATTAGTGTTAGTTCTGTGTTTTCATCGTATTTTTCACGCACAAGTTTATAGGCGGCGGATTTACTATCAAAAACACCAACTACATAAGATATAGAATCGGGACCACTAGGGTAATAAAAATATATTTCTGTTACTACTACCATATTAAATCATCTATGTTTAGATTATGTTCTTTAAGACATTCTAATATGTCTTCAAATACTTTTTCCACCGCATCATACTGCTCTTCTGTAAGGCTATCATTATACTTTAAATGCTTCATCCTTATTGTATATGTTACTTCATTTATGAATGAAGCCATGTCCGCCGCCTTTTGTATTTGTAAAGCTTCTTTAGGATTACCTGTTGTAAATATTGTTAGCATATTACTTTATTTTTCTCTCAACCACACAAATTGTATCATTATGGTTACCACCGTGTGATACTAATAAAATTTCAATAATTTCAAAACCTTTTGTTTTACCTATACCATTAGAGTTCCAACCAAAAGAAATTACAATACCATTTGGTTTAACAACTCTTGCTATTTCTTTTTTCAAGTTTCCCCAAAAGCTTGATTGTGTTGTTTGCATGTTTACAGTTTTACCAAGTTTTTTATAACATTCTGAAACTTGTCTTGGAGAATATGGTGGGTCATACAAAACAAAATCTATTGAATTATTATCAAAAATTTTAAGAAACTCTTTAGCATCCATACAATAGTCTGTTCCCATATCAGGGTCTAAATCATTCGTAACCTTAGCTATCCTATTTTTGTTTGCAAAAGGGTCTATACTGTAATGCTCTGGTTTTATATACTTTTGTATTAAGTTGTTTATACATTTTATGTCAAAAGTTTTTGAATTAGGCATTTCCCAAACTCTGTTAAAAATCATAATCATACTATTCTATTATTTTTGCCCACTCTTCGTGTGCTTTTTCATTGATACTAATTTTATTGTATAGCGCTATATTGTGTGGCTTTATTAGTGTACCCCACTTTGGTAGTTGTATGTGTAACCTTATTTCTTTATATGTAAGATATGGAAACTCCGCCACCCTCCATGTTTCATAAGCAAATACTTTACACTTATTATCATCAAAATAATTACCATGCTCGTCAATACCATCAACTTCATTGTCACAGTCTGGTATGTAACTGATGAAAGTATTAGGTACAGCTTCTAATAACAAGTAATATATTCCGCCTTCTTTTATAACACTACCTTCTCTTATTCTTTTATGGTTCTGATACATACTCCTACTATTTCTCTTAGTAAATTACTGTCACCCTTAACTCTTAAATCGTCAATGTCTTTAATATCCTTACTTATAAGGTAATTTAGTACATTAGTAGGTGGCGCTATTGGTTTAACTATACCTCCACTTTGTTCATATAATTTCTGCGCCATCTTTTCACCTGCTTCATTTAGTTCAAAATCAAAGAAGGAGTAAATGTTATCATACTTTAGATTAGGCAACTCTCTTAGTAACCCGCTGAAATTTCCCTCAGACATAGTACTTGTTGTGTCATAGCATAACTCTAAGCTATCAAATACAAGCCTATCTTTGCGGGAAGAAAATACTATTAGATTATCATAAAGCTTAGTGACCTCATTTTCTAAATTGTATAGACTAGTATTGTAAGACAACCATTTATGCTCCTTATCTAAAGGACTGTATACTTTAAATCCTCGGCGGTCTCTATAATCAAAGTAATAAATAAACTTAGGGTTATCTTTAGTAGAAGTACATATAAACTTACCATCTATGAACAATAACTTTAATGGGAAGATTAAATCACGCTCACAAGTACTACTGTCTATATCTCTTTTAGCCCAATAAGCTATCTCAAATTCAGACCAGTAATCGTTTGGCACTACTTTTAGTACCTTTTCTTTTGGTTGTGGGCGGGGCTTATGTACTACCTCAGCCTTATGGTTTTCAGCTAATATATCCTTAATTATGTTTGCCGCACCTTTGAAATCAACATCTTCTATTTCCATTACTAAATCATATACTGATTTATACATTAAACCTAATCCGAAGTCTGACCACCTTACATTATCTCCTACTAATTTAGTACTGAAGCTTGGATTGTTGTCATCCCGCAGCGGGGAGTTAATACGATGGTAAAGTTCTACACCATAATGCTCATATATCTGTTCTTGCTGTGATATATCAAGAGTCATAAAATTTATTTATAATAGATAAAACAACATTGTTGTCAGAAAGTTCAGTTTTTACTATCTTATTTCCATCCCAATAAGCTAAGTAAGCATATTCTATTTCTACAAAGCTTTGGGTAATAATATGTAACCCATGACTATCATAAGTGTCAGTTTGGTGCTCAACATCATAATCAACTACAAGCACAGCCCCGTCAAAATCTTCTGGGCCGTACTTGTTTGCATCATAAATATTTCCGTCGTGTATTATTATATTAATCATTTGGTAAATCTACGTTTTTTGCTAATTCATGTTTTGGGGTTCTTCGATTAAACATTTTCGTTAGTAAAATTATTAAAAATTTCCCCACCTTTTAAAAAAGAAAAAATATGAGCAATCACATCCACTGTCCAACCATTGCCCAACATTTTGTATCTATGTGAATCCAATAAGCCAACATTTGTATAGTTATCTGGAACAGTTTGCAACCTCTCACATTCCAAAGGTGTTGGTATTCTCAAATAATCATCAGAAAACTTTATGTTTGTTGATCCTGAATTTGATATCCCATGCCCAGATGTTGTCAATGTCTTTGACTTCCTTTCTGGTGGTCTAATATTACTTCTGGATTTCTTGTATGATAATGTCCCCTCTTTCTTCTTATATAACCTCTCTGTGATGTTATATTTTTCATCCACCTTATCTTCCATAATATCCTTTAAGTGCAATCCTAGGTCATCTGGTTGGCTTATTTGACCAATATTTGTCCAATACAATCTCTTCCTATCCTGGGCTGAAACAAGGTTTGAATTTATCATCACAGGCTCAACTCCCAGTGTGTCAGTTATGATTTTTTTCCAATAATCTTTCATCATAACATTTTCAAGAAGAAAGTATTTTGGTTTTAATTCCTTCAATAATCTAACATATTCCCAAAATAAATAGGATTCACCATCAAACTCATATCCTTGCTCTTTTAATTCAAGATATGAATCCAATGATAATATATCCCTCTGATCCTTTGTTGACATACCTTTCATCTTTCCAGCAAATGAAAAAGATTGGCAAGGTGAACCCCCCATTATCAAATCAATTTGGGGTAAATCACTTGCCTTAATCTTTGAAACATCACCCAACTGGATTGTGTTTGGAAAATTATGTTGTGTAACCTTTATTGAATTCTTTTCAATCTCTGATGCAAAATATTTATCATATTCAATACCAACACGATTTAAGGCAATCTGCCCGCAACTCATTCCATCAAATAATGATAATACGTTTATTTTTTCTTTTTTGCCTACACTCATTTTTAATAATTTTTTATTTAGTGTTTCAATTTAAGTTTTTCGTTAATTAACCGCTTGGGCGGGAGGTTACGAAGATGTTTTCTTCTGATTATTCTTACTTTATCTCCTTCTTTAAATTTTAACTTACACATAATATTTTATTTAATTCTACTAATTCTTTAAATTTTAACTTGTACAATTCCTGCTCGGTGAATAAACCTAACTTACATAACTTCCTGTACAACACCCACTCTTTACAGGGTTGTATGTTTTCAGGGTCAGGATTCTCACCTATTTCCTTACACGCACTATTCAAGTAACGTGTGTAGTTTTCTGAGAATATATCGCCCGTAGGGGGCTGTCTTAGTGCTTTATCAATGGCTTTCCATCTCATAAATCATCTTTTGCATTGGTTACTAAAATTCTTCTTCAGCAGGTTGCTGCTCCTGCTCATTAAAATCTTCAAGAGCTTTAGTTAATCTACTGCTAAACTCATCAAGGGTTATAGGTTTCTTACATAACATATCTAAGTATTTGTCATAATCTTTAGGTTCTACTGGTAGTAACCCCGCTTGGTTTAAGTCTTCTATTATTGTGCAAGAGCTGTCTATTCTGTAGACAGAATAAGTGTCCTGATGTTTTATCTTATATCCGTATATGCACGGGTTTAAGCTTACTAAACCATCATTTATTTCCACCACCTGCCCTATGAACATAAGACTATAGGACGGTCCTTCTAAGAAATTTTTTACTATTGTTCCTTTGTTAATGCCAATCATACTGCAAAGATAAGTGTTTTATTTTTAATAAACTGTTAATATAATGTTAAAAGTTGTCTAAGTTCTAAATTATTTTTATAGGTGTGTTTTGTGTATGACCAAAGTTCTTTTAAAGATAGTGCTTTGGAAAGATTTTTGTGGTATAAAATGTTTTTAATATTTAATATCTCAGATGTTACCCGCCGAACATAACCATCTTTTAATAACACACTTTTTACAAGTTCGGACTCGACTGAGTTGAACATTACTAATGTTAATTTGTGTATTTCAGTAACTGTAAATTCTTGTTCCAAAATTGATTAGTATAAATATTACTTAAAGGTTTAATCCTATTATAGTATAATAATATATATTATAGTACTATATCTTAACTTTATAATATACAGTAGTTTTAGTATGGTTTATTCCTGCTAATTCTTGTGCTTCTTTTAACCTTTCTTTTAATTCTTCAATTTGGGCGGTGATAGTATTGACTTCTTCACTATCATTATAAACATTAACATTCCTTTCTACTTTAGTAACTTCAACACCACTTTCCGCATCCACTGCATTTTCACATTCGGTGCAACGATTAATTAAAAAATTAGTACAGGATTCCTTTAACTTTTTAGCCGTGGAATCATTATTAGTAATGGATGGCATACTCTCACTTACTTTAGTAGTGAGATTGCACAGCCTACGCTTAGTCTAATGACTTACGTTAACGACTGTTGGGAAATGCCCTTCCCTCTATTACCTTTGCCGCATCTAAGTCGGCATTATCTTCGTGTCCACAGCTTACACATTTGAATATACTTTGTGTCACTCTATTTTCTTTACACGCGTGTCCACACTTACTACATTCTTGGCTTGTATAAGCTGGGTTAACTCTTACTAAGTTGTTTGCTTTATACCTTAACATTTCAAAGAAGGTTCCCCAACTAACATCGCTAATATGCCTACTAAGATTTGACCTAACCATGTTAGTTATTTTTAAATCCTCAATAGCTATATTAGAATAATTAGTAGCAAAATAAGTAGACTTCTTATGTAAGAAATCTTTTCTTGCGTCTGCCACTTTTTTATATAACCTTGCAATTACATTTACTTGTTTGTACCATCTGTTGGAGAACTTAACTTGCCTACTAAGTTTCCTTTGCTCTATTCTTAACTTCTTCAATTGCTTTTCAAGGAACCTTGGGTTTTCTATAAATTCAGCATCTGACGTAACACAGAAGTATTTAATTCCCATATCTATGCCAACTTGGTTCTCGTTGTTACAGTATGTTTTGTCGGCTACTTCTGCGATTACGTTTAAGTAAATTCCGTCTGCCTTTCTGATTAATCTGGCGGTTTTAATTGTTCCATCTATTTTTTTATTATTAAATACTTTCACTTTACCAAATTTTGGTAATATGAACCTACTACTATCTTGTCTTAAAGAGTTTGAAGATTGTTTAAATCCGAAAGACTTCCAATCTTTTTTCTTAGCCCATTTTGGGTATTTAGCCCTCTTACTAAAAAAGTTCTTATAACTTGTGTCAAGTCTTTCAATAACACATTGTAGAGTGTGTGAATGTATATCTTTCAGCCAACTAAACTCTTTTCTACATTCTGTTAATTGCTTAAATAGGTCATAACATGACAGACTGACACCAGATTTATAAGCCGTTTCTTTTGTTTCCTTTGCTAAGTTATACACATACCTCGTCCCGTCCAACCATCTGTCGAACTTGGCCTCCACTTTCTTATTGGAATATAGCTTGTATGTGTATGTACGAATCACTTATTTAATTCTTTATTCATTAGATGTTTGATATAAGTTACAAGTGGCATTCCATTTTCTTTTGCCAACTTAGTCCACTTTTCCCAAATTGGTATATCAACCAATATTTGCACATGTTTTTTGTTTTCCATTTACTTTATGTTTTAAAATAAGACACAATATACAACGTATTTTATGAAATCTTGTTGTTTTTGAAATAAATATTTTCACTTTTATTAACTATTGTAAAGGTTTTCCAATTAATCCAACAGTTAAAAACCTCCGATAAAAATATCATAGCCACGAAACTTTATAGTAAACACTTATATTCGTATGCGCCACACCAGCCTTCTCTTTTGCTTTAGCTAACTTAGCTTTCAACTCTTCTATCTTTTTCTCTATTGACGCTACATCCTCACTATCGTTGTATACTTTCGTCTCTCTTTCAACCCTTGTTACTTCTATACCTGTCTCAGGGTCAACCGTATTCTCACATTCTGCACACCTATTACTTAGGAATGAGTAACACTCTTTCTTTATTCTTTCTGAATCCTTTGTGTTAGTCGCCGCCGACAAAAAAGCCAGCATACGTATTGCATCGTTCTTAGTCTTCGGTGTAAAGTTCTTTAAAGTTGTTTGCATTTCTTTTAATGCAGTAGGAGCAACTACTCCATTTTGTGTTTTAATTAATTCGCTCATTTGTTATTTATTTTAATTTTAAGCAATTATTTTTTAGTGGGTGGGGTGTTAGTCCACCCGACGTGAGAAAGTGTCTTATATTCAATCTAACGAAGCCGTAGGGCTTATTAACCAATCCATATTAACTTGTTAGAATAACCTAAGCCGTAAAGATCATTCATTATATAGTTAAATTTGCATTCAATATCTTTGTTTAGATCTCTTGTATCTATTATGTTCATACTGATTTTATTTATAATTTAATAATTGTTGTTTATTACACTTGTCAAAGCCGTAAAACTCTAAGAAATCATTTATATGATTAGCCGTTGTTTTTGAGTACCATCCATATACTGACATCTCATTTGTATTGTGGTTGTAACTCGCCACCCTTTTGGTGTATGATATTAAATCTGAGTAATGTTCCCCGTCACTGTTTGTATACTCATTGACGTGGTTGTTAGGTTTATTGTTTAAATAAAAGGTTTTCATATTATACTTCTTCTGTGTTTATTTCTTCAATAAATTTGAAACTTGTAACCACGAATAGGTTTAATATTGTGGCTGGTAATTTTGGCAGGTTTTCGCAATCAAGGCCGTGGAAGAACATATCATCTCTCTTATATCCACACCAATAAGGTAAAGGCTCTTCATTACTTGTTACTAATTGGTTTTTAAACCTTACATTATCATCTGTAAAGTACCCGTCGATTGAAAATATTTTCATTTTTTTTAATTTTAAAAGTTGCCCGCCGCCTAAACGACGGGCTGTTAAATAACATTACTTCAACAATTTTTCCAACTCTTCCACAGATTTACCCTCCAACTCATTCTCTTGTTTTCTTGCTATAAGCCCTAAAATCTTTTGGTTGTGCTCTTTAATATCTGCCGCACTACGTAACTCCTCTGCGTCTTTCTTCTTAGTTTCATTTATATTGTTAAATACTAAATCTTCATCTACACCTAATTCATCTACCGCATAATCTTGTATGTCATCAATAAGGTGGGCTAAACCCATTGCTTCATCTGATCCATCATTTAGAAGCCACTCTTTTTGTTCTGCGAGTAGTCTCCAATTTATTCTACTAATAAACTCTGGTGCCATAATTTATTTATATTTATTTGTGATTTTAATAATTTGATTCTCAACATATCTTTCCGCCGACTTTAAGCCATAGTTGACATGCCTCCATTTTATATAAGCTTCAACCATATCTCCAAACTTGCCTTCACTTACATCCGTTTTTAATAACGGTAGTTTATACTTAAACGGAAGCTCAAATTGACTTAGAAATAAGTTAGAATTAATAAGATTCTTTACAACCTATTGTGATATTATCTATTACTCCTATTGTAGTATCTCCATCCATTACTGCAACATGAATTAATCTACTCATACTATTTAAAGTTTAAAATTGTTTTGTTAATTGCATCTCTAAGCTTCTTTTCGTCATCCCATTGTCTCTTGTAAACACCACCTTCACCATATCTTTTACCATCACTGTATTTTAAGGCGGCGGCGATAAGGTCTAATAATGGAATATCATCTAATAGATTTAACTTTGTAAGATGCCACCCCGTCTCATCTTCATATACTCTTACAGGAAGTTTTTTACTATTACTATTATTTTGTAGGTATCTAAGTTTTGCCACGGCGTCTGCCTTACATTGATAAGTTACTTTGGTAGGGGATCTGTTTTTACTACCTTTTTTGTTTGTCATGTTTGTGTTTTTGGTTTTAATTTAATTGATTGGTTTTGTGTGTGTTGTGGTGTTTGTTCCTGCACATTAAAGATATTCTTTGAAGCTTACTTCTATTTTCATAATTATATTTCATGCGCTACATGATTACACAATGTTTGCTCATCTTTTAATGTTTAATAAGTTGCTATATAAATATCTAATACTTCTATAAATCTTAAGCCTAATG
>Ga0116189_1002946_pt1 | contig 12346 bp, 8 predicted proteins | sample AD_JPNTR3_MetaG_FD_89895 | JGI IMG/M metagenome (GOLD analysis project Ga0116189, IMG submission 89895) | Active sludge microbial communities of municipal wastewater-treating anaerobic digesters from Japan - AD_JPNTR3_MetaG | ecosystem: Engineered > Bioreactor > Anaerobic > Digestate | place... | reverse complement strand
ATGCGAAAACCACGGCGTGACACACTCGTTCTGGGCGCGCTGTCGCTTGCGCTCCTGCTTCTGGGCGGCGCATTGATGCCAGCTTTTGTTCTTGCTCTGACCGCACTGTTTTACGGCGCGCTCTGTGCCTATATGGGCATCGACGCCGAAGAGTCAGGCTCGACAAAAAACAGCAGGCTGCAGCGTATTCTCGCACTCATCGCCATGATAACCCTCGCCCTGCTGCTTTTCAGCATACAGGGGCTGCCGATGCTGCACAGAAGTCTGCAGTTGGAAACCCCTGCCCGGCTCCTGAGTGGTTTTCGTCTTGCCGCTGCGCTTCCCTCCGGAATCAAAGGGCTCTGGACGCAGCTCTTCGATCTGCAGACACAGCTGCTGCCTGCTCCCGGGCGGATCGGTGTTCTTGCGCTGCTCCTGCTGCCTCCTGCTTTTTTCCACCGGCTTCAGCGAAAGGAACGCTTTTTTTTCGGTCTCGCCCTGCCCGCACTGATTATTCTTGCTCTCTTTACACGGGACGCAGGATGGGTGCAGGCACTGTATTTTCCCGTCAGTTTCTGTCTGGCGGTGCTGGCGGCACTGGGCATGGACCGCCTTTTTACTGTACGTCGCAATCCCATGACGCCCCGACTCTGGGTTCCTGCAGCCGCATCCTGTCTCCTTTTTATTATTCTTTTTCCCATCGTACCGGATAGTGCACGGGGACGGATGATTCCTTTTCTGCCTGCGCTCGTTTTTTTTCTTGCGATCCGGCGCAACTGGGCAGCTACCGCTGCGGGTATCGGCATACTGATCTTCCTCTATGTGGATCTGGCGTCTTCTTTTGTAAACCGTCAGGATCACCCCTTTTTTCAGGCGGTTCCGGAACTGCGGCTTCATGCCCGGACTGAAAAAGCACTTCGCGAAAGCGCTCTGGATGGCAGAGCACTCCTGCTCGCCGCACCCGACAACCGCAGTTTTCACCCCAACAGCAGCATTGCCGCACACCTCTACGGTGCGCTTGGTGAAAGTGCTGTCCTCAGTCGCTCACAGCAGAAATGGCTGGAGCAGTGGAACAAAACAATGGCGGAAAACAACGGAGTCCCTTCCACTGCCATGATGCAGTTGATGTCTGTCCGTGCTGTAGCGGCCGACAGTTCTTTTTCCGCTTCGGAAAACGCACCTTCAGGCTTAAACCTTCAGCAGCACAGCCGTGACGGCGGCATCACTGTCTTTAACAGCCCGCCGGGGCTGTCCCGGGCATACTGGACGCCCCGCTGGCGCCTTGCTACAGACGATCGCGCCGCACTGGAAGGTGTCTGCGCACCCGACTTTGATCCGTCCCGGGAATGTCTCGTGACAACGGCAAAGAAAACCATTCATCATCTGGCACGCATTGTCGCCGAAAGTACGGAAGAGAGCCGCGACTATGAGCAGCCGCGCATCGTACTGAGCGAAAAGCGTCCGGAAGCCGTTTCCATTCAGCTAGACACGCCGGGGCCGGGCATTCTGACCTTCAGCGAATGTTTTGACGAAGGATGGCATGCAACGGACAATGGTGTTCCTGCGCCGCTGCTCCGTGTCAACGGTCTTTTTATGGGGATAGCCCTGGATAAAGGAAATCATTCCATCATCTTTTCCTATCGCCCCCCGCTTATGCTTGCAGGAAGTTTTATCAGCGCACTGACAGCGCTGTTCTGTGTTATTCTTCTTCTCGCCACCTATGTCACTTCAGCCGGGAAAAGCAGGAGCAACACCTGTCCGGCAAACACAAGCCATTGACTTGACAGGGAGATCATTTCAGAATGGATGCCGATTTCACTGCTGTTGCAGCCCTGGTTCTTGCCGGAGGTTCGGGCGAGCGTTTCTGGCCCCTGTCGAGACCGCACCGGCCCAAGCAGCTCCTTGATCTGGACGGTTCCGGAAAATGTATGCTCCGGCAGGCTGTAGATCATCTGAACCCGTTAATTCCGCCAAACCAGCTCTATATCAGTACCAACAGACTGCTGGCGCCAACAGTCCGGAAACTGCTGAAAGACATTCCGGCGTCCCACATCTATGCGGAGCCCTGTACAAAGAATACAGGCGGTGCATTGATTTATACGCTGGCACGCATGCTGGCGGCCAAAGGAGAGGAAAAACTTTCCGCCATGACGCTGGCACTTGTGACAGCGGATCAGAAAATCGAGCGCCGCTTCTGCTTCCATCGCATGCTTCGTGAGGCAGTCGCCACTGCACAGGCGGAGGATGCTCTGGTACTTTGCGGCATCATGCCCTCACGCCCGGAAAAAGGGTTCGGCTACATAGAGACAACCGTATCCACTCCTTTCTGTGCCCGGGGGAAAAAGATGGTTGCCTGGCCGGTCAAAGCATTTCATGAAAAGCCGGACGCTGCACGGGCACGCCGTTTTATCAGTACAGGGCGGCATTTCTGGAACAGCGGCATGCTCTTCTGTCGTTTTTCCGTGCTCATGAATCAGCTGCAAAAAGCGCGCCCTGATATGGCAGCCCTGGTTTATCAGCTTGCGACACTGATCAGAGAAAAAAGACTGGAAGAAGTGGATGCGCTTTTCGCCACGCTGGAAGCCATCAGCATCGATCACGCCCTGCTGGAGCATGCCGACCGCATTTTAATGGTTCGGGGCGACTTTTCCTGGCGGGACATGGGCACCTGGCAGAGCGTCGCAGAAGAACGTACGCCCGATGATATGGGCAATGTGACCGCCGGTAATGCCGCCATTATGGACTGCAGGGACAGCATCATCTGGAACGCCGCCACGGATAAAGGGATTTCCGTAGCTGCTCTGGGACTCTCCGATATTGTTCTCGTAGTCACGGAAGATGCCGTTCTTGTCATGCACAAAGAACACGCTCATGATCTTAAAAAACTGCTGGCAGAAATGGCTTCAAAGAAAAAAAACGTCCGGCAGCCAAAACAGAAAAAAGACGGGGATGCTCACTGAGACGCTTCTGTTTCTTCTGTGCTTTTTTTTCTGAAAGCGACGGATTGCAGTCCCAATGTAAGCCATCCGACCGGAACCCAGATCCAGACGGAAAGAATGCGGAAAGCGAGGACGGCCGGAACCAAATGCACAGGGGGCGCCTTCAGCCAATAGAGCAGTGCGCCAATATAACTTTCAGCCACGCCGAATCCGCCCGGTATGCCCGAAATGGCACCCACAAAAAGAGTGGAAGTGCTGATCATAAGAGCATGCATATACGATAGATCGGGAATCAGCTCTCTGAAGACCAGATACAGGTTCAGCGCATTGATCAGCCAGTTGAGCATGCTTAAGAAAACAAGTCCTGCCAGAGCCGGCTGGAGAAAACTGACAAAGCCAATCTGCAGCTTCAACCGGATGAGCAAGGGCCGTATTATCTGAGCCGCCACCAATCCGGCAGGGATAAGCAGCAGCGGCAGGAAGAAAGCTATGGCAGAAATCTGAAAAAACATGAATGCAGATACAAAGAGTGCCGAAGCGGAAATCGCCGTAAAACCCAGATAAAGCACTTCTGCGGAAAAAGTAGTTGCGGCTGAAACGTAGCAGCGCCGTGCTGTTTCAGCAGAACGGAATGCGCGACCAAGCTGGGCAGGCATCAGCAGAGCGGCATGGGCTGAAAAATACAGGAAAATGCTTTGCACCTTCCCCGGCGTGACGCCCTGATGTCGCAGCACCTGCCGCCAGATCAGCCCATCCAGAAAAATATCGCAGCAGCCAAGCAGGAATACCTGAGCCAGCAGGAACCGGCGGGCATGCCAGAAAGCATACACAGCCCCCCAGTCGCTCCCCCGCAGGCTGTACAAGGCATAAAGGGTAATGCCCGCAATAAGACACAGCACCGCAGTGCGCAGTTTATCCGCCCAATACCGGAAGGACCTGTGCTGTTCTTCTGCCTGCGGGGCGGATTCATTTTCCTGCATGCGAATCTTTACCTTTTGTGCACTGCACATACACGGCGCTGTTTCCCGGGATGTCTGCGTCTCCTGCTACAGACAGCATACCAGATACAGCACAGCTGCATCACCCACGGACGCGGGCTTTTTAAAATACTGTTCGCCGTCGGACAGTGTTTTTCTGCCTCCATGAAACCACCGGCCGCTGCTGATGTCAAACCACTGAAGCGTATAGCAGCCTGCTTGCAGATCAACACCCGGATACCGGCCGGTTTCACTGTAGATGAGGTAGAGCTGCCCCGGCCTGGCAAGAACATAACGGCTGTCACCCCGCGCCAGCGCATCAGAAGGGGCTGTTTCATTAAACCGTACCGACTCCATGAATCGCACCAGTCCGCCGCAAATCTTCAGATCCTCTTCTTTTGTTTTGTCTATGTCCATTTGCAGGATCATAGAATATGCCCCGCCAAAGGCGATGGACCAGATGGTTTTCTGAAGTGCAAGACCGGTTGGGCGGGGCTGAAATTCGGACAAATTAATGTTTTTCCGCCCTCCTGTATTCTGCCACGCCGAAACCGCTGCTTCATGAAGGCTGTCACTGGATGCGGTGTTGAACTGCATGGCAAACTGATCCACGTGGATGTTGTCGGTAAAGTCAAAAACTGTTCCATGATTCTGATGTACCGCCACAGGATGCCGCAACGGATCCTGCGCTTTGATGCGCTCAGCAATTTTCGCTGCCCGGGCGGGAGATACTGCCTCGATATATTCTTCCGCCACACACCAGATAAGATACGGGTGACGATGGAACCGCGCAACAACAGTATCTATGAACTGCTCTTCCCGGGGATCCAGGGCACCATCCGTCAGATCTCTGTGAAAAGGCGCCGCACTGTCATCATAAAAAAAGAGAAAAATAACGATGCCCTGCCTGTTCATCTCTGAAAACCACTGATCCCATTGATCCAGAATAGCCGTATTAAGTCCCTGCCCGGGATCGCCATTAACAAAAGGGTTTTCATCGGCAGTACCGTCACCGCCGTGGCTGCGTACCATGATCATATAAATGCAGTTGGCACCGGTGCCCGCCATTTTTCTGATGAGCGCCTGCTGATCGCCCTCCCGGGTTCCGTCAGCCTTGCGCAGACCCCGATATAAAAAGCCTTCAGGATCTCCAGGACCGCACATGTAAAAGGGAGCATTGTCACCATAGAGAAGCCACGCCGGATGCTCCGGGTCCACGTTAATGGCGCCCCTATCGCAGGAGAAGGCATCTCCCATCACACTCGCTCCCAGAGCCAACAGGACAGATAATACATAAAAAACATAACAATCCTGCCTCTTTTTCATTTTATGCACCCTCCTGACGCAAAATGCCTTCATGTTATTTTACACCGCTTGTCCTATCGGCGCCAAGAAAACGTGCCCACCTGAAAAGATATTTTCTTATATATACACTACACATCCGCATAAACCTTCATGGAATTCGCAAGTTTGACATTTTACGGCTGTTTGTCTAGAATATGCCCGATACGGTTTGTTCAGTTCTCCGGTTGTGGCGGGTCATTCTTCAGGCAGCTTGTCGGATCAAACCGGAGAAAAACTGACACATTTACAGTCCCGGCATGTATTTATACTTAAAGGAAACATACCGTTATGAAACTGAATGCTCCTGTTATCAGCCGTCTTGCCCTTCTTATTGTGTGCGCTGTTGCCCTCAGCGGATGCCATTTCACAATACAGCGGGAAACAGAGATTATTCTTACAGAGAATGTTACCGTTTCGGGAGCCAACCGGATAAACAATACTAACGGCACTCTGACAGAAAATGATCTTTACGAAGAAGTGTTGCTGCAAGGCTGGAAAAACGGTCTGGTCACTTTCCCGCTGGGAATAAACTGTGATTTTACCAAAAACATTCTGGAACTTGCAGAAAAAGTGAAAGATCCTGTGCAGTTTCTGGACAGCCCCTTCGCGCCTCTGCTCAAAATTTTCTTTGTACAGGGCAAATTGGACGGGCTGGTGCTTACCAAAATTGCTCTGGAACCTTCTTCCGGGAATTTCGACACTATCACACGATGCTCTCTGCGGGCATTTGACGAAATCCAGGGCACCATCAACTCCTACAGTGCCGCAGGGCCTTTTCAGGGTAAACCCGTTCTGACACCTGACCGCAACATTGATATCTACCGGGTCATTCGCGATGCCGGAGTCGAATGCCTCACAAGCGAAATGACTATGCAGGGCTCCCGGCCCCAAAACGACCTTATTTTCACTGCAAAAGCAACAGCGGTATATGAGGTTAAATTGCGCTTTTTCAGCTTCTGAAAGAGCAGCAGCGCATAAAACAGCGCCTTAAGCCCACTCGAAGGAGAAGCGGATTTTTCAATCCCTTCTCCTTTTTCTGTTTCAGAAAAACAACGCCTGTCCCGCCTATATTTATCTTTTGACAAATAACGATTTATGTGATATGTTTTAGAAAAGCGCAGTTTGTTTCAGATTGATTGATTTATGAATAAATACACAACACTATTCGCTAATTACAAAGCAATACTTTCGCCCATACAGGTGTTATACAGGCAAATAATAGTACCACGGAAAGCACCCTCGTAAACCCGGTCTGCCAGCGGTATGATCTTTTGTTTTTTTTGCATTGAATTATGAGTAATTTACTAATGATTACTTTTCGAAAGTTTCCTGTCCGGAACAGTACCCGGCTCTGAATCTTGTAATCTGTACTTTGCATGTTCGCAACTTATTTTTTCGAGAAAAGACTTGTTAACAAAAAAGACTGCCCTTATCCTTGGTGCCATTTTGGTTGTCATGCCGCTATCCATCGCAACAGCGGGAACCTACAGCGGAGGCAGCGGCACTGCTGACAATCCGTATCTGCTGAGCCGTGCGGCTGACTGGCTTGAGTTGTCTGAAACACAAAGCGACTGGGGCAGCGATTTCAGGCTGACCCGAAGCATTGATTTCAGCGGTGTCACCGTAAAGCCTGTAGGCCGGGACTTTGATCCCGCCAACCCTGACTACCCGCATATTTACTTCAGCGGCAGCCTGGACGGCGGCGGATATCGCCTTAAAAACATCGTGTTAAATTATCCTGATGAAAACGATGTTGCGCTTTTTTTCAGCATGCAGCGTGCCTCCGTGAACAATCTGATTATTGAAAATATGGAAATAAAAGCGAAACGGCAGGCTGCCTCTCTGGCAGTCTATTTTGATGAAAGTGCTGCCAAAGATGTAAAAATAATCAGCAGAATCAGCGCAGAAGGCGATGCAGGCGGTCTGGCTGTGGACTGCCTGAACTCCAAATTTATGCGCTGCTGGATCGGTACGGATATCCAATGCACCGACGACAACAGCCGGGCAGGCGGTATTGCAGCGCTGGCACAGGGTGAGGAAATTTCTTTTTCAGAAAGCATCGGAACTATCGTTGCAAAAGAGCGGGCAGGCGGCTTCTTCGCCACAGCACTGGATTTGGCAATTAGAAACAGCACTTCTTTTGCAACGACACAAAGCGCCCTCGCCGGAGGCTTTGTCGGATATGCCGATAAACTGACTGTCACAAAATCCTCCGCTCTGATAGACGTGCGCGGCTACAATTATGGCGGCGGCCTCGCAGGCTATGCCCAGAACAGTAACTTTTTCAACACTTTCACCCGTGGCAGTGTCTCCGGCAACAATGCGGCAGGCGGGCTGGTCGGTTTCTGCGACCACAATGTCAGTTTCAAAGAGAGTTTTTCCTCTGTTGCTGCCAGCAGCGTTCTGGGCGATTCCGGAGGTCTGGCAGGGGTATTGCGCAATTCAACTTTAACAAACTGTTACGCCCGGGGTCAGATAACGGGTGTCGGCTTTGTCGGAGGGATTGCCGGTTCCGCCGGCCAGTCAACCCTTTCCAACTGCTATGCTGCCGGCGGGCTCACCCTTTTTGGTGCGAACCGAAATGCAGGCGGGCTTCTGGGGTATGCAGACAATACAAGTCTGGATTTTTGCTACTGGGACACAGAAGTATCCGGCACGGCATACAGTGCCGGCGGGGACGGAAGAACAACCAATGCAATGACCTATCCTCACGCTGTGAATACCTACACAAAATGGCGGTTTGGGATTTTCTGGACTGCAGACACGGACAGCACCGTAAATGACGGTACCCCTGGCTGCGCAATACCCCTCCTGTTGCACTCGAAGTAACGGTTGAGGGCGAGGAGCCTCCGGAAGGAGAAGAGGCTGCAGAAGGCGAAATTTCTGAGGACAGGTACAGCGGCGGCGACGGAACAGAAGAAAATCCCTTTCTGATCAGCAGCGTAGAAGACTGGCAAACTCTGTGCCGGACTCAGAAAGACTGGGGAGCCCATTTTGAACTGACCCGAACACTGGATTTCACCGGTGCGGAAGTGAGATCAGTGGGGTGGGATTATGATCCCGACAATGAGTTTCATCCCCTTCCATCGTTCACCGGCTCGCTCAACGGAAATTACTTTCATCTGCGGAACGTGAACCTGAATCGCCCGGATATGAACGATGTCGCCTTATTCTACAGTCTGAAGGGCGCCAGGATTCAGAACCTTTTTATAGACAATATCTCCGTCGATGCCCGTACCTATGCCGGTGCACTCGCCGTCTACATTTCCTCCAGCACCGTCAGCAGATGCTTCATATCCGGCTCCGTTCAGTCTCTGGACAGCGCCGGAGGCATGGCAACATTAATCAGCGGCGATTCACAAATTCAAAGCTGTATCCTTCAGACAAACGTCCGGGTCAGAAATGAGTTGAACCCCGTGGGTGGATTAGCCGGCGGAATCACCTGTTTCACGCAGGATACTGCTTTTCTCAAGTGCAGCAGTGCAGGCACCATCGTCGGAAAAACCGATGCAGGCGGTTTGACGGCTCACTCCCTCGCCTCTTCTTTTTCAGAATGCTATGCACATGTAACGGTGCAGGCTTCCGTTGCAGGAGGACTGGCAGCTTCTGTAAAAGACGGCTGCTTCACCGATTGCTATGCACGCGGCATCGCTTCCGGAAAAACATATGCTGCCGGACTCATTGCCAAAACTGACGGCATGGTGCTCAACAATACGGACAATGCGGAAATCAATCGTTGCTTTGCGGCAGTTCGAACACGTGTTGACGGTGAAGGCGGAATCGCTGCCGGACTGATCGCCAGCAGCACAAACACCAATGTCACCGCGTCATATTGGGATTCGGAACGCTCAGGAAACAATAGCAGCGTCGGTGGTGAAAGGCGGACAACGGCGGACATGTCTTTTCCCTACGCCGCCAACTCCTTTGTCGGATGGGATTTTAATGCTGTATGGGCTTCTGATCCCGACTACTCCAAAAACAGTGGCTACCCCTGGCTCCGCAATCTGCCGCCGGCCGCTGTGATCCTCCTGGGCGACAAGTACAGCGGCGGCGAAGGCACCGCAGCAAAGCCCTATCAAATCGCCAGCGTCGCAGACTGGCAGCAATTGTGCCGGTCACAGGAGGACTGGACAAAGCATTTTGAAATCATCCGTGATCTGGACTTTACCGGTGTAATCGCTGTGCCTCTAGGCCGGAATTATAACAGAATGCACCCTGATCACCCTGTTCCGTTTTTTCAGGGAACATTGGAAGGAAATCATAAACGCCTCATAAACCTCAGCATGCCTCAAGCGGAGGAGGACGTTGCCTTGTTCTATCATTTAAAAAATGCGGTCATACGAAACCTTAATATCGAGCAAGTCCACATAGTTTCCGGCGAACGCGCCGCCGCTCTTGCTGTATATCTGGAAGACAGCACCGTCATAAACTGCTTTGTAAGCGGCACCATCTCCGGCGATGCCTATGCTGGGGGGGATCGCCGCCAGAATAATGTCCCAGGGCAGCCTGGTGCAGAGATGCCGGGCGGATGTTGAAATTCATACGACAGCCGACTACGCCACCGCCGGCGGTATCGCCGCTCTATTACTCGACGGCACCGTAGAGCAGTGCAGCAGCGCAGGAACCATTCAAGGCAAGTCCTGGTCAGGAGGGCTCTTAGGAAATATCTTTTCCGGAAATATTGCCAGATGTACATCTGTCGCACACGTCACCGGGCGGAGCGCCGGCGGCATGGCCGGTCTGATTGATCGTGGAACCTGCAGCACTTCTTATGCCCATGGAAGAGTCCAGGGTGAAGTAGCAGCGGGTTTTGCAGCGGAAACGGTCTCAAGCGTGCTGAACGACTGCTATGCCCGCGGGCAGACAAGAGGCGTACATTGTGCCGCCGGATTCATTGCACGTTTAAATAACAGGCTCAATGACAAAGCGGATAACGCCCAGATAAACCGATGCTATGCCGCTGTACGGCTGAAATTGACTTCGGACAATGGCATTGCCGGAGGGCTGATCGGCGAAAATGGCGGTGCCGAAGTCATTACATCCTACTGGGACAAGGAGTATTCGGGCACACTGATTAGCGCAGGAGGAGCGGGACGCACCACGACTGAGATGACTCATCCCCATGCAGCAAATACTTATATCAATTGGGATTTGAACGGGATCTGGGCTGCAGATGAAAATGGCAACATGAATGCAGGATACCCCTGGCTGCGTAATCTCCCCCGCCCGCCGCAGGACGATGAAAATGACATCGAAGGTGAAGAACCTGATGTCGAAGGTGAAGAACCCGGGATCGAAGGCGAAGAACCCGGGATCGAAGGTGAAGAACCCGGGATCGAAGGTGAAGAACCCGGGATCGAAGGCGAAGAACCCGGGATCGAAGGTGAAGGGCCTGATGTCGAAGGCGAAGGGCCTGATGTCGAAGGCGAAGAACCCGGGATCGAAGGTGAAGAACCAGAGGTCGAAGGCGAAGTTTCTATTAATCCGGAGAAAAAAGGATGCGCCGGTTGCGGATGCGCCTCCAAAGACCTCCGGACTTCTGTCAAAGACCTGCTGGGCGACTGGCTGCTCGTGGCACTTTGCCTGAGTGTCCTTTTTATGAGCACATTACTACGTCGAAAAGTGTAAAGTATGGCATAATTAAGTTACATGCTGAACAGACATGGACGGAAGAATTTCTGCTTTCAAAAAAAACGTCAGGAAACAGAAAGCGTGTCCATGCGCAGCCTTTACATAAACTCCGGCGGAGAGGGATCTTTTTTCCTCTGAGGATCGCATCGTTCAAAAACAAGTCACAAAGGAAAACAGACATGAAAAAAACAATGTTCCGGATGCTTTTTCTCTTGAGTCTTACAACAGCCATGGCGCTCTTCAGCGGCTGCCACTATGATCTTGATCAGACCGCAAGTTTCGATATCCTGTCGAAACCTGTGCTGCTGGATACAGCGCTGCTCCAGACGCTTCCGGGCGGTGAATTCAAACTCGAGCTGGAAGAAAACTGCGAGATCCCGGCGCAGGTCAGAGCTCTGGTGAAAAAACTGCAGGATCAGATTACCAACCAGGAAATTGACCTGGGCGCCTATGGATTCCTGCCCTTCATTAAACCAAAAATTGAAGTCCGTGCCCTGCATATCAACGAAGTTGACCTCAATGCGACAAAAAACACTTTCACTGGCATTAATGCACTGAGTTTCGAAATCAAGGACAGTTCCCAGGGAAAATCCATCCGCTTGCAAAGTCAGGAAATCACCCCTCAACAGATTCCTTTGAGGCCGGTAGAAAATATGGACTGGCTGGCCTTCTTAATGTCGCCGGATATGGAGTGTATGGAAACTTCTCTGTCCTTTACAGGCACTCCACCTGAAAAACCGGTTTCCTTTACAGCCCGTGCACATGTGACAGTAAAAGTCAGGATTTTACTTTTTTAAACGGAAAAAACCTGTGAATTCACCTCACACAATTCACAAACTTGACACAAATTGCCTTTTGCTGATAAAATAAGCAATCTTTTCAGTTTCCCCTAAATTATCTGTTAAGCAGTGACAGGAGTCGCTGTCTTACTACCCACGCCCGTTGAGGGACGTAATCTGCCCAGGAGGGAGGTTGAGTTTTAGTGACTAAGGTTCGTGTCAAAACCGATGAACCCTTTGAAAAAGCATTGCGCCGATTCAAAAAGAAATGCAATAAAGAAGGGCTCATGCAGCGGCTGAAAGAGGTAACCTACTACGAAAAGCCGTCTGAAACACGTCGTCGCCGTCTGGCAAAAGCCGTCGCCCGCGCCGTGATGGAAGAACTCTAATCCCTTCCCCGCTCTGTAAACACGGAGGCAGACATCGCAAGATGCCTGCTTCTTTTTTTATTTTACAGGAAAATTATACTTCCCCGACCTCTGCTTCTGCTTGCTTCTGTTCCTCCTCTACAGGCGGATTGAAGAGCGCAGCGAGCCGATCCCTTTCGATGGCGGCGCGGTTGATTCCATCCATGGCAGCCTCCCCCGCCCTCCAGGCTTCTTCATGATAGCCAAAACGGTTTTCACGCAGACCAAAACGCTTCAAGAGCTCTTCATAACGGGCAAGCATTGATTCGGGCAGCCCCTTTACACGGTGT
>Ga0116189_1002914_pt1 | contig 12433 bp, 18 predicted proteins | sample AD_JPNTR3_MetaG_FD_89895 | JGI IMG/M metagenome (GOLD analysis project Ga0116189, IMG submission 89895) | Active sludge microbial communities of municipal wastewater-treating anaerobic digesters from Japan - AD_JPNTR3_MetaG | ecosystem: Engineered > Bioreactor > Anaerobic > Digestate | place... | reverse complement strand
AGTTGTGATCCGTCCGGATGGAGAGCCAGCAAATGTCGTCGGCGATCCGAACACCGCCGGCTGTCCTCCGGTGTACTGGTCGTTGTAGATCGTGCCTGCCGTGTCGGATGAGAAAACGCAGTAATACCACCCCGCTGCACAACCGCTGTTGCCTGCATTGTCCGGCAAATATCCGTAGCAACCTCGCCCGGATAATCCGCCAAGCAGATTTGCCAGCGGTGCCGCGCTAAGGGTGAACGCTCCGCCACCCCCACCTGTGAAGGTCAAGCCATTCGTACCGCCGTCGCCGGGTAGTAGGTAAAACGGAATGGCCGTCTGAAATGTGGTTCTCGGAATTCCCAACAGATACAAAGAGTCGTCACTCACACACCCCGACCGCACCAGTTCAGACTCGTATCGACTGTCGGTCGACACGACGTTGCCTACCGGGATGAGCACGCTGCCATCCGGCAAGGTGATCGACGTGACCCCGGCCGGCACCGCATACTTCTTGATTGTCATACTTGCCCTTCCTTAGTCAGAATTTTCCTCGGCCAGCACTGGCGTACAGGCACATCGGCATTGCGGATGCAGCGGCGGACAATCGCCGCCGTCCGGGAAATCCGCATCAAGCGGCACCTCAACGCCGTCCAGCGCCTCGCACAGGTCGCAGCACCCGGCGCCGGTAATCCACCGCTTGCCGGCAACTACGCCGCTCGCCCGATAGGCCGACATGTTTCCTGCAGAATCGGCAAAAGCCGTCTCCGTGCGCGCGATGTTTTCGCTGCGCGCATCCGAAAACCCGTAGTTTTGCTGGATCAGGTCGGCGAGATCTTCATTGCTCATGCCCTCGTCCATGGCGCGAATCACATCACTGCGCAGCATTTCGCGCGTGCTCTCGTCGATCCGCCATGCCGCATTCGGGTTCTGTACGAGTTTCCCACCAACTCGGCGCATCCCCACAAGCTCTGCGCTTCGATCCGCTGCATACGCCACCGCGCGCTCATTGACCTGTTTCAGCAGCGCGAGATATTCTGCCTTCTCGTCTGGCGTCAGCTCGTCAAGCGGCTTGACGGCGCCAGCAATCCCGATCTGCGCCAGCGCGGCAATCGATCCGTCCTTGCACACCGCCTCCATGATTCCTTGCACATCGCCTGCCAGCGTCGCCCATCCGCGAAAGACCACGCCATCAAGAACTGCGTCAGCCTGTTTGATGTCGCCGGCCACCGCCTGCGCAAACTCGCCGCGCAGGTCGATTACCTGTTTTGCCACATCCGTTGCCTGCTCGGCGAGAAAGTCGGCGACTACCTGCTGAATCTCTTTCTGCTTGCGCGCTATTGACTGGCGCTCCCGGTCAATAGGCGAAACAGGCTTTTTTGCCTTTGCCAGAGCCTCCTTTGCAGGGGTTGGCTCCGGCGGTTGCTGGCTTGCGGCCGGCGGCAGCATGGGCGGCGGCTGCGGCGTCAGTTCCGCTCGCTGCTCTGCCGTCAGCGGGTCTGCGCCCAACTCCGCGCGCACCTCGTCAGCGGTCTTGATCTTCGCCTGCACGTATATCTGATGGATCTGCGCCTGCACCAGCGGATCGACCGGCGATCCCTGATCCCACTGAAATTCAAGATCCGGCGCGTTGAAGTGCTTGCCGATGATGAGATCCATCAGCGCCTTGACCCATCCCATCAGGGGCGCCAGACCTTCGGATAGCGCCTGCTCCTGCGCGCTTTCTGCCGTTGCCCGGTTCTGCGTCTTGACGAACGGCGTCGGCGAAATCGAGAAAGCGAAGCACACGATGCGAGCCAGCCATTCGTCAAAATCGTCCTTGAGCGCCCCCGGCTTCGTCTCCTGAATCTTCAGCGAGCCCGGAACGAACTTGGCATGACGCCGGGCCGCTGTGTTGCCCTCCAGCAGCGCGTCCCAATACTCCTGGAACTGCCGAATCTGGTCCGGGTTCCACGTTTCCGGAACCCCGATGAGCGATTCCGGGATGTTGCCCTCGGTGTAGAACTGCAGCTGATGCAGCGCGCGACGCAGGGCGATATTGACCGTCATCACGATCTGCTCGACCGGACTGTATCCGTATATCTTGTGCGTGCGAGGATTGCGCGGCAGGTAGATCAGCTCGTCGCGCGTGTAATCGACCGCCGGCATGCCCTTCAGCACCTGCTGATAAGCCGTGGCAGGCGGCATCGGCGTCCGCCCGTGGTCGTCCAGCACGCGCTTGATCGTCGCGCCGTCAATCGGTTCGATCGCATAAAGCGTGCCGCCGACGGTGCGCCGCACATACAGCGCAGGAGCGTCGAGCACGAACAAATCCTCAAGCACCATACGCAACCACTGCACCCATGTGTGCTCTTGGTCGGGGAGGCGCAGCGCGTTGGCGATCGCATCACAGCGCGAATCTGAGCCCTTGTCTTCGTTGCGCGGCTTGATCGTCCATGCCAGCTTTTCGAGCTGATCCTTGCGGGTCTCGATCACGATCCGCAGCACGTCGCAAGATTCGCTCAGTGCGCGCAACTGCGCGAACGTAATCGCCTCGCCCTGCCGCACCGTTGGCGTCGTATTGACGAACGCCGGGAAATCCCACTGTCGCCCCTCGACGCTTGGCTTGTCCGACGCCGGCACCACGGGCGCCATGGGTTCGCCCGGTCCAAACCACTCTGGCGCCTTGCCGGTGATCGCATAGCGGATGCCGGCCGAAACACGGGCCACGATGCCCGGATCGATCGGTGTTTTCGTTCCGCCAGCCGTCATGCCGCCTCCTTCTGTGCCATTGCTGCTTGCGCCTGAGCCGCCATCCAGTCGAGCATTCCCAACGAATTGTCCACGAACATCCCGAAAGCGCCGCCACACGCATCTGCGTCGTCGTCATGCGCAGAATCTGGGAATCCTTCCAGCGCCGTGAAAAACTCTTCGTTCCAAGCGCCGCGCAGAATATCGACGTTACCCGCCTGGCATTGCGCCGAGAACGGTCCAAACCGAGTAACCTTGTCTCCACGCTCCGGCCTGGTGGCGGCGCTGTATCCGGCCAACTGGCGAACGAGGTATTGCGCCTGCGACTTGCCTGCCTGGCCAGGGTCCTGCGGCAGCCCGATCCGGCAGTCGTGTCCGTCTGCGCTGGCCGTGTTGAGGATGGCACGCTCTACCGACAACGGCGTGTCGCGCAATCGAGCCGCATGCAAAACGCAAAACCGCCCGGTGCGACCGTCTCGCGACAGCTTTATGCCAACCGTCCAGTCTGGGTCATTCGATTCCGTCTTGACCGTTGCCGCCAAATCCCAATAGCGCACAACTTGCGCGCCTGCCGGAGCCGCATCCACGATCTGGCACCACTCGCGCCGGAAGTACAGCCCGGCAGCCGGCCGGATTTTCCAATTGCCGCCGAGTAGTCGCGCCTGCTCGACTGCCGGAAGCGCCTTGAGGTTTGCCAGGTATCCCGGATCGGCCGCCATCAATGCGCGGTTGTCTGTGAGCTTTGCTCCGATGAACGTCAGCGACTTCGGCCTGATCTGGTCCTCGTGCCCGATCGGAAGATCGGGATTGCCGTACCTGTCCAGCAGCTCGTCGGCGCTATCGCCCCACAAAACCGAATCATTGAGAACGCAAAAGTAGCGCACCACGCCGGACCGCTCGGGAATTGGATACCCGGTGTCCTGATCGATCCACCATGCAATCAGCTCGGCCACCCACGAATCCGCGTCCGGGTTGCAGGTCGCGCGGATATACGGCTTGACTCCGCACATGCTGCGGTTGCGGCTCAACAGGTAGAAGAACTGAGACCTGGAAAAATGCGTCAGCTCATCGAAACAGATCAGCGGAATCTGCGCGCCTTGCCAATCCAGCTTGCTGCTTTCGTGCTCCAAGTGGGCAAACTTCACTTTCCCGCCGCCCGGCCACTGCCACAGGATGACCGATTGCGCAGGCACTCCACCCGTCGCCGGGTAGAGCTTCATCGACTCGTCCCACAGCCCGCCCGGATTGCGCACCTGCGTCGTGTTGCGACGGAAGAACACCGCCGAGAATTCCGGCTTACTTACGTGTCGCAGCGGCTCCAGCAGCAGCGCCCACGATTTCCCTCCACCGGCAGCCCCGCCATAGATTGCGATGTCAGCCGAAGAAGCAAGGAACCGCTCTTGCGGCCCTGCCTGCGGACGAATGCAGCGCGGCGCAATGCTATCGTCCGTTCTCCGGGAGATAGACGAGCACCCGGCCGTCGAATTCTTCGGTGTCCGCCTGCTTGTCTTTTCCATTCGACTTGTTGATATTCAGCAGCGCCAGCGGAAGATTGGCCGCGTCGTTACTCATCTTGGTGAGCGCCGAAATGCACTGCAACACTTCCTGCGACTCCATCGGATCGTCGACGTTTATCTTTTCGACCTGTTTGCCCGCGATTGCCGACAGGCGAAACGAGGTAAAGCTGCTGTGTCTCGCGCTGCCCGCAAGATTGCGCGAAATTGCCCGCAGTTCGTCGGCAAGCTCGATTGCTTCCAGCCTGCCAGACAAAGGAAGCGCAGCCAGACGCTCTTCTGTATCTACGATTTGTTTTGCGGTTTCTTCAATTTCTTTCCGATGAAAAGAAACAAATTTTGCGATGGTCGGCTTTGTGACGCCAAAAGCAGCAGCAAGCGAACTCAACGGCTCGCCCCCGCAGTATCTGCGCCTCGCCTCCGCAATCTGATCTTCGTTGAGCTTCTGCGGTCGCGCCATGGCTACCAGTCACAAAAAAGCCAGATCAGCCAAGCTGTCTGGCATCTTCCGGGCGCACCTGTCCCGCTGTCCCCGATTATTCGGCAAAATCTAACCGATGTCAATCATCACGCCAAAATTCCCTTGCGCCGGAAAGCCACCAAAAGCAGCGCCATGGCCGCGGCGAGTGACGCAGGATAATCGCGCATCTGATACACCGATGACAGGTATCGCCGATGAATCGCCGCACGCTGCGCCGGCACGGGAAGATCATCGATGCATCTATCGACGATAGCACAGCGCTGCCATTTCGCCTCCTCCTGCTGCTCGTCGCTTGATTCCTCGGTTACCACTTGTCCGCCCGCGTCCATGCCGCAGGATCGTCGCGGGTATCCGGTATATACCTCGTACCGGCGCTGCCATTCGGCCCACTCGATCAAAAGAAAATGCACCGACTCTTCGCTCATGATTGCTGTTCCTTGAATTTCGGACAATGGCCCTTGCGCCCCACTTTCAACCCGCGATCGCAGCTGGCGATAATCCTCTCGCCGCTCGCGTCCCATGATAAATGACTGCATCCTTTGCATCCTTTCAGTCGGTTTTCGATTGCGTTCTCCTTGTCGATCAGGACTTGCAGCGGATCGCGGAACATGCGAGATGGCAAAGTCACTTCGCCGCCCTCGCGTAGATCCACTTGCGCACTGACTCCGGCGCCTCGTCAAAAATCGCTTTCGCCAACTGAGCGCCCATCGATCGCTTCCACAGCCGGAAGCACTCTCGGCAATAGTGAGGGTCGCTTTGGTGTCGCTTGATCCAATCAATCGCCTCCTTCTTCGTCGGCGGCCGCGTGCGAACAGTCGCCGACTGTTCCGCCTGTTCGCGCGTCAATCCGCCGTCAAATTCCATGATCGCCGCTCGCTCTTTCCATTCTTCGATGTCTTCGCCGTCGTAGATCACTTCTGTTTTTCTGTTACCACAACGTCATTCTTGTTTCGCATTTTCGCCCACCCCTAGAAAGTAGTATTCCTGTAGTATTTAACTTGTAGAGATAAACGCTGCCTGTTGGTGAAGTCCTGAGCAAAAGGCGAACCCCTCCCATAGGGAGGCGTTTACCTTTGCGATCTGCCTGCCGGAGCCAGCCCCTCGCTATAGGCGATTTCAGACTATCGACGCTTTGACGCTGCCTGCTGCTACAGGCTCTAGACGGGCCACCGTCTGCGCTTCTGCATTCCCCCTCGCGCTCTGAAATCCACCCACGCCGCCACCAGAGGTCGTTCTTGTGGCACTTCCAGCGCCGCCGTTCCGCGGTTTCCCCTGCATACTCGGCGCCGTTTGATTCCGTTTTACCTGCTGCGCGCCTCCATAACCAGCTTAGCCACCGCCATAATCCCGGACGCCTGATGCAAATCATTCGCGTCCATGCTCTTGATTCCTGGCGGACGATCCGCCATTGCATACGGCAACCCGGCCTTGCGCGCCGCCGCTTCTCCCGCTCCGCTCGAATCGTTGTCTGCAAAAACAAACCTGTTGCCGCGCATTCGATTCGCCACAGCGACGAGATTGCCATCGGAGAAACATACAACCACGGCGGCAGGAATGCGCAGCAGTCGCAATGCCTCGGCGACAGACAATCCTGTAGCAAACCCTTCCACAAGCCAAAGCTCATTCGCATGGGAATTGCCAATCACATGCACGGCGTATTTGGCCCGCATGCCGAAGGCCATTTTCTTGTGCCACTCGTTATCGATCAGGGCGATCTTCTGCATGCCGAGGATTGCGCCTGTGGCACAGTCGCGCATCGGAACGATCAGCGTCCCATCTTCGGTAACCAGAACGCGAGCGGCAGGCAGTCCCTTGGCTTCCAAATATGGATGAGTTCCCACTGAGCATGATTTGATCGCTGCTGCCGCATCTAGCGCGGCATTTACGCGATGCCGATCACGATCTTCTTCCGCTTTGGCAAGCCGCCGAGCAACGACCTCGCGACTTAACATCATCCCTAATGACGCGTCCGCATGCCACGTAGCAACCTCGCTCATCGTCGCGTGATTTTGGACAAACGCGAACTCTCCCAGGTGCCGGTATGCGCCGTTTTTCTTGGCCGGATGATCTACCGTAGGAACGCGCCGCCAGGCCCCATATTCCACGTGACGAACGATCAGGCCATGCTCTGCAGCGAAATCCTCAAATCTCATGCAGCCATCCTCGCTTTCGCATAAGCGATATTGCGCGATCTGATTTTGTTCAGTACCGCGCGAGTAATCGGCACGCTCGGCGTGTTGGCAACCGTCCATGACCGATCCGGCCACTCTCCGGTAATCTCCCGGTAGATATGGGACGCACGTCCCTGTTGTTTCTCCGGAGACGAATACCCGCGGGCATACGATGCCGCCTGCTCCCACAAATGGCGCTTGTCGTCAGCGTACTTGGTTTTTCCGATGCGAACCTCGAGCATCTCGCCGTGCTCGTGCTCGACCAGAGATGCCTTGACCGCCTCGTGTCCGCACGATACGCAGCGCTTGCCCATCGGCTTGTATCCGCAGATCGGGCACGCTTTCCCTTCCGGTTCTTCCTCTTTATCCCGGCGTATCGTCTTGTCTAGCTTTTCTCCGTTGTCCAGCGCATCGAGCCCGTTGTAAAACACATCGCTGTAGTCGTCCGCCATGCGGATGATGTTGCCGCTGAAATCCAGCAGCAGGCAGTCTTTCTTGCCGGTATTCGGCGACGATCGAAGCCCTCGCCCCCACATCTGGATTGCTTCGCTCAGGCTTTTGCGAAGCGGGCGCACGTCGCATACGCACTCCACGTCGGGAACGTCAAATCCTTTTGCGAGAGCATTGACACTCAACAGCACGCGCAGCGCGGAATCCGGCTTGCGATACTCGGCAAGCAATGCTGCGCGTTCCGTTTCGCGCGTGTCCGAAGTGAAACAGGCCGCCATGATTCCGGCATCGTTGAACGATCGCGCCATCTCTTCGCAGTGAGCGATCGTTGCTCCGAAAACGATCGTCTTCCGGTTCTCGGCAAATTTCCGCCACTCGGCAACCACGTCGCCAAGGATAGCCATGCCTCGCTCTGCAGCCGCTGCGTCCGTCCATTCGCCACCGGCAGTTGCAGCTCCGCGCATATCAACGCGCGTGCAGGAAAAAACGCGCATAGGCACCAGAACGCCAGATTCGGTCAGCTCGTGCATGCTCGAAGCGCAAACCAGATTGGAAAAAATCCGCCCAAGCCCATCGGAGAACGGCGTAGCAGACAGGCCGATCACGTGTGCCCTCGTGGCCTTCACGTGATTCACCCAAACTCCCATCTGAACGTGCGCTTCGTCGATAACGATCAGATCAGCGTCCGGCCATCGGCGTTTAGCCAGAGTCTGCGCACTGGCGATCTGAAACGGACTGTGCTTGTCGTATCGCCAATGGTCGGCCATCAGGACGGAATGCGCAGTCAGACCATACGAGTCGGCGACTGCACTCGTCTGCTCGATCAAGGTACGCCGGTCGCATACGAAAATGGCGCTCTTGCCCTTTTGCAGCGCTTCGTGGATCGCTCGAAGCCCCAGGAACGTCTTTCCACTTCCGGTTGGCGCCATCAACATCTGGCACCGATGCCCATTGCGCGCGCCCTGACGCAGAGCCTCGTGCGCCGTTTCCTGAAACGGTCTAGGAGTCGGAAAGGTCGCCGTCTGGTATTGCGGCGAGTCGGCAAAGAGCGGATGCATGCTCACGCTGCGATTCCCGCGGCCTTGGCCTGCTTTTCCAGTTTCTCGATCTTCGCCATGGCCGACTTCAGGCGACGTATCGCATCGTTGCCCTTGTTGATCGCCCCGTTCAACTGCCACTTGAGCGAATCTACCTCGGCCTTGAGTCTCTTGATTTCTTCCAGCGCTGCACAAAGGCGATCGTCCGCATCAAAAATCTTTGCCATGCTCTCGTTGTCGGCGATCGCCTCTTGCGCTCCGCTGGCGATTTCCTGCATGCGCTCGCGAAGCTCCGCGTTGTCCGCCAGGATTCTGGCGGATTCCTCTTCGCTCAAAAGCTTAGGCTTCGGCGGCTTGATCGGCTTGTTTTCCACCTGAGCAACAGCGGCAGGCAGCGATACCTCGCCATGCGCCACCCTCCTTGCCAGCTCCGGGTCAGCCTTGGCTACCTTGTCGGCGGACTGCTGCGTCCTATGACTTGCTCCGGAAATTTCGGCCCGATCTTTTGCCGTGTCCAATTGCGCAACGTTGCGTAATTGGGGGTTTCCGACCGTTTGCGCATTAGCCCAATCCTGTGCGCTGGCGACGATCGCCGCCGCCTGCCCAGGAGAAAGGTGACGACGGTGCAAATTGGCCGACAACACGAAGGTAACGAGATTGCCGCCAGCAAATTGCTCGTATCTCGGATCGACACCTGCAGCAGCGCACGCCGCCGCACGGTTTCCGCCGTCAAGGATCATGCCTTCGTGCGTGATGATCGGTTCGCGCAGGCCATTGGATCGAATGTCATCGACCAGCGTATCGAACTCCCGACCTTCGAGCCGCGGGAACAGCGTGCAAAGAGGGTGCAGCGGTAGTGTCATGCCTTGATTTCCGTAATCTGAATGCCTTGCACAGCCAGCAAATGCCGCTTGATGCGGTATCCCTCGGTGATTGCGCCTTTCACGTCCTCGACCACTCGCAAGCCGTTGGCGTCGAAATAGACGAAATCGGCCACGTAGCGTATCTGAGGGGATTTGCGCCCTTTTCCGGCGATCTGAACCGACGGAGCAAGCACAAAAGGTACCTGCCGCTGCAGGTTAGTAATCCGGCCTTCTTTCTGGTGCATATCCAAAAGGCGCCAGCGTGAATACTCCGCTTGCGAGTCGAAACGCTCGCCGTCGACGACAATCGGCTTATTGCGATACTTGGTCATGCGCCGACCCGTCCGTGACGAATTCCCCACAGCATCGCCGCGCGATGCTCGCGTGCGCGCCGCTGGCCTGCAGTAAGCAGCAATGATCGACGCCAAAACTCGCGCACCTTGCGCCCCTTAAGCCGCTTGATCACAGGTATTGCGCCGCCTCGTGCAGCACAAGCACCCACACGCCGGCGGCGGCAAACAACGTGACCCACAGAATGCGCCAGATCACGATTAACCCCACCAGTTCGGCGTGGCGTCGCGCATATGGTGCAACTCGTCGCAGTATCCGATGATCGCCTCGCACACCACCGTTACCGGCAGCAGCAAGAGTCGCTGTAGCAGCAAACAGGCGCGCCGCTTGCCATAATTCCGCGACGATTCGATCAGATATGGCCCATTGGGCCGGCGGGTTGCTTCGTTCATGCGCACACTCCAATGGGCAGAAATTCAGGCCGGGTCACTTCGACTCCGATGCGGCTGCGCATCTGCAAAGTCGCCACGTCCAGCGCTTGTGTGGCCGTTCTGTACTCCTCGGAATCGGCGCCGTGCAGCGCTCTATAGACGTGACAGTTACGAGCAAGCGATCGCAACGTCGCCTGCTCGGCAGCCGGCAGCTGGTATGGCAATGCCGTATAGGTGATGTCCGGTCCAAGTCGCACGGTCATGACAGCACCCCACTATTCCTAGCCACTTCAAGCGCCTTTTTCGCCCGCTCGCGCGCCGTCGCCGAATCCTGCAGCGGCACCTTCGACCGAGGATCAAGGTCTTCGTAAATATCCACCAGCGTCGTGTGCAAAAACTTCAGCAGCGCCATTGCTTCGTTCTTCTCAGGCATCGTTCTCCCCTCTAACCACGTCCAAAGTACCGTCGATAATCTTCAATGCCGCCTTCATGCGATCGTTTTCCAGTCGCAGCCGATGGCATTCGTTGGCGAGCCGGCTGTAATCCGACTCGGCTGCTACCGCCTCGCATCCGATGCACAGATCGTCATCGATCAAAGCGACCAGATTGTCCATGCACGCGCTCATGCTGATTTCTCCATCGCCGATTCGGCGACGCGTCGCACTGCCTCGGCGCGCACCATCTCGCCGACGAAGCGCGGGCTTCCGTCAATCTCGATCAGCCTGGTAAGCAATGGGCCGGTTCCATCGCCCTCCATGCACGCGATCATTTCGCGGCACAGTTCCGGCAGGTTGTCGCGAACGAACTGGCGCGCTGCTGAAACTTCATTCATTTGGCACACTCCTTGCAGATAAAACCGCGCCCGTCAGGGCTTCTTTTTCTTCCGGCAACCACGGACGATCGACGCGCACACCGCGCGCATTGCCAGCCAGGATTGCTGATTCCTGCGCCCGATGCGTTCGCCGTCCGCGCGCGGTAGCTCGCCGTCGAATTCGGATGGAACAGGTAGCCGCGGCTCATGCAGCCATCCTCTCGCGCGGCAGATAGCCAAGCGTCTCGGCAATCTCGCGCGGATACTCGGGGCGGATTCCGAGCGCTCCGGCCCACAGTTCGCAGCCTTCGCCCGGCATCAGCGATCGCCGAGCTTCGGCACTCGTGCGCGCATCGAAAATCGCCCGCGCAATCACGGTTGCTGCCAGCAGAGCTTCCGGTCCGCGCAGCTCGGATGCTCGCAGCACCACGGTCCTGATCTGAGACATGACGGCCTTCTTTGGCGGATTCTTCGGACGAGTCATGCGGCCGCTTTCCGGCCATATTCCGACGCCGCCGGATTGACTCCGGCAACGCGGCAGATCAATGTGGCCTCGCGCAATTTCGCGTCCGACCAGTCCTTGAGGATGTTCCGCATGATGTCCGTTCTTGATTTTCCAGTCGCCGAGCAATACCCGTCGAGCACCGACACGTCGGATGCGGGCAGCTCAAACCGGATCTCGCACATGTCGGTCATGATCCGACAGGAAAAAAGACGCCGGCGGCTTGTCCGGATGCGCCGGCGTAGGAGGAGAGAAGGTTCATGCGGCAGCCTCGACGGGCGCGGGATGGTCAGCGTCGATCAGCTCCGGCCAGATCAGGTGCCAGTCGTTCGGCCGAAGGTCGCGGCGAGTCACGGCGCCGTTCGTTGCGCGTTCGATGGCAACGCACAGAGCTGGCCCGATTTTTTGGTTAACGCTGCAGGCTTTGCGCAGATATCCGACAGAGGTTGAACAGGAGATAGCCAAGACATGCCGGCGATCTTCTTCGATCGAGTTGAGGTAGGCGAGCAACTTATCCATGCAATCACTTTACCCATGGGTAAGATTCGCCCATCGGTTCCGACAGTGCATCCCCCTGAACACCCAGACCCGGCGGCTTGAGTCATGAACTCCTCCCCGACCGGTCACAAGGCTGCGAGGACATGCGCAGCCTGCTTGCGGAGCCGATACCGGCAAGGGCACTGGATCAGGCAGCATTTTCACGGTCCGGACAAGCCTTGGTGCTGCCCGCCAGTGTCCTTGCCGGTAGTACGCGACCAGCGGCGCACGGCTGGCGTAACGGGAAAACGAAAGCCCCGTGACGGCCGGAGAGACGGCATGGACAACCAAGAGGAGAAAGAAATGGAAGGCAGATATTGCATGGTTAGGTCTAAGTCGGCGGGGGTTTTCGCCGGCACAGTCGAGAAGGTCGACGGGCAAACGGCGCTGCTGCGCTACGCGCGCCGGATATGGTACTGGGAAGGCGCGGCTAGCCTGTCCCAGCTCGCCGCCGAGGGAACCAAGGCACCGACCAGATGCAAGTTTCCATGCCCGGTCGCAGAAGTCTTGTTGTTCGAGGTGATCGAGATAATCCCGATAACTGAGGAAGCTGCAGCGTCAATCGCGATCGTTCCGGAGTGGAGATCATGAGCTTCTACGGCGACGGCTCCGGCGACGGCTCCGGCTCCGGCTACGGCT
>Ga0116189_1002912_pt1 | contig 12433 bp, 10 predicted proteins | sample AD_JPNTR3_MetaG_FD_89895 | JGI IMG/M metagenome (GOLD analysis project Ga0116189, IMG submission 89895) | Active sludge microbial communities of municipal wastewater-treating anaerobic digesters from Japan - AD_JPNTR3_MetaG | ecosystem: Engineered > Bioreactor > Anaerobic > Digestate | place... | reverse complement strand
GCGCGCTCATTCTGTAGACTTCGCGACGGGCGTCGTAGTCCGCATCGGGATCGAAATCGATTCCCAGCGTCGTCGCGAGCATGCTGGCCGCCATGTCCTCGACAAAGTCGGCCGTTTTCTTCTCGGTCATGCCAAAGCCGTGATGCTCGGAAATGTAGCCGAACTGCTCGCCTTTGGCCGGAACAGCCAGGCCGATGCCGGCCGACACCAGCCGGTTGGGCTCATTGGTCCGCTCTTCGGCCATGACCACGAAGACGATCTGCCCCGCGGTCAGGCGCGCCAGCCCGACTTTGCGCGAGACGATCTTGCAGCCGGGCGGAAAAATGCTGGAAACTCTAACCAGGTTGAAGTGGGCGATACCCGCATCGCGCAGGGCCACCTCGAACGACTCCAAACTGTGACGATGCTTTCCCACCCCGCGTGTGAAGAACAGGTTCTTCGGAAGTATCAGCACCGGCATGCTCCTCTCTGGCGCCGCTTCCGGCGGACGGCGCCCGACACGTTGGTCGTCTCGGCACGGACGGAAAGCGCGGAATTATAAGATCTGACGAGCGGGAATCAATGCGTCGCGGCCGAGAAATTCGCCGGTTACCAGACCGCACCGTCTGCGACTGGCCGCGCCGCAATTCATTTTGAAAACTTCAGAGCGGTGGAGCCTGGGTCCGGCGCAGCCGCCGGAGCCCTGGAAAAGTTGGGAGCTGCTCCGCGGTGCATCCGCGGGGTGAAAGAAGCCCTTGCAGGGGCAAGGCCGGTGGCGCTGAGCGCTCGCCGGCCTTGTTCGTTGCGCGCCAGATTGCCCATAATGCACTTCGGCGTCCCTCGTGCCGCCCGGCGGTTTGTGCCATGCTGGGTGCCGGCGAACATCGATAACCTCAACGCCCCTGAGGTTCACCAGTGCCACGGCCTCGTGTGGAACAAACCTGCCAAAGGCTCGTGCTGATCGGCCCGCGCGGCAGCGGCAAGAGCACCGTCGGACGCCTACTCGCGCAAGCCCTGCGGTGGGACTTCGTCGACACCGACAGCCTGGTCGAAGTCGCGGCCGGCCGCAGTATTGCGGAGATATTCGCCTTCTCCGGCGAGCCGGCCTTTCGCAAATTGGAGACCGAAGCTCTCAAGCAGGCCCTCGCCCGGCAGCGCTGCGTTATTAGCGTCGGCGGCGGCGCCGTCGCGAGCCGCGAAAATCGCGCCCGCTTGGAAAACGCCGGGCTTTGCGTCTGCCTGATGGCCAGTGCCGAGGAGTTGCAGCGGCGGCTGGACGCCGATCCAGCCGGTCAATCCCGCCGGCCGCCGCTCACGCAGACTCCGGGTCTGGAAGAAATGCGCCAAGTACTTGCACAGCGGCGGCCTTTCTACGAGGCTTTGGCGCAACAAATGGTCGACACCGACGGCCGCACGCCACAGGACGTGGCCGCTGAGATATTGGCCCGCCTGGGTGCCTGGCCGGCCGTGACGGAAAAATGATGACGCTCGACCTGACGATGGGCATTTTTATCTGGCTGCTCGGGCTGTGCGTGGGCAGCTTCCTCAACGTCGTGATCTATCGCTGGCCGCGCGACCTGTCGATCCGCCGACCCAGTCGCTCGTTCTGCCCGCACTGCGGCGCGGCCATCGCCTGGTACGACAACATTCCGGTCTTGAGCTGGCTTATGCTGGCCGCCCGTTGCCGTCATTGCCGCGCACCGATCTCCGTGCAGTACCCGCTGGTTGAAGCCGCTACCGGGCTCACTTTCGTGCTCGTGTACTACCTGCTCTTCATCGCCGGCACACGCCTGCCACCCGCTGACCACCTGCAACAGCCGGCCGATTGGCCGCTGTTGGCCGCATGGCTGGTGCTGGCGGCCGCGCTCATCGCCTGCGCCGCCATGGACCTGGCGTGGTACATGGTGGATATCCGGATTACGTATGTGGCCATGGTGGCCGGCTTGGTGCTGTATGCCATCTGGCGGGGCGGTCAGTTCTTTGAGCCCATCGCTCCGACGGCCTCCGGCGCCGCCGCTTTAGCCGCGCTGATCGTCGGCGTCGTCACCGCCTGGCTGGCGAACCGCCGCACGCCGGGCATCGATCTTTCCACGGCGGAACAACCGCAGGACAGTGAGCAGACGCCGCCGGCCGCGCGCCGCGCGGAATTGACCGGCGGGCGACTGGCGACCGTTCTCATGGTCGTGCTTGCGATCTGGGCCTTCTCGGAGATCGCTCTGCATCGGCACGCACCGGGGCTAATGGTCATACAGGCTGACGGCAAAATCGCCTGGGGCGCCCCGGGCGAACAGATTGGCGGCCTAGCCCCGCAACTACTCGCACCCGCCGCGCTCGTTACGCTCTTTGCCGTGCTTGTTCTGGCAGGCGGGCAAGCGCGGCACATCGACACCGAGGTAGAAGAGGCGCTCGAACACGAGCGATCTCAAGCACGTGCCCAAGTGCTGCGCGAACTGGCCTGGCTGATTCCGGCCTTGGCCGCCGCGCTCGGTACGTTCGCTATCCTCGTATGGTTTCCACGCGTCGGGCAGGCCTGGCACCAGGCGGCCGAATGGTCCGTCGGTCCCGGCATTCAACTGCTGGCCGGCCTGACCTACTCCGCGTTCGGCCTCATGGTCGGCGCTGCCGCCGGCTGGCTCCTGCGAATCGTCTTCACCCTGATTTTTGGCCGCGAAGCGCTCGGCTCCGGAGACATCTACATCCTGGCCGCGGCCGGCGCGGCGGGCGGCTGGGACATTGCCCTGCTCGGATTACTGCTGGCGGTGGGCATCGCCCTGGCCGCCTACGCCATCAGCCTGCTGCTCAAGCGGACGCTGACGATCCCCTTCGGTCCCTGGCTGGCGCTGGGGTTCGTGGCCGCGCTGTGGCAGAACCAGCGTGCCGCGTTGTACGCCCAGCAATACTACGAGGCCATCCGCTATGCGTGGACCCACCAGGCGAGCGTCTGCTGGCTAGGGGCCGGGCTGATGTTGATCGGCTCGGCCGCCGCGATCGCTGCGGCCCGCCTAGTCCGGCGCGCCCTCGAACCCCGCGCTTGATGTTCAATTAGACGAGAAAAATTGGAAGACTCGTCGTAAATGCCCTGTTTCACCTCGCCGGCGGACCCCTCAGGCGAGTATGGCGGGGCGGGTGCCTGCGATGGGCGCTGCCGTTGCGAGAGTTACGGTGAAAGTCGCGCCGTGGCCTAATTCGCTTTCCACCTCGATCTCGCCGCCCAGCAGGTGGGCCAGCTCGCGGGCGATTGCCAGGCCGAGCCCGGTTCCGTGGTGCTCGCGCGTCGGCGATTGGTCGATCTGCCGGAACTTCTCGAAGATCGTGGCGCGGTGTTCCGGGGCGATGCCGGGGCCCGTGTCGCTAACCTCCAGACGCACGTGCTCGTCGTCCAAGCGCCGCGCCGCCAGGCGCATCTGGCCGCCGGGCGGAGTGAACTTGATGGCGTTCGAGACGAGGTTGTACAGAATCTGCCGCAGCTTGCTCTGATCGCTCTGCAGCGTCGGCAGATCGTTATCAACCAGCAAGTCAAATTGCAGGCTCTTCTTTTCGGCCAGGGGCTTCATCAGAATCTGCATGCTCTCGCACAGCTCGGCCAGATTTACCGGCTCGACGCGCACCTCCATCTTGCCGGCTTCGATCTTGGCCAGGTCGAGCAGGTCGTTGATGATCTCCAGCAGAATGCGGCCGGAGATCAGGATGTTCTCAGCGTAGCGGGCGGCGCGCGAGCCCTCCTCCACGTGCGGCCCTTCGCGCAGGAGTTCGGCAAAGCCGATGATCGTGGTCAGCGGCGTACGCAGCTCGTGCGAGACATTGGCGAGGAACTCGCTCTTGACGCGATTGGCTTCGTACAGCGCGACGTTGGTTTCCGCCATCTGCCCCAGCTTCTCGTCCAGCAGCCGGTTGGCCTGCTGAAGCTCTTCCTGTGAGTCGCGCAAGCGTTCAAGCATGGTGTTAAGGTTGGCGGAAAGCTGCTCGAACTCATCGCCGCTCTGCACGTTCGAGCGCACCGTCAGATCGCCCTCAGTCACGCGGAGCGTCACCTGCCGCAGCTCGTGAATCGGCGACAAAATGAACCGCTGCGTAATCACATAGAAAACCAGCACGGCCAAAATGCCGGCCAGCCCGCCCGCCACCACCAGCACCACGCGATTCCAGAACACGCCCTCCGACCCCAGATCCGCCGGCAAATCCACAGTGATCAACCCCGCAAGCTGGTTTTCCTGAAACACGACGTTGTGCGCCTCATCGTGGCAGCTCATGCAGCGCTTCGTGGCCCGCACCGCGTGGGCGTAGTACAGCCGCCGGCCGTCCGGCTCGTCGACCGTCTCATAGACCGACGTCTGGTTCGGGTTGCGCGTGAACGCCTTCAACGCCGTGGCCACCAGCGGCATTTCTACCTGGGCCGCGATGAGCTCCGGATCGTTCTGCGCCAGCGGCAGCCGCACGAAGCGCACGTGCGCATCCTGCTTTTCCGGCAGCAAACCCTCATGGCTGTGCGGCCCGGACGCACGCGTGGCAGCGCCCGGCTGCGGCAGAACCAACTGGTAGTAATCGTCCGCGATGCGCTGGGCTTCGTGGAACGGCTGCTTGAGCACCAGCAGTTCCATCCAGTACCAGGGCACGGCCAGGGCCGCACCGATAATCAGCAGCACGGCCAGGCCGAAGAGGATGCGGTACTTGTTCGCCAGCGATATTCGCGGAAGCCGCATGCGTGTGCCGGTCCTGGTGAGAACAGGACGTCGGCCGGTCGCCCGCGATCAGGCCAGGGGCCGACGCTACGTGTCTCCGGTGGCGATAGTTAGCACGTACGCAGCGGCACTGCAACTGGGGGACGCTGAATCGGCGGCGCCGGGTATCGGACGAAAGACAAGGGGGCATGCCCGCGCTTACAGCTTGGGCATGGCACCCGCGGCACCCAGCGCCGTTTGCGCGCGCGGCGATGCTATGGCCTCAAACTTGCCGCGGGGCGTCATTTCGTTATCGTTTTCGAAGATTACCCGAGCCGCTTTCAGGAGCAGTTCATGCGCAAGGGAGCGTTCATGGTTGGTCTGTTGGTCGCCGGTCTGACGGCCGACGTTTTCGCGCAGGCAAAAACGAGTCTCGTCGATCGGCCGTCAATCAATCCGCCCAACGCGTTTCACATCGGAAATCGCGAGCCGCTCTGGCCCGTTCCGCTGGTGAAGTTGCCGATCGGGGCGATCGAGCCGCGCGGCTGGCTGCGCACCCAATTGCAGCTCGAAGCGGACGGCTTCTCCGGGCGCCTCACGGAGATCAGCGAGTTCCTTAAGAAGGAGAACAACGCCTGGCTGAGCCCCAGCGGCGAGGGGGAGCACGGTTGGGAGGAAGTCCCCTATTGGCTGCGGGGCTTCGGCGATTTGGGCTATGTGCTGCGTGACGAACGTATCATCACCGAAACGCGCCTCTGGCTGGAAGCCGTGCTGGCCGGCCAGCGTGAAGACGGCTACTTCGGACCGCGCGCCAACCTGACGCGCCTCGACGGCAAGCCCGACCTGTGGCCGAACATGATCATGCTCAACGCGCTCCAGTCGTATTACGAGTACAGCGGCGACGAGCGCGTCCTAAAGTTCATGACCAACTACTTCCGCTGGCAACTGGCCGTGCCGGAAGAAGACTTCCTGGTCACCTCATGGCAGCACCAGCGCGCTGCCGACAACCTCGACAGCGTATATTGGCTCTACAACCGCACCGGGGATGCCTGGTTGCTGGACCTGGCCGAGAAAATTCATCGCCGCACCGCGAATTGGACGGAGGCAGTGGCGAACTGGCACGGCGTGAACATCGCCCAGGCTTTCCGCGGTCCCGCCGTTTACTTTCAGCAGTCCTGCGACCTACAGCAGGTCCTGGCCGCTTGCGAGCGCTATGGCGAAGTGATGCTGACATACGGCCAGGTTCCCGGCGGCGGCTTTGCGGCCGACGAGAACTGCCGCCCCGGCTTCAGCGGCCCGCAGCAGGGGACGGAGACCTGCACCTGGGCCGAACTCATGCGGTCCTTCGAAAGCATGCTCAAAATCACGGCCGATCCGCTCTGGGCCGAACGTTGCGAGGAGATCGCGTTCAACTCGCTGCCGGCTTCCATGACGGCCGACCTCAAAGGATTGCACTATCTGACGGCGCCGAATCTGGCTGCCTGTGATTCGAAAGACCACGCCCCGGGCTTCGAAAACGGTGGCGACATGTTGTCCTTCGATCCGCACAAGTATCGCTGTTGCCAGCACAACGTCGGCCAGGCCTGGCCGTACTTTGCCGAGCATCTTTGGCTGGCGGCCTGCAATAACGGTTTGGCGGCGGTCATGTACGCGCCGTGCGTGGTCAAAGCCAAGGTGGGCGCGGGCGACGGAGCCGAGGTGACTATCACCGAGGAGACGCGTTATCCGTTTGATGATTCGGTCACCATGGTGTTCTCGACAGCGCAGGCTGCCAGGTTCCCGCTGTTCCTGCGAATCCCCAGTTGGTGCGAGGAGGCTGAGATAGAGGTCAACGGGGTTAGCGAGTGGCGGGGGGCCATCCGCCGCCCGGGCGCTTACGTCTGTGTCGAACGCGTCTGGTCAGATGGTGATCGCGTCGAGTTGCGGCTGCCGATGAAGACCAGAATTCGCAGGTGGCCGGCAAACGGCGATTCCGTCTCGATCGAACGCGGTCCGTTGACTTATGCGCTGAAGATCGGCGCCAAGCAGGTCCGCTCGGGCGGCACGGATGCCTGGCCGGCTTACGAACTGCTGCCAACCACGCCTTGGAATTACGGGTTGGTTCTCGACAAGCAAGAGCCGGCCGCATCATTCGAGCTGCTTACTAAAGACTGGGACGGGATACAGCAGCCGTTTGATGGAGATACCGCCCCGCTCGAGCTGCGGGCCCGCGCCGCCCGGATACCCGGCTGGCAACTGGACGAGCACGGCCTGGTCGGGAAACTGAGCCCCAGCCCGGTGAAATCGGACCAGCCGGTCGAGACGGTAACCCTGATCCCGATGGGCTGCGCGCGGCTGCGCATTGCGGCGTTCCCAACTATTGGAACAGACCCGGACGCACGTGAATGGGGCGATGCCCCGGCCGCATCCGGAGCCACTCCTCCGGCCGTAACTCCTACTGCATCCGCGCCTAATGCCGCACCGGCCGCAACTAATGCCGCACCGGCGGCAACTGATCCCGCGCGGTAGGAAACTCCCCGGGTGCCACTGCTTGAAGCCGCAGCTTCAAGCAATGAGATTCCAAGCCGCGGCGCCCGCAAGCACCAACGCTCGCAGGCAGAAGCGCCCTTATGCAACCGGGCGCTCTTCACCGCGGGCAAGCGCCGCAAATACCTGTTCCGCAAGCCTCTTCGGCAGCTCGTCGCGGTTCGCGGTAGTCACCTGCCACAACCGGACATCCGGCCGGCGCTTAACCTCAGCTATGAAGCCCGTGCCCGAAAGCGCCACGGTAGCCACAAGCGGCACGTTGCCGTTCAACAACTCGCGAACCGCCTGCACGAACCTGGCCGAGAAGCACTCCATCTTGCCGATTTCGTCGATCAGCAACACGTCCGCCCGGCGCTCCAACTCCGGCAATACGGTCCGCTCGAACGCCGCAACGTCCACCCCATAGCGCCCGACGCGGTGCGGGCTGTGCGTTTCCACGTGAGCGAGTACCGCAACCCGGCCGGAGAACGTGCTGACTTCAAAGCCCTGCCGCTGGCCGGCGATGCGAATTTCACCGGTGTAGAAACCGCCCACGGCCCGGCCCGCCAGAAGGTCGGCCAGGCGCCGGATGACGGTCGTTTTGCCAATACCCGGCCGGCCGGTCAGCAGAAGCGCTCTTGGCTCCAATCCCTCACCGCATCTGCATCGCCTGCTGCTGCAGGGCCTCGATGCGCTTTTCGATCGGCGGGTGCGTGCTGAAAAGCGACGAAGCGAGGCTGCCGGCCGACAGCGGCTCCGCGATATACAGCGCGTTGAACGCCGGCGGCGTATCCGTCGGAATGCGCTGATTGGCATTGCCCAGCCGCGCCAAGGCTGACGCCAGCTTGTTCGGGTTGCCGCACAGCTCGCCGCCGGCCGCATCCGCCGCGTATTCGCGCGAGCGGGAGATCGCGAGCTGAATGAGCATGGCCGCCAGCGGGGCCAGGATGATCATCAGCAGCGCCCCAATAGCGCCGAAGGGGTTCTCGCGATCGCGGCTGCCGCCGCCAAACATGAAAATGTAACCGACGTAGCTGATGACACCGGCCAGCGTGGCGGCGATGGTGCTGATGAGCACGTCGCGGTGCTTTACGTGCGCCAGCTCATGCGCCAGAACGCCCTCGATCTCGTCACGTGGGAAGTTCCGCAACATCCCCTCGGTTACCGCGACGGCTGCGTGCTGGGGGTTACGCCCCGTGGCGAAGGCGTTAGGCGCCGCTTGCGGCGAAACGTAGATGCGCGGCGTCGGTATGCCGGCCCGGGCTGACAGGTTCTCAACCATCGTGAACAGCCAGGGCACATCGTCGCGGCTGATTTCGCGCGCTCCCATCGCGGCGATCGCGATCTTATCGGAATAGAAATACGCCACCAGGTTCGTAATCCCGCCGAACGCCAGCCCGATGGCGACGCCCTGCGGACCGAGGAAGTAGTAGCCGACTGCCATGAAAAGCCCGATCAGGGCGGCCAGCAGAACACCGGTCTTGAAGTTATTGAGCATCGTCCCTTTCTCTCTCTGAGCCGGCCCCTCCGGTCCTGCCGCTTTGAAACCGAGCAGACAGCCTGGGCCCGGCTTGAACCAGCGGTAACACCAATCGGAATATTCTATTCCAGATACGGCTGTTTCGCAGCTCTGCCGCTAAGGCCGGGCTCCGATTCACGTCCCCAGCGGCGACGTCTGCACGCGAATATACCGCGCGCCGGCCGGCGACAGGCGGCTTTCAAACAGCACAATCTCTTTTACCGTCATCTCGACCGTCGGCAGGGCTGCCGTACGTTCCAGCACCTCACGCATGGCGGCCGCGCCGGCCGGACTCTTGCTGCGGCCGAGCGTGATGTGCGGCGTGAAATCCCGGGTTTCAGCTTCGAAGCCCAGGGCGGTGAACTGCGGCTCAGCCAGCGCTACCCAGCGCGCGCAGCTACCCGTGGGGTCTTCAACGCCGCACCACAGCACGCGCGGGCTGCGGCGCGATGGGAAGCCGCCCAAGCCGGCCAAGCGAATTTGGAACGGCGCAATCTGGGCCGAGCTTTGCGCGACAATTTCGCACACCTGCTTCAGCCGGCCCTGGTCCACCTCGCCGAGAAACTTCAGCGTGACGTGGAGTTGGTCCTGGGTACACCAGCGCACGTCGGGTACGCGGCGCAGCTCCTGCAACAGCCGCACTAGCGGCCGGCGAAGCTCAGGAGCCAGGTCGACGGCAACGAAGCTGCGCATAAGACCTCGCTTTCGCCCCGGTTACGATTGCTGCTGCGCCTCCCATGGCACGCGGGGCGCATCTCCCCACAAGTTCGACAAATCGTAATAGTCGCGGTGCTCGGCATCGAACAAGTGCAGCACGACATCGACGTAATCGGTCAAAATCCAGTGCGCCTCGCGCGAATCAGCGACGCGGAAAGGCGTGCGACCGATGGCGCGGGCGTGCTCTTCCACCAGATCCACCACGGCGTGCATCTGCCGCTCAGAGGTCCCCGTCCCGAGCACGAAATAGTCCGCGAACCCGCTCAGTCCGCGCAGATCGAGGACCTCCACCTCCGTCGTCTTGTTCTCGGCCGCGATGCGCGCCACGGCGATCGCGAACTCGCGCGCCTCGGCGTTCGCCGCACTCTGTGGTTCTTCCTCGAGTTTTTCCGCTTCGCTCATGCAGCTAATTGTACGGTCAAAACCCAATCCAGCAGCCCCGCGCGCTCCTTTCTTGAAACGCGACACTTGAAGCGCGCGTCAGCCAAGGGCCTTCACCACCGCATCTCCAATGGTGGCCGGGCTGTCGCTGACCGTGATACCAGCTTCCCGTAGAGCCGCGATCTTGGATTGCGCCGTGCCCTCACCGCCGGAAATGATGGCGCCGGCGTGCCCCATGCGGCGCCCCGGCGGAGCGGTCTGGCCGGCGATAAACGCCACCACCGGTTTGCGCACGTGCTGCTTGATGTACTCAGCCGCTTTCTCCTCGTCCGTGCCGCCGATCTCGCCGATCATGACGATCCCGTGCGTGTCCGGGTCGGCGTTGAACATCTCGAGCAATTCGATGAAGTTCAGGCCCTTGACCGGATCGCCGCCGATGCCGATGCACGTCGTCTGCGCGATGCCGCGTTGCGTGCATTGCCAAACCGCCTCGTACGTCAGCGTGCCGCTGCGTGAGATCAGGCCGACGTTCCGCGTACCGCGCTCCACCGGCTTGTGAATGTAGCCCGGCATGATGCCGATCTTGCACTGCCCCGGCGTAATGATGCCCGGACAGTTCGGGCCGATCAGCCGCGTGCCCTTGTCGTCCAAAAACTTACGGGCCTTGACCATGTCGAGCGTCGGCACGCCCTCGGTGATCAGCACCACCAGCCGAATGCCGGCGTCCGCCGCCTCCATGGCCGCCGCGGCCGCGTATGGCGCCGGGACGAAGATCATGGTCGCGTTCGCCCCGGTTTTGGCGACCGCCTCATAGACCGTGTTGAACACGGGCAGACCGTGCTCGGAGGTCGTGCCGCCCTTGCCGGGCGTCACGCCGCCCACCACCTGCGTGCCATACTCCAGGCACTGCCCGGTATGGAAAGCCCCCGCCTTTCCGGTGATCCCCTGACAAATCAGCCGCGTGTTCCGGTCGACCAAAATACTCATGCGCCAGGACCTCGATTCTCGCTTTAGTGTCTTTCCTGCCGGACCGGTTTTCGGCCCGGCCGGTCATGTCTTCTGCCGCCACCTGTGGCGGGCCTTTTTGTCGAACCGGCGATTATGGCAAAGGGCGGCGGTAAGCGAAAGCCGTCGCGGACGGTGCCCCCCTACATCTGCCTTCGCCGAGCCACCTCACTCACGATTTCTGCGATCCGTCCGGATCGAGCCCGAACGGGACGCCGCGCTGCAGGCAAGCGCACAAACTCTCGTAAACCGCCGCGATGCGCGCCCGGTCCGGCGCCGGCCCCAGGGCCCGCCCGATGCGCGTGGCCAGTGAGCCGTGCTGCATTACCGCCGCGAGCACCGTCCCAAATTCGGCCGGCAGCTCGGACGCCAGAGCCTGCTCAAAAAGGTGCCGCCATAACCGGCCGGCCGTGCAGCTCTTCTCATCGAGGCCGAAAATGCGCAGGTAGGCGGAATCCCGAATGACGGCGCGTTCCGCGTCGCGGATCGTGGCCAGCATGATCGCTTCCAGCGGCGCCACGTCCCAGCTCTTCTGCTGCCGCCAGTCGCTCCAGCGCTCGCTGACCAAGCCGCGCAGCACCGCGACGACCAAACCCAACAGCGCCAGGTCGACGGCCGGGCATTCCTGGATGTCCACGACGCGAATCTCGAATGTGTCGCGCACAAAACGGGCGATCGTGCCGCGGGCGTTGAGCCACTCGTCCTGCACCACGCCTTCCGGGTCCAGCGGCGCGATCGCCTCATACATCGCGGCCAGAATGCGCTCCCGGTATTCCTGCGGCGTAAAAACCGGCTCGGGAATAACGGCGCCGGCCACCAACGGCACGCGGCGCGAGTTGTTCCGGTAGTACTCCATGCGCGTATCAGCCCAGCCCGTGAAGCGTCCCTCAGCGACCGGTGAGCTGGCGGCCAGCGCCGGTAAGATCGGCAGAACCAGACGTATCGCAGCGTGCAGCCGGCCGAACTCCTCGTCGCCGGCGAACGGCAGGTTCAGATGCAGCGCCTGCACGTTGGCCCAGCCATGTCCGCGGCAATTGAAAATGCGGTCGAAGGTCGCGTAGACCGGGTTGTATTCGTGCGGCCAGAGGCGCGTCTCGGTATTCGGGTCCATCAGCGGGTGCATCGAGGTCGGCATGAGCTGCGCACCTTGTGGCGCGAGCATGCCGTTCATGGCCTGTATCTCGGCTTGAAACGCGGGGGCCAGGCCGGCCAGCGACGTGGCCGGATCGGTCGTCTTCAGCTCGATGACGTGCAGGACGAGTTCGTTCGACCAGGTGATCGGGCCGCGCTCCACGTCGGAGGCGAACTCGCCGCAGGCCTGGCGAATGAGTTCGTCGGCGACCGGCCGGACGCGCAGGTCATCGCGCGCCACGATCATGTACTCCAGCTCGACGCCGTAGCGCTCGAAGAGGTGATAAGTTGGTTTCATTCGAAGTCCTGAAATTCGCCGAACGGGCGCCAAGGCAGCCCGGCTCGGCAGTGCCTGTAGCCACGTTTCGCAGCCGAGCTGCGCACCCGCCTCCTAGGCCCGGTCGTTCATGTTCTTGCGATGCTGAATGCGGCGCAGGAAGACCTGCATAACGCGGTCGTACAGGTCGTCGCCCATCAGGCGGTCCTCGTAGCCCGCGTCGATATTGGGGTTATCGTTGATCTCGATGAGATAAACCTG
>Ga0116189_1002894_pt1 | contig 12474 bp, 9 predicted proteins | sample AD_JPNTR3_MetaG_FD_89895 | JGI IMG/M metagenome (GOLD analysis project Ga0116189, IMG submission 89895) | Active sludge microbial communities of municipal wastewater-treating anaerobic digesters from Japan - AD_JPNTR3_MetaG | ecosystem: Engineered > Bioreactor > Anaerobic > Digestate | place... | reverse complement strand
TACGTAAGTTCACTTACCAACTTACTCGCAAGCTATGTGTCAGTGGCGTTTGTCGACAAGACCCAATGCTTCCCCAGCGTAAAGACGGACAAGTACATAAACTTCTCGGCGCAGCCCCTTGCCGAGTTCGGCATCGAGTTTATCGAACTAAACGGCCACACGTCGAGCGACGTCGGACTGAAATTCGGAAGCGACTTCTTCTCGGGCGACGTTTTCATGAACGGCGTAGGCGGCAACAAGCGTTTTCCCGCCTGGTGCGAAAACAAGTTTGAACTGATAAAAAGCTGGGAAAAGATCGCCAACAACAAGGAAATCGAAACCATTTACCCGGGACACGGCAAACCCTTCCCGAAGTCGGACATAATAAAATACCTGCCCTACTGGAAAGAGCACGGAGTAATGCCGTTATTCAGAAAAAAATAGCCCCAAAAACGTCATAGGACATTTTCGCTTTTAGCGGCCGTATATCACCTTAAAAAAAGAAACCCCCGCTTCTCAAAAGAGAAACGGGGGTATTTTTTAGTATCCATTCTCGCAACTGCAAGGCTGAAATAGTTTTGCAATATTTTCTCGACCCGTTGTAAATACCCCCGTTTTGCCTGAGCAAAAACGGGATTTTTTTATTAAACTTCATCCTCGATGCCCGATGGGCTCATCTTGCTATCGGACTCCGAAAATCCGGTTTTTGAGGTTATATCTCGGGGATACTCCCCCCCAAAAAAAATCACCGCTTTTTGTGGGAATTATTTACAGGTTATTTCTTATTCCTCGTACCCGTTAGGATTCATGCTCTGCCATTTCCACAGGTCGCGGCACATATCGTCAAGGTTACGCTCGGCGACAAAGCCGAGTTCGTTCTTCGCCTTGGTGCAGTCGGCGTAGCAGCTTGCGACGTCGCCGCTCCTTCTCGGGGCTATTTCGTAGGGGATTTCTCTGCCCGACGCCTTTTCAAACGCCTTTACCATGTCGAGCACCGAATATCCCGTGCCTGTGCCGACGTTTATTGCCTCAACGCCGTATTTCCCGATATTCTCGAGCGCTTTGATATGCGCGGCGGCAAGGTCGACGACGTGGATATAGTCCCTCACGCCTGTGCCGTCCTTGGTGTCGTAATCGTTGCCGAATACTTTGAGGCTCTTAAGTTTCCCCACCGCCACCTGGCTGACGTAGGGCATAAGGTTGTTGGGAATGCCCTTGGGATCTTCGCCAATCATGCCGCTCTCGTGCGCGCCGACGGGGTTGAAGTAGCGGAGAAGTATTATGTGGAAGGAATTATCGGCGGCGTAAACGTCGCGGAACATCTGCTCTCCCATAAGCTTTGTCGCGCCGTAAGGATTTGTTGTGGAAAGGGGGTGATCCTCGGTAAGAGGCAGCCACTTGGGCACGCCGTAAACCGTCGCGGACGAGGAGAACACGAGTTTCCTGACGTTGTGCTCCGACATCGCGCCGAGAAGAGCAAGGTTGCTCATAAGATTGTTTTCATAGTACAAAACGGGTTTTGCGCAGCTTTCCCCCACAGCCTTAAGACCCGCAAAATGAATGACCGCGTCAATTTTGTGCTCGGTAAAAATCTTGTTTAAGAGCGTTTTATCCCTGCAGTCGCCTTCGACAAAGGTCATTTTCTTGCCGGCGAGCTGTTCCACTCTCCTTATGCTTTCTTTGGAAGCATTGCTCAGGTTGTCAAGGGCGATTACGCCATAGCCTTTTTCGAGAAGCTGAAGGTTTGTGTGGCTGGCGATATATCCCGCACCGCCCGTTACCAGTACGTTTGTCATGATGGTCCCTCCTTAATCAAACTTGACATCGATAAACGCCTCGGCGTCGTGGAAGGTAAGCCCGTAGGTGGGGTTTAACGAGCGAAGGTAGAGATTTCCGTCGTTGTCGAAAATCTGCCTGTGCGCGTTGAACTTAACTTCCTCGGTCATTCCGAGCTGTTTAAGTGTCTCTTTTTCCATGATTATTTCATACATTGCCCAGTTGTCGTCAAGCATTTTGACGTTGCTCTCAATGACGGTCTCGGGCAGATAGTCTATGCTGATGTCCCCTTTGCCGTCGGCGTTTGTGATGAGGACGCAGTATTGGGCGTTGTTTTCGTTTACTTCCACCTCGAGATAGCGATTTGTGTCGCCAAGGGTAATCATAAGTTCCACAATGTCGCCGTGGTAGAGCGGAGCATTGAATTCGGTGTACATCGAGTTTTTCCACATTCTCTCGCATTTGAAATAGAAATGAATCTTATCCTCGGTGTGCTTGCACGCAAAGCACGTGTCGTCCTTAATCTCCCCCGACGTCGAGTCGAAAAGGTTAAGGTAGTTGGCTATCTTCCTTACCGTCAGCGACTGGCCTTTAAGCTCCTGCTCAACGATGCTCTCAAGGGACGATAAATTCTTTATCATGTCCTTCATAAGGGCGAGCTGAGTGCGGCACCTTATGAGGTTGTGGTCGGGCTTGGACACCTTAAAATAGACATCGCCGTTAAGGTGGTCGGTCAGAAAGCGCAGCGCGCATTCGTATGTAAGTATAATTCCGCTAAGCGCAAGCAGCTTTTTCTCTTCCTCGGTAAGCATATCCTTGGTGTGGCGGAAAAAGCCCCTGCACAAAGCCCTGAAATAGTCGAGTTTGCAGTAGACGCTCCTCGCGTCTTCCTCGTCCTCTGCCGCGCTGTTGCACCCCGACCTTACCGCGTCGCCAAAGTCGTAGAGCAAGCTTCCTTCCATTACGGTGTCGAGGTCTATGACGCTGAGCGCCCTGTTTTTCTTTTCGTCGAGGATAAGGTTGTTAATCTTTGTGTCGTTGTGTGTAACTCTCACGGGCAATACGCCTTCGCTGAGCTTGTCCACAATGATGCTCGCGTACCTTTTATAGGCGCGGAGCCTTCTTATTTCGGTCTCGCACTCCTCGCGCCTTCCCGCGGGATTGTCCCTCACCGCCCTCTCGAAATTCTCATACCTTTTTACTGTGTTGTGAAAATCGGGAATGACTTCATGGATTGTGCCCTCAAAGTCGGCCATTTCCTGCTGAAACAGCCCAAAACCCAAGCCGGTCAGGTACATCTCCCTCGGGCTTACGGCATTCTCGATGCACACGCCGTCCACAAGGTCGTACATGCGATAGCACCCATCCTCGCATTCGACATAGTACTTGCCGTTTCTGACTTTGACGAGGGTGCATGTAAAGTGCTTTTTGGCGATATGCCTCGTCACTTCCAGCATGTTGGAAATAAGTTGCTCCACGTTGGGAAACACCTTTGTGTTTATCTGCTGGAGCACATACTTATTTGTGTCGGTAACGACGAGGTATGTATTGTTAATATGACCGTTGCCCAGCGGCATAACGCTGAGGAGTTTTCCCCTGTAATCAAAGCACCCGGCAACCCTTTCCTCTCTTGTCATCGCGCTGTTATTTCCTCTCCCAGTTTTCCTTGAAGACCTGACGTGAACGCGCTATGCAAAGGTTTCCCGCGGGAACGTCCTGCGTGATTGTGCTGCCCGCGGCGATGTATGCGCCGTTGTGAACGGTGACGGGAGCTACGAGGTTGGTATTTGCGCCGATAAAGACGTTGCTGCCCACTGTGCAGCGGTTTTTGGTCTTGCCGTTGTAGTTGGCAAACACGGTGCCGCAACCTACGTTGGTATTCTCGCCCACGTCGGCGTCGCCCACGTACGCAAGGTGCGCCATCTTGACGCCGTCGCCCAGATTGCTGTTCTTGACCTCGACAAAGTCGCCCACGCGGCAGTAAGCGCCGACGTTAGCGCCCTTTCTTAAGCAGGCAAAGGGACCGACTGTCGTGTTCTTTCCTATCTTCGCGCCGATAGCAAAAGACGCCCTGATATCGACGTTTTCGCCCACCTCGGTGTCAACAAGTTCGCAGTTGGGGAAGACGATGGCGTTTTTGCCTATCTTGGTCTTACCTCTTAATAAGACCATGGGATAGATCTGCGCGCCTTCGGCAATCTCCACCTCAAGGTCGATGAATGTGGTAGTGGGGTCGTAGATGGTAATATCGTTTTTAAGATGTCTGTCGAGGACGTGCCAGCGGATATGCTCGCCCACCTTGACTATATCGGTATGCTTCTTTACCTGGAAGGCAAGGGGATGGTCGCAGGGCTTTAGAGGGAAATTGGCGCCGTTGCGTCTGATAAACCCATCGCCCAGCCTGTAGAACAAGCCTATCGATTCGCATTCTTCGGCAAGAGAGGCAAGAAACGGCCTTGTAAGAAGGGGGGTGTCGTTGTAAATGACGGCATAGTATTCGTCATCGTCGACGACGGCTTCCCCGATAGACTCTATTTCGGCAATGTCCTTACCCAGGAAGTAATTCTGCAGCTCCTCCATGGTCTTGCCCGAAGCATATAAGTGCTCAAATCTTCTTTCTTTCAGTCTGAATATTTTCATAAAATTCTCTCCTTGATGAAATCTTTGATTTCCTGCGCTTTTTGGCGCGCATTCTCTATAAACTCGCTTTCGACTAAAATTCTTATCTTGGGTTCGGTGCCGCTGGGTCTTATTACCGTGCGGTATTCCTTGCCTATGGACGCAAGATATTCCCTGATTTCCTTGCTCTCATTAAATTTCATTATGGCTTCCTTGTTGCAGACTATGCTGTCGGAAACCGAAGGATATTCCACTATATCGTCAAGAGTGTCAATTGCGGTCTCCTTGTCGAGGCAGGCGGTAAGCAACGCGCTTATCATGCCGTCGCCTGTGCTTACATAATCACTGAAGATGACGTGTCCGCTCTCTTCTCCGCCCACGTTGTAGCCGTGTTCTTTCATTTCGCGGAAGACATACTTGTCGCCCACGTTGGCTCTGACGAGCTTAATTCCGCTCTTCTCGCAGGCTCTTTCGGTGCCAAGGTTGCTCATGATTGTGCCCACCATGGCGTTGCCCTTAAGGGCGCCCTTTGCCTTTAATGCCTTGCTGTGGACGTACATGAGGTGGTCGCCGTTGTAGAGTTTGCCGTTTTTGACGCACATTACTCTGTCGCCGTCGCCGTCGAAGGTAAAACCGATGTCGTAATCGCCCTTTTTCATTTCCTCGAGCAAAAACCGGGGCACGGTAGCGCCGCAGCCGTCGTTTATGCGAATGCCGTCGGTCTCGCCCTTTAGCTGAGTGACGACAGCGCCCGCCGCGGCAAAAAGCCTAGGAGCAATAATGCTCGTTGCCCCGTTGGCTGTGTCCATTAGCACCTTAACGCCCTTAAGGTCGGGCTTGATGAGGTCTATATAATGTCTTATGTATTCTTCATCGCCGCACATAGAGGTGAGCGTCCCTTTCTTCTCGGCAAAAATTACGGGGTTTTCGATTATGCTCTCGACCTGAAGCTCGGATTCCTCGGAAACCTTTTCGCCCTGTGCGCTGAAGAGTTTTATTCCGTTGTATTCGGGAGGATTGTGACTGGCGCTCAGCATAATGCCGTAGTCGCAATTGTAAAACCGGGTGAGATAAGCAAGCACCGGCGTGGGTACCATGCCTAAGCTTATGACGTTTACTCCGTGTTTTGTAAGTGTCCTTACAAGTACTTCCTCGATGTATGGCCCGCTCGTTCTCGGGTCTCTTCCGATGGATACGGTCATATCCTTGCCGAGGGAAGCGATGCCGTAAGCTATTTTTTGCAAATATTCTTCGGTAAAGCTCTCGCTGAGAGCTCTGATCCCGTCTGTGCCGAAATGTTTCATAGTTACCTCTTAAAAATCAGGATAAATTACTATACTCTTGATGTGGAATTTTTGTGTAACTCTCTGTATTCGCTGGGTACGACTTCAAAAAGCAGCTTTTCGCTCTCGGCTTTATCGCCCGAGTACGCCGCTGTGTAAATCTTTTCAAGTGTTTCGTTGAATTTCTTATCGTCGATGTCGGTAAGTTTTGTGACGAAAATATCTTTGTGAAGGGTCTTGTCCACGTCCTCGTCGCCGTACTGAAGCTCTTCAAACAGCTTTTCGCCGGGACGGAGTCCGCTGAACTTGATTTCGATATCCTTATGAGGCACCAACCCGCTCATAAGTATAAGGTCGCAGGCAAGGTCGTAAATATATACGGGCTCGCCCATGTCGAGCACAAACACTTCGCCGCCCTTTGCAAGCGCGCCCGCCTGAAGTACCAGCCTCACCGCCTCGGGTATTGTCATGAAGTACCTCTTCATCTTCTTGTCGGTGACGGTAACGGGCCCGCCCTCGTTTATCTGCTTTATAAATGTGGGAATAACGCTGCCGCTCGAGCCGAGCACGTTTCCGAATCTTACCGCGGCAAGCTGGGTCTTTGTCTTTTTGGACATAGTTTCGAGCACAAGTTCTGCCACTCTCTTTGTCGCGCCCATAATGTTGGCGGGATTTATCGCCTTGTCGGTGGAGATGAGGACAAACTTGCCCACGCCGCTTTCGTCGCACTGGTCGATTACGTTCTTTGTGCCGAACACGTTGTTCTTTATCGCCTCGTCGGCGCTTATCTCCATCATGGGCACATGTTTATACGCCGCCGCGTGGAAGACAACGTCGGGCTTGTATTTTTCCATCACAACGCGCAGTTTGTTGCGGTCGCGCACCGAGCCTACTTCGAGTGAGTAGCGGTCGGTGTCGTATTTTCTCTTGAGTTCTTCGTTTATCTCGAACATTCCGTTTTCGTGGTGGTCGAAAACGATAAGGTGCTTACAGCCGTAGAGAAGGGATTGCCTGACAAGCTCGCTGCCTATGCTGCCCGCACCGCCCGTGACCATGATCACCTTGTCCTTGATAAAGCCGTCGACCAGCTTTCTGTCCATGTCGTGCTCATCGCGGTGGAGTAAGTCCTCAATCTTAATGTTGCGCATACTGATGACGTCGCCGTCTATCGCCTGGCTGGCGTCGTTGATGCTGCTGGTTATCATTATGCGGAGACCAAACTGCTTGATGTAGTCGAATATCTCACGAAGTTGTTTCTTGGTAAGCGTGCTTATTGCGATAACTATGGTGTGGGCGTCGTACTTGTCGATGACTTCGGTGAGCCTTTCCCTGCCGCCCACGACTTCGATGCCGCTTATAAGCATGCTTTTCTTGGAGGGATTATCGTCGATTATCGCAACGGGGACATAATCGTCCTGGGGATTTTCTATTAACCTCTTGACAAGCGCCGCGCCGTTGTAGCCCGCGCCGTAGACTATGACCTTTTCGCCCTGCACGTCCTTGCCGCGTCTGCGCTTAAGTCCGCTGTTGATGCCTGCGATGAGCTTGGAAAGTATCCTGTACATCGTCGCCGTCGCGAAGAATATAAAGTACGCGAAAAGCACCAGCATGAGATTTACGCTGTCGGCGGTGGGATTGGGATCGGATTCCGAATAGATAAAAGTGAAAAGTCCTCTGTAAATACAGCCTAAAATTATGCTGACGGTGGCAACGCCGATGAGCCTCAATAGTTCCATCGTACCCGCGTAACGCCAGGCTATGCGGTAGATGTGTCCGAAGTACATTACCGACATGGTGGTGACAAGGCAGGCCAGGCACAAAAGCATTGTCATGCCCAATCCCGCGGTCGATTGCTCCCCTTCGTAAAACTGAATCAGGTCGTGGAGTTTGTTCAGGCTGTCGATGTAATAGGCGAGCAGGAAACTCGCGGCGAACAGCAGGATGTCGATAATGAAAAATACGTATGCAAATTTTTTGTTGTTTGTGTCTATTGATAAAGCTTTTCTTTCTTTTCTATTCATAATTCAATCAAATTTGTCCAAGCACGCCGATTACGGCTCTGGCCAATATAAAGCTTGCCTTGTCGACAAGCTCATTGTAGGAGATACCGGCATCTTCCCCCGCTCCGTCGCTTACGCACCTTATGGCGGCGTAAGGAACGTTTTCGATAAAACATACCTGTCCGATAGCTCCGCTCTCCATGTCACACGCCGAAGCGCCGAATGTTTCTGCAATTCTTTTTGCTTCCTCGTTTTGCGCGATAAACCTGTCGCCGCAGGCAAGAATGCCTTTTTTGGCGTCCAAAATTTCACAAAACTTATCGGAAACGAGAGGATCGGTATCAAAATATACCTTATTGACGGTGCTGACAAACCCGACAGGATCTCCGAGGGCGCTTGTGTCCACATCGTACTGGCAGGTCTTTTCGGCGACGATTATATCAAGAAGATTGCTTACTCCCAGCCCCCCGCTGACTCCCGTGCTGATTACCAGTTCGGGTTTGTAAGTCTGTATAAGAAGCGACGCGGCGTAAGACGCGTTAACCTTGCCTATACCGCTGAGGACTATTACGGCGGGCTTGTTGCCGATATTTACACGGTAAAACTCTTTTGAGCCCGCTTTTTCCACGCTGTAGGGCAACTCGAGGTAGGGCCTGAGCTCGCTCTCCATAGCAACTATTATTCCTATCATATATAATCTATTTAAGACGGCAACAAGCCGTCTTTTTCCCCGTCAATAATATATATCTTTAACTATACTAATGGTTATAATAACATAAAGGAAAAACCCTGTCAAGGGCATTACGTTTACCCAACTATGTTGGGTAATTTTGTGAAAAAATTTTACAAAAAGCTTCATATACTATCTCTATGGAGCGTAAAACATCTTCCCGAATTATAAAAATCGCGGCAATAGTCCTCATTATCCTTCTGGCAACAACCGTTTTTTGGGGCTTTTTAGCATCAAAAAGACTGGAAATCAGCGAATATTCCTTTACGAAAAACGGCCTGAACACGTCCTTTACCATAGTTCACATCAGCGACCTGCACTACCCGAAAAACGATGTCGAATTGGACAAAGTAAAGCAGACGATTAATGCCGCCCGACCCGAAATAGTCGCGCTGACAGGCGACATTATCGACGGCTCGGCAGACTATGCCGACATGCAGAATATCAGCCCGTTTTTAGCCGAAATTTCGCACAAATGTGCTGTTTTCTGCATCCTCGGCAATCACGAAATAGGGCATCCGCGCCTCAATGATTACATCGGTTTGCTTAATGAAAGCGGGGTTGTTTTCCTCAACAATGAAGTGCGGACGATAAATGTTAACGGCTCCGATGTGGCAATTATCGGTCTTTCCGACGGAAAAAAACTGAACGCCGAAAACGTCTCTGACCTTGCCGAAAAAGACGCCGCAAAATACACCCTTCTCCTTGCCCACAGACCCGAATTATTCGAAAATTACGCCGAAAATTCGGTCGACCTTGTGCTATCGGGGCATACTCACGGCGGGATGGCAAGGTTGTTCGGAAAAGGGTTATATGCCCCAAATCAGGGGCTTTTTCCCAAGTTTTCGCACGGAATATACCAAAAAAACGGCGCTTCCATGCTGGTAAGCGCCGGTTTGAAAGGCAAAGACCGGTTTTTCAATCCATACGAGATTTCGGTAATAAAGATTTCGGGCTGAAAAAAAGCGGGTTTGCACCCGCGTTTTTTACAGAAGTTCGCAGATAAGTCCCGTTGTTTCGGCGGGATTTTCGGGCATTATGCCCTCGATCATCAACGCTTGACTGAACAGTACTTTGGCAAGCTTGGTCAGCTTTTCGCGGTCGTTTTTATACCACTCTTTTATCGTATCGTAAATACGGTGGCTGGCATTGATTTCTAAGATTTTGGTAGCTAAGGCTACATCTTTCGGTGCATTTGGCATATTCTTGAACACCTTCTCCATCTCCAAAGTTACCTCGCCCTCGGTGGTGATGCACACAGGGTGCGTCCTGAGCGAGCGGCTGAGTTTTACCTTGGCTACTTTGTCGCCCAAGGCGTTTTTCATAAAGTCGAGTATCTCTTTATCCTCCTCGGTGTTTTCATTTTCTTTTTCTGCTTCTATGTCGCTGGACTGAATGGACTTAAACTCCTTTTCCTTGTATTCGCCCAAGGTCTTAATGGCAAATTCGTCGATGTCGTCGGTAAAGCACAGAATGTCGTAACCGCTTTCGGAGACCTTCTCGCACTGGGGCAGGGCTTTAATGGCTTCGATAGTCTTGCCCGTAGCGTAGTAGATATACTTCTGGTCGGGATTCATCGCGCTTACGTATTCCTCGAGAGTAATGCGCTTGTTTTCCTTCAGCGAATGGAACATTACAAGCTCCTGCACGGCGTCCTTGTGTGCGCCCCATTGGTCGTACATGCCGAACTTAAGCTGCAGACCGAACGCGTCAAAGAACTTGTTGTAGGTCTCCCTGTCGTTTTTGAGCATGTTAACAAGCTCGTTCTTTATCTTGTTTTCGATGTTCGCGGCGATGACTTTTAACTGGCGGTTGTGCTGAATGGTCTCGCGGCTGATATTTAGCGTGAGTTCACTGTCGACCACGCCTTTGACAAAGCTGAAATAGTCGGGCAGAAGCTCTTCGCACTTATCCATAATCAGCACGCCGTTTGTGTACAGGCGCAGACCTTTTTCGTAGTTTTTGGAGTAATAGTTGTACGGCGCGCGGGCAGGGATATAGAGAAGCGCCTTAAACGATATAAGTCCTTCCGCCGATGTATGAATAACTCGTAACGGCTCGTCAAAGTCGTAGAACATATCCTTATAAAACTTGTCGTACTCTTCTTTGGCGATATCCTTCTTGTCCTTTTTCCAGAGAGGCACCATGGAGTTTAACGTCTCATCCTCTTTGTAGGTCTCCTCTTTCTTCTCCTCGTCTTCGCGGTACTTGGTCGCTTCCATCTTAATGGGATAGCGGATATAGTCGCTGTACTTTTTGACCAGGTTTTTTATCGTGTACTCATTGAGATATTCGTCGTAATTGTCTTCGTCCTTGTTGTCCTTGAGGTACAGGGTGATTTCGGTGCCGTTGGAGGCTTTTTCGGATTCTTTGATGTCATATCCTTCGGCGCCCGAACTTACCCAGAGGTATGCCTTTTCGGCGCCGTAAGCGCGGGAGAGTACTTCCACTTTCCTGCTGACCATAAACGCGCTGTAAAATCCCACGCCAAACTGGCCGATTATGTTGATATCCTCATTCCGTGGTTTCTCGTTGTTTTTGAACTCAAAGCTGCCGCTCTTTGCGATGACGCCGAGGTTGTTCTCAAGTTCTTCCTCTGTCATGCCGATGCCGTTGTCGGAGATTTTTAGTGTGCGGCTGTCTTTGTCAAGCTCTATGCGGATGCAAAAATCATCTCTGTTCAGTCCGCTTACCCCACCCGTGAGGCTTTTGTAGTAGAGCTTGTCAATGGCGTCGCTGGCGTTGGAAAGCAGCTCACGCAAAAAAATCTCTTTGTGCGTGTAAATGGAGTTAATCACAAGGTCAAGCATTCTTTTGCTCTCTGTCTTAAACTTTTTCATGTTACACCTTCCTTATTTTTGTCGTTAGCACTCTTGCCTTTTGAGTGCTAACAATATTTTATAACCGATTATTCCGTATTGCAAGCAAAATTATAGTTTTATTCTCAAAAAAAATTTCTCTTTCGTATAAATAAAACAGGCGGCCTGAATGCCGCCCCAAAGCCACAAAAGGAGAAAAATATATATGAACTTCAACAATCTTTCAAGAAATACGTCTTTTTACCCCCACAATCGGTGGTGTCCTCCGCCTTGTCACCCGTGTTGTCCTCCGCCCTGTCCTCCGCCGTGTGCCCCGATATTCCCCGTCTTTCGGTGTTCGTGCTTGGCCCTGCTGACTCCGTTATTTGGGGCGGCCTGTACACCGTCCTTCGGGTTTTGTTCCTCTCTTGGAATTCCGCGGAACTGTTGCTTAAGAGGCAATGACGTCATATGGTTCTGATGCTGAGATAACCTGAAACCTCAAGCAGAAAGGCAGAGCAGAGAAACATTTTTTATCTCAAAAAATATGCTGATTTCGTATAAATGCATTAGACGGCATTATGTCCGTCAAAACCACAAAAGGAGAAAAGTAAGATATGCAGTATTATTACACTATCCCAGATAACAAATACCATGATGACCATTCAGACGGCCGCTGGGCTCCTCCCGGACCTCCCGGACCGCCCGGACCTCCCGGTCCTCCCGGACCGCCCGGACCTCCCGGTCCTCCCGGATCACCCGGCTTACCCGGTCCCAAAGGGGATAAAGGTGATTTCGGTCCCCCCGGCTGCCCCGGCCCTAAGGGTCATCCCGGACCCCCCGGCCCTCCCGGCCCGCCCGGTCCTCCCGGATTACCCGGCTGCCCCGGCCCCAAAGGTCCTCCCGGTCCCGAAGGTCCCGCCGGTCCGCAAGGCGAAACAGGTCCGCAAGGCCCTCAAGGCGTACAAGGCGAAACAGGTCCGCAAGGTCCTCAAGGCGTACAAGGTCCCGCAGGTCCCCAGGGCGTAGCGGGTCCCCCCGGCGCACAAGGCGCGCCCGGTGAAACGGGTCCTCAAGGTCCTCAGGGCGAACCCGGTCCTGCCGGTCCACAGGGTGTAGCGGGTCCCCCCGGCGCACAAGGTATTCCCGGTGAAACGGGTCCCCAAGGCCCTCAGGGTGAACCCGGTCCTGCCGGTCCACAGGGTGTAGCGGGTCCCCCCGGCGCACAAGGTATTCCCGGTGAAACGGGTCCCCAAGGCCCCCAGGGTGAACCCGGTCCTGCCGGTCCG
>Ga0116189_1002891_pt1 | contig 12484 bp, 7 predicted proteins | sample AD_JPNTR3_MetaG_FD_89895 | JGI IMG/M metagenome (GOLD analysis project Ga0116189, IMG submission 89895) | Active sludge microbial communities of municipal wastewater-treating anaerobic digesters from Japan - AD_JPNTR3_MetaG | ecosystem: Engineered > Bioreactor > Anaerobic > Digestate | place... | reverse complement strand
TTTCGCTTGTACGTGCGGGATGGATCCCTGCGCGTCTCCGGCAGCAGCGGCTCGACCAGAGCCCAAAACTCGTCACTAATCTCCCAAGTGCGTATTCTCGCCATCTGATTGTCCTCCTGATGTAGTTGGTTGGCGGGAATTTTATCAGGAAACGCTGGGAAATGAAACAATTATTTGCGGATAAGCCCTTAATCTCCTCATCGTATCTGAACGGAAAACCATTTTTAGGTGTCGGGATTTTCCTTATCTTTTCACCAAATTCGCGCACAATTCTTGAGCAGGGTCTAGTGAGCCGTTTCATTTGAATGTGGGTTCTTTTTCATCGGGTGCTGTTCGGCCAGAATGATCACTGCTGGACTCACCAATAAAGTAACAACCATTCTTGAAAACGACAAGAACATTCATCTTTTCACCCGCTACACGGAACGCCTCGGAAGTTGATGTTGATTTTATTGTAAAGGAGTATTTCTTTTGTTCAGCAATAACCGAATCCAATGGGTTGATAATTACGGAAAAAGCCGGTTTGTCTTTTTTCTGTATCTCCGCATGCGCATGCGTTTTGAGGGTATTGAAAATCGTATCACAATCTTGATTCGTAAAAGAGACGGAAGGTAACGTAACGGAACCGAGGAACAGGCGATACAGATCATCTTGTTTTTGCTGTCGCACCTCCTTTACAACTTTTTCGGGGAACAGCATGAAAGTCCGGCCTCGGAATCCCCAGTACCAATTCGCCTGCTCACAGATTGCGTCTATGGCAGATAAAAATGTCGCGTTCGTCATTGAAATCGTCACGGGGGGTGTTTGGTCCCAAGAGTCACCATGTCCGAGCCGCACAACATAGGACTGTTGGGATTGTTTAGACAACCAATCTAACGCATGCGAAACAGGGGTGTTTGCAAAAAACACTTTGGGAATCACGGGCTTATTGACAATGTAGAGAAGTTTTTCAAGCATGACAGGGTTTTCATCGGGAGCCCTGTCTTCCTCTGGAAGAATTCTTTTGTACGCTGGGCCTCTGGGATGCCCCGTCAGAATAAAGCTGTCTGGAAGCAACCAAGCGTCATTGGTAATAAAATCGTCCGACGAGAGCACGGTCAGTTTCTCGTCAAAAAACCCCCAGTATTGATGGCTCTGGCGGCAAATCTCATCCAGAACCGTAAATAGTGGCGCGTTTGTCATGTCGAAAGAAACAGGATAGCGGGAAACACTACCCTTTGTGAGGAACAACAAAGGCACTTTTTTCTGATTACAGAGCCAAATGACAGCATCTTTGAACTCCGTGTTCCTGAACTGAACCTCCGGCAACACCTCATGGCTCATGATTCTAACGGTCTTGTTCCGGGCAACTGGCGATTCGCCTTTACGTACCAGTTCGCGCGCAAACTCGCGGGGGATGGGATTTGTCCAGTTCATGTCATTGGGCAGAACGTGGACATATCCAGCATTCAGACGGTTCGATGGAATGCAAAGCACTTCATTTGTACCGCTTGCCATCCAATATGAATCGGCGGCAGCACAAAGCACGTCAATATAGTCAAGGAGAGGAAGCATCTTGTCAGGCCGAATAATTGAAGGCTTGGTCCAAGTTACATCAGATTCATAAGAGCCTAGGGAGTGACAAAAAACTTTAGTGGAATCTGTTAAGCAATTTAGCGCATCCACAAAGGATGAACAGTTGCCATACACATCGGACACAAAATGTTTGTTCAATTCGGCAATATACATGTCCCTGGCATTGGGATTGAACTGCGTATACGCAACTTCTCGTTGACTGTAGAACCCGCTGCATGTGGCGGTCGTGCAACCTTGGCCGAAAACGCAAATATCCAGTAGTAGGAATCCGATAATCCTATACTTTGGGCTTATGCTCATCTCTCGAATAAAATTCATGTTTTTCCCTCTTGTGTTCGAAAGTCAATTGAAACCCTCACGATATTCCAACGTCTTGTGTCGTGTTGGCTCTGTTGGGTCTGGTTTCTTTTGATTCGGGCCACCGCATCTCAGTTGCCCTTTACAACAACCGCAAGTCTCTACATTTTTAACCCAGATGTCAATTCGCCACCTGAATGTTTTGGTGTTCACTCTTTTCAAAAAAATCCGCATAACAATATCCATGCCATACAACTGAGTTTTATCTCTAGAACCTGCGATATTATAAAATATTTCATTTGCAATGTTTTGTGGGATTGAGTCAGACACCATCCTGTATGTATTTTTCATGACGTCTTTAAAATGAGAGGCTCTTGCAAAACCCCTCGTGGCATGGGCGTCCCGCCCATGAAACACGGGCAAGATGCCCGTGCCACACCTGCACGCAAGGGGTTTTGCAAGAGCCTCATGAGCTTCATAAGCCAAATAATCCATTCGTCCTTCGTTGTCGCAATGTGGGTGGTGACGCTCCTGATGATCACCCCCTATCTGTGTGTAGTTGGTACTTGCATCACAATAAGGCCAGAATGTATAAGGTGGAGATGGCAAATTAAACATTGTAACTCCCGAGGAATGCCAGCAGGTCTCAGGTGGTTCCTCATTTATGTCAGTAATATCGGCAATGATGTTTCCCTGAAAGTCAAACAGGGTATAAGCGTTTGTGATTGTTTGCCAATTCTCTGATGAGATAAACGTGGATATTTCCTCACGACAGCCATTTGTCAAATAATGTCTTTCAAATTTTGAAAGCAAGTATCCGGACTCAGAAAAATTTTCACATATCAAAGTTCCATTATGATTTTTCGTAACAACTACGGAACGATCCGGCGTAGAGATGGTCGTTGTCTCCGCCTCTTGCGTATTGGAAACCTGCACCACGGTCTGTGTCCCGTAGGGGTCGGTTCGGATATAGTAATCGGATGTGCCGTATGGGTATTCGGTGACGGTCGAGAGGACTGGACTGCCCGCAAGAACAGTTCCGTTGCTCCAGACTGACTCAATGACGTTTGTCGATCTCCCCATCGCGTCCGTGTATGCCTCGGTCACGTTATACAAAAGCGATGTTTCTGGCCGAACAGCGGTGGCTGACCAGTTTGGGAATCCCGGTATTCGCCAGTATTCCGTAACTGTCCCGTCCCTATCACGCGTTGAGACGAGTCGACAGCAGTCATACATGTTGGTCAATGCTGTTCCGTCTGAGAAAGACGAGGTTTTCAGCCGATGTGCGACATCATACTCGTTGCGCATCCATGTTTGCAGTTCGGCGTTTTCTAGTGCGAATGAGTTCGATGCGCACAGGTACGTTTCTGTCGCAAGGACAAGACCGTATTCACGGTCACGATATGTCACTTGGAGAAGGTTTGTTTCCGTGGTCGCCTGTATGGATCGCAGGCAAAAACCGTCGGAATTCTCGGCAAAAGAACCTGTTTCTGAATTGTAGTTGCCGAAGGCATAAAACCATAAGCTTGTCGAACCGTCCTCATGCTCTTCGTACAGGGGCAGATCCCAGAGTTCTTCGGGGATTTGCCCACTTCCTGAGCCGGCGTAACTGAACGAAAGCGAGACGGCGTTGGCGGGGTCATCGTAAGTGGAGGCGGGGGAGGCTACTCGGACAGTACGGACGGCGATGGCGGGGAGGCCGTTGGTCGTGAAGCGCGTGAGGACGCGGGCGAGGGCGGAGACGGGCAGCGGGGTGTTGTCTTTCAGGATGAAGACGGACTCGGCGCGGGGGGTGCCGGCGTCGGCGGGGTCGGCGCTGTCGGCGGGGTCGGCCGGCGCGTAGGCGTGGAGCGTGAGGGTGCAGGGCGGGAGCCAGGCGGGGAGGTCCGCCAGCGCGTCGGCCGGTATGCCGTTTGTCGTGAGCCGGGCGGCGGCGAAGGCGTCGAGCGCCTGGATCTGATCCTCGGACGGCTCGTAGGAGCCGTCGCGTTGGTCGAGGGCGAGGACCGTGCGCCCCCGGGCGTCGCGGGCGGTGTAGCGCCACGGGCGGTCGCTGCCGGCGGCGAAGCGGGGCGTGCCGTTGCGGGCGGGGTTGGCGCCGTCCTCGTGGTAGGAGGCCCGGGAGGTGCGGGGGTTGTTGTCGCCGTAGGCGCCGCACTCTTCGCGGTAGACCTCGCGCAGGACGGCTGACGGGCCGATGCCGATGCGCTTGGAGACGGTGACCGTCCGCGAGAGTTCGCGGGCCGCGTCCGAGACGGTGCGGGTCACGGTGAGGGTGGCCTCGGGCTCGTTGAGCCGGTCCTCGCGGGCCAGGGTCTCGGTGAGCCCCGTGAGGTTGTCGGTGCGGGCCGAGACGCCGGGCGCCGAGAGGTCGTAGGTGGCGTCGCGGATGACATTGCCCGCCTCTTCGCGGGTGACGCGGATGCGCGCGGTGTCGCCGCCGGGGTTGGCGAGCGTCCAGGTGTAGGGGTCGGCGCCGGGGTCGGTCACGGTGAGGGCGACGCCGTGCGGGACCGGAGTGACGGTGACGCTGCGCCAGGGGGTGGCGAGCGACGCGACGCCGTGGGCGTTGCTGGAAACGGTGAGCGTGTCCGCGAACCACGGCGAGGGCAGGACGTTCAGGGCGGCGGGGGAGAGGGCGGCCGGGGCGTCGGCCCGGAGCCAGACGAAGCCGGCGGCGCGGCCTTTGGCGGGGCGTCCCAGGGGGATGCGGAACTGGAAGGAGCCGTGGCTGTCGCCCTCGGTCTCGTCCTCCGCGCAGTCGCCGGAGGCGCAGGCGTCCCCGCAGCCGCCGCACTCGGGGCCGGAGAGGAGCTCGCTGCCGGATTCGATGCCGCAGTCGTGGTCGTGGGGCGGGACTTCGCCCTGCCAGACGGCGACGCCGTTGACGTAGAGCGTGTTGCCGCCGGTCTGGAAGGCGTAGGGGCAGTCGTCCGGCAGTCCGGCGTCGAGCGTCAGGACGCAGTTGCAGGCGCCGCTCTGATGGGTCGTCCAGTCCCGCCAGAGGCAGCCGCTGTCCAGGGGGTATTCGCAGGGCCGGCTGTAGTGCTTTTCGGCCTCGGCGCTGTAGGCGAGCCCGCCGCAGTGATCGCCGGACCAGCGGAGGGAGGGCGCGGCGATGACGAAGTCGACGGGGGGCGCGCCGCGCGCCGCGGGCGGGAGGAGCGTGAAGGCGGCGGGCGGGAGCGGGTAGACGCCGGGGCGGGCGGCCGCGAGGGTCGAGGCGCCGGCGTCGAAGGCGAGCCCCTCGACGCCGGTGAAGGGCGCGGCGGCCGCGAGTTCCAGATCATCCGGCGGGGCGCGGTGCGGGCGGGCGGCGCGGTTGACGGCGACGGGGATGGCCGGGGGGGACCCGGGGACGATGACCGGCAGTCCGGCGGCGTCCACGGCCGTGGGGAACGAGACCCCGGGCGTCCAGGCGAGCAGGTAGAGGGGCTGCCGGTTGGCGGCGGGGGCGGAGGGGGAGGCGGCGCGCAGGCGGAGGGTGAAGTCGCCGGGCTGCGCGGGGAGCGGGAGGCGCAGGGAGTCGTCCGGCGGGAAGGCCGTGAACACGCCGCCGGTCGTGCCGCCGCTCCACTCGAGGGCGGCGCCTTCGAGGCGGACGGGGGCCGCGCGGTCGGGGGCGGAGGAGAGGAAGGCCTGGAAGGCGCTGCTCGCCCGCCTGAACGTGAAGGTGCGTTCCCAGATCAGGTTGGTGGGGCCGCTCCTCCCCGTCGTGACGGTGAAGGGCGGCGCGAGGAGGGCGGCGGCGAGGGTGTTGGAGAGGGAGGGGGCGGGGATGAAGAAGAGTCCGGCGGCGGCGGGGGCGGCGCCCGCGAGGAGGGCCGCGCCGTGCGTGAAGCCGGAGGCGGAGATGTCCGAGGCCGAGTGGGCGACGCCGGTGGCGCCGTAGCGGAAGATCTCCCAGACGTCGGGCAGGCCGTTGCCGTCGAGGTCGGCGGCGGGGGTCGGGGCGCGGGGGGCAGGGTCGGAGCCGTCGCAGAGGCCGTCGCCGTCTGTGTCGCGCGTGAGCGGGCAGGTGCCGAGGGCGGTCTCCGCGCCGTCGGGCAGCCCGTCGAGGTCGGTGTCGGCCATGGAGGGGTCGGTGCCGTGGATGAACAGCTCGTCGTGGGTGGAGAGGCCGTCGCCGTCGTGGTCGTCAATGGCCGGGTCGAGCAGACCGAAGGCGCGCCAGCGCAGTTCGAGGCCGTCGGCGGGGGCGGCGGGGTCGTTCCGGGCGAAGGCCTCGCCGCCGCCGTTGTGCCGGGCGCCGATGAAGAGGTTGGTGAAGGCGTGGCCGCCCGAGCGGAGCGCGGAATTGGAGGGCACGCTGTAGCGGAAGGCGAAGTCGCCGTTTTTGAAGAGTTCGGACTGGAAGGAGACCGGGCAGTTGGTGTCGCGTCCGGCGTAGAGGTTCTCCCAGGTCAGCAGCAGGCTGTTCGAGGCGGTCAGGGCGTGCCAGAAGCGCCCCTGCGGCGGCACGGTGCCGAAGCTGCCGTGCAGCGGCGCGAGCAGGCTGGCGTTCTCGGGCACGGAGGAGGGGGAAGGCGTGGATAACGGGTTCTGGAACGACACCAGCCCGGAACTCGACACGTAAAGGCCGTCGACCTGGTTGGTGCCGAGGGTGAAGGACCAGCCGTTTGTCCGCAGCCAGAAGGTGTCCTCGGCCACGCCGTACACGGTCCACGGCGCGTGGACCACGGCGTTGGAGGGCGCGGTGCGCCAGGCTGCGGGGTTGGTCGCGGCGGAGACGCGGGCGAAGCCGGCGGCGTACTGGGCGGGGGTGAGCGCACCGGCGCGGGGCGCGCCGGTGCGGTCGTTCAAAGGTTCAAGACGTTCAAGAGGTTCAAGCGGGACGGCGGAGGTGGCGGCGGCGGGGACGGGCTCCGGGGCGCCGGCCTGCTTGGGGAAGGTGCCGCCCCAGTGACAAAAGCCGGCGACAATGATCGCGATGATTGCCCGGCCGAAGCGGGACTGGGCGAGGAAGCGACGCATGAGCATGCCGACAACGCCGCCGCCGGTCTCGTATGCGCGGGCGACGGACCAGAGCACGAAAGCGATGCAGAGGAAAATGAAAAGCATGTTGGGTGTCATATTCGCGTCTCCCCGGCTACTTTAACGGTGTTCTTGCAAGCCCCTCGTGGCATGGGCGTCCCGCCCATGAACACGGGCAGGATGCCCGTGCTACTCACGCCCATGAACACGGGCAGGATGCCCGTGCTACTCACGCCCATGAACACGGGCAGGATGCCCGTGCCACGCCTGCAAACGAGAAGTTCTGCAAAAGCCTTTCCTGTCATTTGATGGTGATCCGTGTGGCGTCCGGGGCGGACATGATGGTGATGCGCTCCTGCGGCGCGTCCGCGCCGCGCGCGGTGACGCGCAGGGTGTCCCAGGTTCCGGGGTGCAGCCACTCCGGCAGGGGCGGCTGGGGGAGCCCCGCGAAGGCGACCGCGCCGTCGCGGTCGGTGAAGGCCGGGGGCAGGCAGTCGCCTGCGGCGGTGACGCGGATGAGGGCGGTGAGCCTCTGCGTGCCGTTGGACGAGGCGGCGGGGACGGCGTGGCGGGCGCGCAGGCCGCGCGGCGACAGGAACCACCCGCCGCGATCCCATCCGATGGCGAGGTCGGTCTCGCCCGCGTCGAGCACGCCGTCCGCCGGGGCGGTATCGCGGCCCAGGCAGACCTGGACGTGGTTGGAGGGCGTGGCATCGAAGACAAGCTCAAGGCGGAAGACGCGCGAGCCGTCGGGGCCGGCGGCGGGCAGGGCGTGCGTCGCCGACACCTCGCGGTCGGCGGTCGCGGGCTCCGGCAGGGGCTGCACCTCCAGAGTGGCGGCACCCGCCGCCAGCGCGGCTGCGGTGATGGCAGCGGCTATGGCTATTACGTTGTGTTTCATCTCGTTCTCCTCGCGCGGCTTCTCGGTCTCCGGTCCTCTCTTGCCACCCGCCGGGCGGTCCTCGTTCGCGCACGGCTCACCACTATCGCTTATCGCTTGGCGGCAACGCCGCACCCCATCATCGCGTGCATTTTATACTCACTGGCAGATAGAACGCAAGGCGAAAAAAGCCAACTGTCGCGGTGAAAACAAAACACTTCGTTGGCTTTCCACTTGACAGCACCCTGCCTATAGGCAAATATATGCACATGACAAAAGCAGAAACACAGGACGCAGTGCTTTACAGCACCGCCCAAGTTGCGGAAAAAGCGGGCGTTCACCGCGACACGCTTCTTCGCTGGCTCCGGGATGGCAAAGTGCCAGAGCCTAAAAGGGATGTGCGCGGTTGGCGTGTGTTTACAGAGATGGAGGCCGTTGCTATCGCGAATCGACTTCATGTCGGGGGGCAAGCTGATGGCCCGACGACTCAGGATTTTGGTTTTCTTCAGGGTATTAGCAGACTACAGGAGTTAGACTGGGACTTCCTGAATGCAAAGACCGACTACTTGACACACGGTCTTCACCCTTACCCGGCGAAATACATTCCCCAAATACCTAATGCCCTGATTCAAGAGCTGTCCTCGGTTGAAGAAACCGTTGCGGACATTTTTTGCGGTAGCGGAACAACCCTTGTTGAGGCGCTGACTCTTAAGCGCCATGCGGTTGGTATTGATGCGAATCCTCTCGCTTGTCTCATAAGTGAGGCGAAGACAACGCGGCCTGTTGCGAGCGACGAGGCGCTCCTCCGCTCACTTGTTGACCGTGCTCAATCAATGGCGGAAACCCTTGCTACTGTCGACTCTGACTCGTTATTCCGTGAACCGCATTTCATAAGTCTGGCACCGAGGCCCCACGATGATTCGTTGCTCGCCTGGTTCGATGCGCCCGTTGTTGAAGAACTGGCCGAAGTACTTTCTTGGTGCGATGCTCTCCCAACCCAAACCAGTCGCACTTTGGCCTTAGCGGCATTTTCCGCGATTGTGGTTGCCGTCTCTAAGCAGGACTCTGATACACGGTACGTGCGTAGGGACAAGAATCTCAAGGCAGGCGACACGTTCAAACGATTCGCCCGTTCTCTTGATTCTGCCGTGCGCGGTGTCATAGAGTTCGCCAAATTGGTTGAACCGCGATTCAACTGTCGGGTTCTCAACACAAGTGTTTTGAACTGCCCCGACATTGGGGTCATTGATGCAGTCGTGTGCTCTCCTCCGTATCCCAATGCATGGAGCTATCATCTCTACCACCGTACCCGGATGTTATGGCTTGGGATGAACCAGTCTAAGTTCAAGGTTGAGGAGATCGGCAGCCATCGCAAGTACAGTCGAAAGCAACCCACGGCTGAAAAGATTCTTACCTTCAGGGTAGAGATGGCAACGCTATTTGAGTGGTTGTCTCTTCATCTTCGAGCGGGACGATATGCCGCTTTTGTGATCGGCGATTCGATCATTGACGGCAAGCTTGTGAGCAATGCTGACATCCTTGCAGAGGTCGCCGATAGTTTTGGCTTCCGCGAAGTAGCCCGGATAAATCGAAATATCCAGGCGACAAAAAAGGCTTTCAACCCGAAGATCGGTAAGATTAAGCAGGAGCAGATATTAATACTCCAGAACAGGAAGGTTTACTGAAAATGAGTAAGAAGATAATTTGCCGGATGAAGCCGTATATTCAACCTTTTGAGCGACACTTGGCTGTGGCTGAGTTGAGCGCTTTGTCTGGAGTCGGTTTGTCGTTGGATGACGCTCAGGGCACCAACTTTGAAATCACGACAGAGACTTCAGGCCAGACACTTGCCAGCCTACTGTCCTACTATGAATATGTTCAGGATGGTGCTAAAGGGTTTGTCACTAGTCAGGTGTTGCGGGAAGCAACGCTTTACTTTGCCCGTAACGGTATCTCTTTGCAGGACATCAGGAAGCAGTTTCCGGCAAAAGGGGATGTTACAATGCCGAATAGGCGTTGCCTTCGATATGGAACGCATGGGATTCATGAGTACCGTGGTAAGTTTTTTCCACAGTTGGTTCGATCACTAATCAACATAGCGCAGGTTCCTTCCAGTGGCATCGTGGCCGATCCAATGTGTGGTAGCGGTACTACGCTTGTAGAAGGAGTCCTTGCGGGGCGTCAAACCATCGGTCTCGACATGAATCCCCTGTCAGTGTTTATGTCACGTGTTAAGTGCGAGATGCTGCGGGTCAAGCCCGAATCGCTGGAAGAGCACTATAACAGAGTACGCGATGAATTGTTGCAATTACGGCCACGGTCGGTCGCAAAGCGACTGGAATACTTTCGGACGCTCGAACAGAAGGACCAAGACTATCTCAAGCGGTGGTTCGCTCCTCAAGTTCTAGAAGATCTGGACGTGATAGCCGGTCATATAGCGGTTGTTGAGGAGACAAACTTACGCGACTTCATGCGATTGGTGCTGAGTAATATTATCCGGCGGGTGTCATGGCAGAAAGAGGATGATTTGAGGATCAGGAAAGAAATCAGAACCGACATAGAGATCGATCCAATCCGAGAGTTCCTAGAAGAACTTGGGCGTTCTGTGCGGATAGTGATGGGGTTTCTTTGCCAGATTCGAGGAACGCGCTTAGGGGATGCGCAAGTTGCGGAAGGAGATGCCAAACAGATGTGTAAACATTGGCATGACCTTGCCGGAAAAGTTGACGCTGTAATAACGTCGCCGCCGTACGCTACCGCTTTACCGTATCTCGATACTGACAGATTGAGCTTGTTGTATCTCGGACTGCTACCACGAGAAGCACATCGTGGTCGCGACAAGGAGATGATCGGTAATCGCGAGATCAGCGAAGGGATTCGACGAGAGTACCTTGAAAGGTTCCGCAAGGAAGGGAAGCTGCTCCCCAAGTCTGTTACGCGACTCATCGGCAAGATAGACCAGCTTAACGCAGGAGGCAGTGTTGGCTTCCGCCGTAGGAATCTGCCGGCACTACTCGCAAAGTACTTCCTCGATATGAGGACGGTCCTTGCTGGCATTGCGCACATTCTTCGACCAGAGGCGCCAGCCTTCGTGGTTGTGGGGGACAATCATACAATTGCCGGTGGCCAACGGGTGGATATTGAGACTGCGGGGCTTCTGGCAGAGATTGCCCGGACGGTGGGGCTTGAAGAGGGGAATCACCTGCCAATGGAGATGCTGGTGTCGCGTGACATCTTCCGACGTAACGCCGTCGCCTCGGAAACCATCCTCGAATTCAGGAAGCCAGGTCAGTAGTAGTCCCAGAGCTTGTTCGACCTGCCCTTGGTCCTGTTCACACAGAAGGCGAGGTAGTGGCGGTGTTCTTGCGTTCCTTGGGGCACTATGTGGGCTAGGTAGTCGAAGCCAATGGTTGCATCCGCCTTCTCAAGACGCAAGATATCCCCAATGCTTCCGGCGCTTCGCAGGGCTTCACTTCGCAGGCGGAAGTCGTGCTTATCCGGCCAAGTCATCATGTTGACTTCGATGACCTTCGTTCCAAGCCACATCTTGACCCCCGGCCGGTCCATCTTGCCTAGCTTGGCCGGGTCTGGGGCAAATAGAGACGGCCAGCCCCAGAAGTCGGGGGCATAATCGCGTGCTGCAAGCGGAATGAACACCTCGGGGGACCGGCGCGATGTTCCAGCGGTGACTTGACCAACGCCGATATCGGTCTGCTGTAGAGTCATCAGGAATCCGGTCGCTGCAACAGCTTGCGGAGGCTGGACTGCTGGCGGCTGTCCGGTGCCGGAAGGTTCACGGAACGGCGTGGGGCCGGGCCACATCACGGCGGCAGGAGCCTTTCCCACTGGCCTCGCGGAGAAAATGGGCATCCATTTACCTGGCTTCGTCCGTGCTGGTGATGCCTTCGCAGCTTGGGCTCTGGCAGCTTGGCGCTCCGTGACGATGTAACCTTGGTCAAGGAGCTTCTCGATCAACGCAATGTCCACTCGCTTCGCCATGCCGGTTGACGGATCGCACCATGCGTTAAGTGTGCTCTCGAACTGCGTAATCAGCTTGCGGTGATCTGGTGACGAGGGGACGAGTCTCAGCAACATCGCCACCTCATAGTTCGTGTAGATGCCGCCTTCGGTGAGGTTACCCGATCCGATGGCTACGTCCGCACGCCCATCTTTCGCCTTGAAGAAATACAGTTTCGGGTGAAATGTAACACCGGCTTCATTGTGATAAACCCATATCTCTCCGTTTACCCCTGCGCAATCAAGGAGAGCTTTTAGACCTTCCGCTGTAGTGCCACCGAAGTCCACACCAACGCACAACTGGACACGCCCACGTTTTGCGAAATCGGCAAGCGGGGCGGCAATATGGCGGACCCCGGAATACTTCACAAAGGCCACTCCGGCACGGAATTCCGTCCAACCCGAATCCGAGAGATGGCTTAGAAGGAAATCACCCAAGCGAATGGGGCCTTCTGGTTGCAATATCATATCCATGTGCTTTGCCTCCTAGTAGTCTCCCTTATTGGGCGCTTTGTATCCAATCCTATGGAGGTTTGCAACCCTTTTTTGATTTGCATTTTATTGTGGGTGTGTGTCAGATTCGTGATGGCAAAGGCGGCCATGACCAGCTATAATTCAAACTGAGGCTCTTGCAAAACCCCCTCGTGACATGGGCGTCCCGCCCATGAAACACGGGCAGGATGCCCGTGCCACGCCTGCACGCAAGGGATTTTGCAGGATTTTCTGACGAAGAGGCGCAGC
>Ga0116189_1002889_pt1 | contig 12489 bp, 8 predicted proteins | sample AD_JPNTR3_MetaG_FD_89895 | JGI IMG/M metagenome (GOLD analysis project Ga0116189, IMG submission 89895) | Active sludge microbial communities of municipal wastewater-treating anaerobic digesters from Japan - AD_JPNTR3_MetaG | ecosystem: Engineered > Bioreactor > Anaerobic > Digestate | place... | reverse complement strand
GTAACTGAAATCTCAGCCTGTCCTAATCCAATAGGTCGTGGTGTGCCAATCTTCTCAGGTAAGTAATCGTTATCCTCCAATTTATTGAACTTGGAGTAGTCGTAAGGCGAAACCCCTATGAACGAAAAATTACCAATATCGTCACTCATTAATTTATTATCACCCAGACGCTGCACCTCTTCATTCAACTCACTTGTCGAATCTCCTGTGTTAATCTTTTCAAGTACCGACTCGTACCCGCGAATCTTCCCATTCTGAACTAAATCCTCGTACCTCAACGCTTCTGTATTACCTGCTTTTAAAGATTGAATCCTCGGTAAAAAGTTTGATGTGTAGTCAGCTAAAAAACGATTCTTTGCATTTCCTTTACCATCATTTTGATATTCGTTCATCTTCTGCAACATTTCCATATTTACTTTCATCATGTCATTGGCAAATGGTTTCTTCAGGCTCTTGTCGGTAATTACAAAGTCTGTTTGGTCTATTATACTATCCTGTTTGGCTTTCTGACGCGCAGCCGCATCCATCCTACTCTTTTGTTGAAATGGATTTAAGTGCGGGGTGCGGCTATTCGTATTTAGTATAGCTGCGTCCCCTCTGATTCCTCCTATTGATGCCATTAATAAGGATTTGCGTAATAATTATTGTAACCGTTGTAGTAAGAAGGGGCTGCGTTGCTTGGTGCTCCGTAGTAAGGCTGTCCACCTTGATATGGTTGGACTGCGTAAGTGCTTTGAGAGCCGTTTCTAAATGAAGAACCGTAGTCAGTGTAATTGGCTTGATAGGCGGGTTGATTAGCAACTGGCGCACCCGAATAATTGGTATTGGTCGTGCCTAAATCCTTACGCTGACCACCCGACCCCTGCATACCTCCCCCGTATATCATCGAAAAAACATCTTTAATGTCGCTCTCCTCGTTTTGAATCCCTCCTACTATATTCTTTTGAGCAGCTTGCCCCAATTCTGCTACTGCGTCTGCCTTACGGTAGAAGTTTTGCATTTGTCGTGCGTCTTGTTGGGCAATTAAACTCGCTTGCCTTTGTTGGTCTTGCCTTCTTAAACTTGCGTCATTAGCAGCAAATTGGTTCAACGATCCAATGTTGCCGTAGTTAATGCCTGCGAGAATAGTCCCCGCCATATCAGGTCGGTAACTCATAGCCCGTGAGTATGCAGCGTTATTCTGCCTTACTAAATTCTGAAAGAAATTTGCACGTTCAGCCGCAGTGTACCCCTGTGCAGCTCCCTTAGCCTGTTGGTTAATATCCCGCGCACTCAGGTAATCCCTGTCACCCAAAGCTGCTTTTTCTTTTTGGTACTCCTTACGTTGTTTTAATCCGTAGATTATTTGATATATGCTTGCTACTGCCATAGTGCAAAAGTAATTATCTGTTATTTAATTTGGGTATAACGTTAAAGTTTATTTGAGCTTGATTGAATTGTTGGTCAGTTCCTCCTACGTACTTCAATTTAATCTTAATGTAATCTCCCACTAACTTCCCGTTCTTGCCAGTAGTATTTAACCCCGAAGGATTAACGGAACTAACCGAAGCATCCCAACGTATCGAGGAATCATAAAACTCATTTCTTAGTGTAAAATCTGTATCTACTAAATATGAAGTTTGAGGTAGGTTAGTGTATTTATTTTTTTTGTTTGTCTCGTAGTCCACGCTGGCTGGAACAAGCGAAGTCCTGAATCTGTTGTGACCGAAGTTCTTTGCCTGATTGAAAGGCTGCGCCACCACCCACTCATCGTACCCATCATACTGCACCCCGTAATACTTAGCCCTCGTACTAACTTCATGTTCAAACATACCAGTCACACCTTCAACATTACCACTCGACAAATACGTATCTTTATATTCAAAGTAAATATCAGGCGTGAAACTTCTGAACCCTGAAAAGCCATTCTGTATCTCGCTAAACACTAAAGTGTAAAGGTTAGCAAAGTTGTCCAAGTAGCCTTGAGAGTAGTTTCCATCAATGTCTTTGTACAATACCCACTTACTACTTGTGTCGGGGTCTTCGCCCATCACTGTTTCTTTGGCAATGTACTGCAACCCACCGAAACTAGCCTCATCCAAATAATTGCAAGTAGTCCATGAATCGTAAGCACCTAAGTCATTAGTAGCCGCAAATCCCTTAACTGTAATTATCCACTCGGAGTTAATGTTGTTCCACGTGCAACATATCCCTTCCCCTGCTGCTGGTGTATCTTTCCCTACAACCCATTTCAAGTTATTCCTTAAAAAAGGTTCAATCTTGTGTATTTGTGAAATAGGTACTGTGCCGTCCAAACCATGCCTAACTAATATCTTTAATATAGTATTAGTCCAATACATAACATCATTGCCACCCTGAGAGCGTCCAATCTGCACTCCGAATTTGTGGTCACAGCCGATATTAGAAATCTCTATACTTACTTTAGCCAACACATTTCCGTCTCCTAATATAACCTCTGAGCCTGTGTTGCTTGGTTGTAATACAGCGTTTGAATTTAAGAATCGCCTGCGGATACTATAAGGTTGTAGTCCGTAAATATGACCCTTGAATACTACGTGGTGCACTATCTCTCCGTTACTCAAATCTTCATCCACAAAGTTTAATGGGAAGAACTGACGGTACGGGTCAATGAAGGAGTTGAGGGGTTTGCGGGCGGAGTAGAAGTAGGTTGCCGGAAGCTGGGATACGATAGTTTGCGCATCAAACATCACATCCACCACTGGTTTATTAATATACCCGTAGGATTGGTCGTAAGGCACATTATCCTGAAACCCTTTCCACCAGTACATCCACTCATACCCTGATACATTAGGAAAACTCCATGTATTGTAATCGTCAGCCCTATCCTTGAATACCATCTGACTATTAACTAAGTTCTGAGAGTAAAATAGAAGCCCTCCGCCAAAACCCTCATGCTCATTGGCATCTTCAATGGTCACGTACAAGTCAGCCGTCTTTTTAATAGGTGCTCTCAATTTCAGGAAACTACCTTCTGTGAAGGTGTCTTGCAAGAAACACCCTCTTGTAGCCCCCGAAGCCACCACCCCTGAAAGTGTACTGGTATCAATCCTCTCACAAACCACCACGCCTTGACTTTGTGCCCTATCTCCATACTTACTTGTATCTGGGTTGTAGTTTGCATCGTAAGTGTTTATTAATCTTTGGTAGTAAACCTGATAAATACCATAATCAAAGTTAGCCGAAGCGTTATTTAACGGGGACGCTAATTGTAGCGCAAGACAAGGTTGATTAATAAATATATTAAACGGATCTCCCGGAAAGCCGAAATTAACCGCAGTCAAGTTAGTGAACTTAGTTCCTCCCACATCAACGGAATCTGTTAAAAACTTACCATCTGTAATAGTTATTACATCAGGTGTAACAACTGATGTTGAACCTATGTACTCAGCATACTGGCCGGGGGCATCAGTAAGCGCAGGCGTTCCATCAAATGTAGTAGTTCCTGACCTGAAAGCCTGACCGTAAGAAACAATCTCATCTCCCGACAAAACGGTTGGGTATTCATTAAAAATACCGTCCATTGAGTAGAAGAAAATTTGGTCTCTGTGCGGATTGAAAACATCAGGGTAAGTAGGATTTCCCACAATACTATCCCCAACCACAGGAGGGAATGGAGCTACATCTGCATCTACATTTTCGTAGAAGTAAGGAAACATTAAGGAAGGGTCTGAGAAATCTACACCCAAAACCGCCACCCCCGAACCCAAAATCTCCCTTACTATATTAGTTCTTTCTATTATTATCTCATCAATTAAATCACTAACAGGCACTCCATCTATAATGTAGTTTATGTCGTACCCATGAAAATTTATGTATGGGATATATGTGGTTGTTACTAAATTAATTATGTAACCTGTGGCGTTCCAAGCGTTACCAGTCCTTCGGTTATCAGGGTAGGCAGGGTCTATATTGTACAGATTAAAATCTACCCTAATATCATCTACCCAAAAGCAAGGAGAAATAGAGCCATCCTTATATCGGACTTTTGCTAAAATCCTTACTTCTTCACCTATCATTACCCCTCCGTAAGACTCCATGTTAATAGGGTTTTGATACTCTCCTATCCTTAATGGATTAAAAGAAACTAATGTAGAGCCAATGGAATTAATTTCTTTTCTTTCTATCGTGTGTAACCATGTTCGGAAAAAACCTGAAAAATCGTACTGTTTGGTTGAGGTCTTCATATTAGACCTTACCAAAAAGTTATCAACTATCGTCAGCGTTTTGCTGATGTCGTATATGGTGCTCGAAGTCAGTAATTGCCCTGCATCAAAAGCTTCAGTATTAGGTTCTGAACCTGTATGCGAAACATTTAACGAAGTCTGTCCGTTTGAAATCTCTACCCTCTTAACCAGTGTCCCGCTAACCGAACCTCCCGTGTAGTAAATCGCAATCAACTCGAAATATCGGAACAGGTTGGCATCGAACGTAACCGTCAGGTTATTCACTTTGGCTGTCGGGCTACCACCTTCATCCCCTCCGATAGTGCTTGGAGTACCTGCGGCTGAGTACACATTAATCTGTCCTGTGGTTTCCAAGTAAAGTCCTACGGGTGTTCTGTCGTCACTTAAAAACCGTCCTGAGTAACGGTACGTTCCCGAAGTCAGTGCCCCACCACCATCAGCCTGACCCACGAAAGAAATATTAGCATCCTGATTATTTTGGATTAATTTGGTTTCCTGACCTATCGTAGTGTAATTGTATTCACCATCAGTATTATTAATGTATGGGTCATAAATTGCTCCATCCTGAATATAAGCTCCCTTGTAGTAAAAGACACGGTCGGGGTTATAGTCATCATCCCAATAAAAACTCTTACGGAATATATTATCTTCAGCTCCGCCAATCTCAGGTTGCCTTACAGCCCTGATATTCCACTGGTCAGTCCTCACTAATCGAATGTATGACCATAGCAGGGTTTGGTTGTCTCGCGTGGCTACTCCAAACTCCGAAAGTGATTTTGGGTAAAGGGTGGCAGTACCTCCAGTGAACGCAGTAGTAAAAGTAGTTCCCAATACCCTTAGTGTGGTGGGAGTAATTAACTGAACTATGTACTCTCCGTCAATAGGAGTGCCTTTCAGTATGACAATCCCATAGTTTACGTAGTTATGGTTTGAGGCGAAGGTTATCGCATACCCCCCAGCCCCGTCATTAATACCACTAACAATCGGTAAGTCAATCGGTAAGTCTCTTTTTGTAGTCCACAAACTGAAAAGGTCACCATTAAGGTCTTTCGGGGCTACTGGAATCCAATCTCCAACTTCTGAGGTGTCAACTGCTGTTTGAGCTACTACTATTGTTGGAACAACACCAACGCTCATATCGGTAACTTGGTAGTCCCAGTATGGTATGGTAGTGATCTCTACTTGGTAGTACCCTGTTTCGGGTGCTGGTGTGCGCGGGTCGGGGTAGGCTACTATTGAAGAAATGAAAGTTTGACCTGCTACACTCAAATCACTGTCAATAGCCGTTTTCAGGTTAGATAAAGTGGTGTTTATATCTCCTACTACTACTGGAACTGCTGTTGTGGTAGTAATTAAAACATTATTAGGCGTGTAAAAACTAAATTGATAGCTGCCTGCCGTAGTAGATTCCACCCTGAACTGAAAAACTTTTTTCCTTGCTAAAGCTGCTTCAGGGGCAAAGTCGAAAGTATCTCTTGTACCCTTAACGAGTGAACGCTGTACTACATTATTATCCTCTGCCTGCTGAACCCTCGTATTTAAAGAATCGGAAAGGTCTCCCTCTTTAAATGTTTGGAAGGAGTTGACGTAGTTTAACGTTCCGTCAGGATTCAGATTAATAGAAATTTGCGTTCCTTTAGCCATTAAACTGTTTTCTCGGATTATAAACTATTGAATTTAAAATTCCTCTCATTAAATCCCTGTCATTCTGCCAAGCATCTATTGTTTTTTGTGATGCCAAATAAGCGTGTTGGGCAAGCCACTCACTATTCCAAGCATTGATTTGCAATGGAGTGTATCTTTCGGGATACTGAACTGCAAACGTGTAAGCCGCCTGCGCACTCAACCCTCTTTCTTGGTCTTCCCTTAAAATCATCAGCCCATCTTCGGTGTTAAGACCATTATAAAAATACTTAATACCCCATGCGCTAACGCTTGTCGGAAGTTCTAAATAACCTCCATTCAAAGTAAACCATTCTTGACCGTACCATGCAGTACAATTTTGTGATATTATGTGAGCGTACACAGCAGGAATAAAAGTAAAGTACTGAGGGCACGTACAATAACCTACGCTTATACCAGCCCCCGAACATACACATGATGTAATATTATTGCCATCTTCATCTATAAAATTAAACGATATTAACCCGTCTTCAACTTTTGCTTTAGGAAGTCCTGTTCCTTCATTACACTCTATCTCTGCTGTCTTACATTTAACTACGTAGTGATCTTTAGCTAAAAGCTGCTTTGCGGTTCGGTTAATAATCATTCTAAGTTCAGGGTCAAACTCAGAAGTGCCCATTAATCTTAAACGAGATTTAGTTGCAGTAATAACTTGGTTTATATCTATGTTCATCTCTGATTAATTAATGGTTGCTGACCGTTCAATGCGTTAATGGCACTCTTGGTAATAATCATCATATCTGTCCCCATTGCTATTTTTTTCATCACATCTATTAGTCCTTCGTCAACAGGGTATCTGTCTGTATCCATATTATAGGTAGGGATTTCGCGGGGGTCGGCAGGTATTATATCGAATACGGGCTGTCTTACAAAAGAACCATAAATTTTAGTAAGTCCATTCGGCAGGAATAAAACATACGCCTCTCCTTGTCTTGGTCTTAAATCAGGGTGTTGAAGCATGGCTGCGTAAGTTTGATGGTCTTTAACAACAGTCATACTGAAATTAGTGTTGACCGAACCAACATACCCAACTCCATCTCTTACTTCGTCAAGTGAAACAAATGCAGGACAAAAGAATGTCTTTGAACAATTATCAGTTTGCCACGTTGAGTCATATTCAGGATAGTACTGAATAAACCAATCAGGATGTGTTCGCTTAGTTGCTTTATAAACTTGTCTTTGTGCTGCCGCCTTGCAGTTATTAATCAACGCGTACATGAAGCCCTTTTGAAGACGAGTATCATCGTTGATAGAGCCTCCTGATGGTAGAGATGCAAAGAGGTCGTATAATTCTGGGAATGTCATTTATTACGGTTGATTTAATTGTTCACGAAAACTGTTAACCATTTCGGGGTCTTTCTCAGACTGTTTCACTAATTCACCTATTTGATTATTCACCATATTTAAAAAATTAACTGTGTAAGTTAATTCTAAATCTATTGTATTGTCCGTGGCATCAATAAAAACTACAGGATTAGAAGCGTAATCTAAATAAATAGAAGCACAATTTTCGGTAAGTGGATACATTTTAAACGCTCCATCAGCTATCAAGTAACGAGGTTCACTAATCGTAGCCTGACTTAATATATCTGACTTTTGATTAGCGTCTAAACTGTAGGCTACTGTTTGAATTACTTTACTAATTTGACCTCCGCTAACATAAGCCCCATTGCCGCTTGAAGGATTAGTTAGATTAATGTCGGTGTACATTGAAAATTGGAAATCGTTTAATTGTTTAAGGTAGAAAAGTCCGTTAGCTGCCGTATTTCCCGAAACACCTGCAAGTTGAATGTATGTTCCACTTCTAAGATTAGTCCTGTCAGTTAAAGTTAATTTGATTGGACTTGTGTTGCTTGCACTGATTATTGAAACATAAGGCTTAATAAAATTACACTTAACAGAGAACTCATTCATAAAATCGGTTCCGTTAATATCTACCTCGTTATTAGTGCAAGTAAAAAGCACGTCAGCCTTTATTATGGTGAATAAGTCTGCACGTGCTTTTTGCCTGTCTAAATTACCACCCTTTTTGTACATCTCTAATCGCTTTTCAATGCACATTAACAGTGCTTCTTTAGCGAAAATATTATAAATGTCTTCTGGAGTGTAATCCGAATATGCTTGGTCTGCCCTGTTGGCAAACTGTTGATATAAATACTGTCCTGTAGTTGGCATCGCTTACAAATTTATACTAAAACTTTTTAAGTAAGCAGCACCAAAGAAAATATTTATATTTCTTCTAAAACTGCTTCTTTTGTAATAAAACCCTTTTCTATCATTTCATCTTTTAAGCCCTTTGCCAACAACTCTTTTATCATTGTTGTAGGGAGTTTATTCCAATGACCCGATATTGCATTTCCTTTTGCGTAGCCTCTTAATTCCTGAATTTTATAATCAGCAACCACAGACTCGTTGATGGTTTTTTCTTTTGGCTTAGACGAACCTAAGTCATCATCTACCTGCAAATCGAAATTGGTTTTCTTGGAAATAACTGCAAATAACCTGTCGTCACTATGCAGTTTCTCGAATAAAGCCTGCTCTCCCTCATTTTTAATAGCCACCTTTTCGTCATCTAAGTAGAAACCATCCTGACGCTTTTTGATAACTCCTGTAATAATGGCTTTGTTGATAACCATTCTTATTTTCTGTTCACCTACTGCATCTGGTTCGTACCTGTCTAAGAAGTGCTCAATGAACGTGTATCCGGGGATAAAGTCTGAGTTACGCATCAGCCATCCATTCTTAAAGTCAACCATCAAATTTAGTAACTCTGAGTGACGTAAGTTGGCGTTTTGTCCATAGTAGTATGCACAATCTGCTTTCTGAGACAACGTCATTTCATTAAACTTGTTGAAAACTTTGTTTCGTTTAAGATTTAATTCTGCGTCTCTTGTTGATGTTTTAGAGGCGTGCTCAAGTACAAAAAACACATTTCCTTTAATATAAGGATTTTTCTCTCCCTCAACACGGGTTTGGTGATGTCTCTTCAGCTTAACTATCGCTTCCGAAATATTCTTATCTCTTATTGAAAAGTTTCCTTTTGATGAATCAATGCGAGAGTCGTCAAATTTAATAACTTCCAATCTTTTTAAATTGTCAAAACGAATCCTCCAACATTTTTCTCTGGACTCCGTTTTAATCAATCCGAAATCTTTTGTTACCGCCCACATCGAACCTCCTGTTGAGGTTTCATCAATGAACGCTTCGTAATCTATTGCTCCTGTTCCCACAGGCTTTAAATGATAAGTTTGTATCATACTATTTTGTTTTACTGATTTTTTACTATTTTTTTTACTAAAGAAGGAGGGGTTTTTACGCCCCTCCAATTAATTAAGCAATCTTAACAGTATTAGCGTTAAATGCTGCCTGAGCGAATATTGCGTCTGCTGCTGTGATTAACGCTGCTGCGTTAGCCGAGTCAGTGTTGATAGCAATAAAGCATGTCTGAACTGCTGCCGTGTAGGTAGTCAGGTCAGGTGCGAAAGGCTGCAAATAATCAAACTGGTAAGTGGTGTACCCTGCTGTACTTCCTGTGAAGTCAGTTCCAGAAACTAAGCTGTACTGATTAAGAGCGTAGTAAGGAGTAAGACCGTAAGAAAGAACACCTTGAGTAGTTTGTGCTTTAGCAACGTTGGTAGTTGCTGTAGAGTACGTGATTAACTCGTAACCTGTGGTTGTAGTTAATGTAAGTACATTGGTAGATTGAGATACAGTTACGTGCAACTGAGGGTCTGCCTGAATAAGCCTTTTGGCTATTGTAGCAATATCAGTTGTTGTTAACGTTCCAGTAGCAGGGGAATAAAAATCAATAGTTTTTACATAATACGTTTTCAGTAAGCGATTGTACTGAGTTATAGTAAATGTATATTCTACTGAATTTGCTGTTCCTGAAAACGTTAATGTATCCACTCCGTTAACAGCAGCCGTAGCCACTTTTTTCTTGAATGAACCATTAACTATCGTAAGGAACTCGCCTCCTATGCGTACTTGTTTGGCTGCTGTAGCCCCGATATATAAACTACGATTAAGCAGTTTGATATTGTCGGTTGTTGTAGATGACGCTGCGTCAATTACAAACGGTAAAATATTGATGTTACTCATTTTTAATTTAATTTAAAGGGTTAAGAACCAGTTGTCCATTCAGTTAAAGCCATAGCACCAGCAAGGATTGATAGACCACCATCAAACTGAGCGTTGATTTCCATACCATCAATGTTCTTAGCCGCTGTGCGGAATGTACTTCCCACGAACTCTTTCATTGATCCGGGCATACCTGATTTACCGGGAATGTTACTTAAAAGTAATTCTCCGTTAGGATTATCTCCTAAAGTTGAATCCCAGTGAATTTTAGACATTGCCGTCTGTACTCCTTCTGAACCATCGGGGTTAATAGTAGGTATAGCCGACATATCTATTCCGTAGATAGACCATTTAAAGAAGGCAGGAACTCTCTTGGTGTCAGATAAGAAAGGAGCTACCATGAAGTTGTAACGAATTGCCCCTAAAGCAAACTGCATTACATTTAATCCTTCAACGTTAACTCCGCCTACTGTATTCTGAATACCGGGATAAGTTACTAAGTTCTTCACTGTTGGGTCTTGTTGTATAGCCTCAAGAGCGTTACGTCCCATTACAAACAGGAAGTCCTCTTCTGCACGACCTGTAACTTCAGCCATGTAGTTAGCCATAGCAATCAAATCTCCAAGCTGAGGTGCTGAACTGATAGGACGGTAAAGACCTGTCTCACGATTCGGCAAACTTGTAGGATTAATAATAGCTGAACGGATACCTACTGTTGAAGAAACTTTTCCACGTGAAGTCTGACGAATACCTCCATCACCAAACCAGTACTGGTAAGCGATTTCAGTATTAATTCTTTGAAGCATATCACGAACACGTTGAGAGGCTACGTATATAGCTCCGTCCTGACCTATGTAAGAGTCAAAACCTTCCTTACGAGTAATGGTAACTGTTTCGTTTATTGTGGTCAGATAGTCAAGCTGAGTAGTCTGTTCGTAGAATACTTCTGTTGTTCCTCCTGAACCGTATATAATAGAACGGTTGTTTGAGAAAGAAGCGATAGACCCAACTTGGAACTGTAAAGTACAGTCAAAGATTGTAGGGTTAAACTCTGCTTCGATAACAGAAACTCCGGGAACAGAAGAAACAACTGTACCTTCAGTAAAAGTAGTAAGGTCTTTTACTACGTCACCGGGACGGAAAGTGTTAAACAATGGATCAGCCCAAGTAATAGTCATTTGTTGTGCTGTACCTGTGCTTGGTGAGATTGCGGCAATTTGTTGTTGCGCATTCTGGCGTGGACGGATGATGCGTTTGTGTACACCATCAAGTCCATTTATAGGCATGGATGTGCCCATATTGATACGACTTGGGAGTATTAATGCTTTCTCCCACGTACGGTCACGATTCAGGATGCCGGGAAGTACGTTATTGTATTGATACAACGCAGCATCATACGAATAGATTTGAGGATTGTTATTATTCATTTTTTTTGAGTAGATAGGGAAACCCCTATGTGAAATCCACCCTCCTATAATTATAGGAAGTCAACAAACTACGCTTTACAGCGCACGGCCAAGCCGATTTTTTGGATTGCACTTAGAAAAGTTCTACTCGCCTAAAGACGAAGAAAAAGGCAATTAAATTTACACGTTAATTAGTCTGCCTTAACAGCTTTGGTAACGTGTTGTAACATTGGTAAGTTCTTTAAGTGGTAATTTTTATCACCGGGGGATGCTGATTTGGTGGCTGAAGCTGGTGCGGCAGGCTCGACACGAGACGCCCCACTATTACTTTGCTCATCTTTCTTCCTCATTAACCCTTGTGCTATACCATACTCAATAGCTGTACTTACTATACTGTCAAAGTTCTTTACTTTGAAATTATTTTCTATAAACCCCTGAACATCGGGAGTTCCATCTTTCTTAACAGGAACAGGTAGAGCATCTGCACTTTTCAGGAACTCTTTGAAATCGGACATTTCTTTATCGTCCATGTTTATTCCTAAGAAATCCTGACCTTTAATTTGAGCAAGTGAAGCATCCACATCTTTAACAAACTGTTTAGTGGCTTGCTCTTGCTGTTTGGCTAATTCCTGTCTTTGCTTTGCACCTTCCTTGTCGTAAATATCTATCCCCTCTGTCAGTCCTTTAATTTTATTGTCGAACTCATTACTGAGTTTTTCTTTGTAGTTTTTTATGGCTACCTTATCTGATATTGAAAGTGTATCGAAGTTTTCCAAAGCCTCTGCCACCTGCTCCCCGCTCTGCCCCAACTCTTCTTTAAGCAATTTCTCAAACACCTGTTTGTCGCTTAATCCTTTTGGATTGCTGTCATTTAACTTTGACAGGGCTTCTAATACATTTCCTCCATCTTTCTTCAGAGCCTTCAGTAACTTATAGTCTGAGTCGTTTTCAATCTCCTTACCCTTGTCGTAAACCGATTTTAGTTCGGCAGGCATTGAATTAATGTCAAAAACTTTCTCCTCTACCTTTTCCTCAGTTTTTTTCTCAAAACCTTCAAACTTACGTTCGCGTACTTTTTCTGCTGGCTTTTCTTCTGCTTTCTCCTCAACCTTTGG
>Ga0116189_1002859_pt1 | contig 12544 bp, 8 predicted proteins | sample AD_JPNTR3_MetaG_FD_89895 | JGI IMG/M metagenome (GOLD analysis project Ga0116189, IMG submission 89895) | Active sludge microbial communities of municipal wastewater-treating anaerobic digesters from Japan - AD_JPNTR3_MetaG | ecosystem: Engineered > Bioreactor > Anaerobic > Digestate | place... | reverse complement strand
TATCAAAAAGTAGTGCGGTAAAACAAACGTCATAACCTTCAGGCGGCGGCTCAACACGAGCCGCCGCATTTTTATTCCCCCAAAATTTATCCCCCAAAAGCCATCGGCTTTAGGGGGGGAAGAAACCCCCAAAAAATCCATAGGTTTTTTGGGGGAGCCACAAATTTTATCCCCCAAAAATCACTGATTTTTGGGGGAGCCCCCGAATTGTTTGTACGTTCTTTACCCACACTTTTTATATGTACCCCTACCACAACCGCATAAAACAGCGCATAAAAAACGGCGAGCTTGTCGGCATTTTGGAAAACTACAATCACCCCAGAATCGGGCTTTGCACCCTGTTTGTATTTTCCACACCGCCCTATACCCGACCCGTAAGGGCGCAATCGTTAAACAAGTATCCCGCCGAAATGCTGGAGAATGCCCGGCGCATTTCCCCAAAAAGTGTAAATCTGACATTTTCAGGCGAAGATTAAAGCCCGCCGATTATATGAGGCATTTTTTCTATACTAAAAAGCGGAGGTATACCTATGAAACCATATGAAATTGTCGGCAGCGATTTTGATGCCGAAGTTAAAAACAGCGACAAAACGGTAATAGTGGACTTTTACACCGAGAGGTGCCCGCACTGTTACACCCTTAAGCCCACTCTCGACAAGATAGGCGAGGAAATGCCCGAGGTTAAGGTGGTAAAGGTGGACGTGGAAAGAGACGCCTATCTTGCACAGATGTACGACATAACGAGCGTTCCCACAGTTATTGTTTTCAAAGACGGCGTGCCGTACAAAAAATCTACGGGAGTAGTGCCGAAAGAGAAGCTGAAATCACTGCTCGAATGAAAAATATATCCCCAAAAATCGCTGATTTTTGGGGGATAAAATTCGGGGCTATTTTTTCCCCGCTTCATACTTGTAAGATTTATAGGTTATATACCCGCCCGAAAGGTTGTAGATATTGTTGTATCCCATAGACCTTAAGATATTTGCAGCGAGATACCCCCTCAAACCGACCTGACAATAGATGTAGACAGGCTCGTTTTTGTCGTCGGGCAAGAGGTCGGCTTTTTCGCGCAATTCGTCAATGTTGACGTTGAGTGCGTTTTCGATATGTCCGCGGTTGTATTCAAAAGGAGCCCTGACGTCAAGCACAACGCAGTCTTTTGCCACATAATCTATTTCGTAGTGAAAAACGGGCTTATACGCCCCTTCGGCGATGTTTTCGGCGATATATCCGAGGATATTGACAGGGTCTTTTGCCGAGGAAAACGGCGGAGCGTAACATACTTCCATTGCCGCAAGGTCGTAGATTGTCCCGCCCAGTCTCATTACCGCGCCGATAAGGTCAATGCGCTTTTCGGTGCCTGCGCCGCCCACTCCTTGCGCGCCGTATATTTTGCCGCTGTCTTTATCAAAAAGTAGCTTTAACGCGATATTTGATGCGCCGGGGTAATACCCTGCGTGGTTCCCTCTGTGAGCGTGCGCCGCAGTAAAATCGATGTTCTTTGCCTTGAGCGTCCTTTCGTTCATGCCGACCGCCGCCGCGGTGAGATTGAAAATTTTCAGCACGCTGTTTCCGAGTATCTTCTGCTCTCTTATTTCCCTTCCCGAAATGGCGTCGGCAACCAGCCTTCCCTGACGGTTTGCGCCCCACGCGAGCGGCACGGCATAAGGCGTATTGTCCACGCCGTTTATTACCTCGATCATATCGCCGATTGCGTAAATATCCTGTAGCTTTTCGCCGTTTTCGAGAAATACGTTAAAATTTTTATCGGTGACAAGATGCCCTTTTTGCCCGAGTTTTATCCCGGCGTCTTTGGCAAGAGTATTTTCGGGCGCGACGCCGATACAAAGAATTGCTATGTCGCATTCTATCTGTCTTTGGCTGTCGAGAACTACTATCTTACCCTCGTCGGCAAATTCGCTCACTCCGTCGTTTAAGATGACGGCAACGCCGTTATTTTCCATTTCGCGGTGGGCTATCTGCGCCATTTCAAAGTCAAATTGGGCAAGCGCCTGCGCGGTCTTTTCGATTAAGGTGACGTCAAGTCCTGTTTCGCGCAGATTCTCCGCCATTTCCACGCCGATAAAGCCGCCGCCGACCACAACCGCCTTTTTCGCCTTGTTGTTCTCGATAAACGACTTTATATTCATCGTGTCGGGGATAGTGCGTAAGGTAAAGACGTTTTTAGCTTTGTCGATACCTTTTATCGGGGGCACAATGGGCTTTGCGCCGCAGGAAAGCAGTATTTTGTCAAAACTCTCCCTGTAATCCCGCGCGGACTTAAGGTCTCTGACCGTCAATACCTTTTCGTTTACGTCAATCGCCGCCACAAGAGAGTTTGTCCTCACGTCGATATTGAAGCGGGTCTTCATATCGGCAGGCGTCTGAACTTCGAGGTCGTCGCGATCCTTGATAACGCCGCCGATAAAATAGGGCAAGCCGCAGCTCGCGTAGGATATGAACGCGTCCTTTTCGAACATGACTATTTCATATTCTTCGGAAATTCTCCTAAGTCTTGCGGCCGCCGTCGCGCCTCCAGCAGCCTCTCCGACAATGGCTATTTTCATAGATAATTTTCTCCTTACAAATCGAAAAAACGTTGATTTTCAGGTTAAACCAATGATTAGTGCTCAATAAAATGTGAAAGCACTTCGCGTCACTTTTAATATTAACATAAAATGGAAAGAAATACAAAACCTTAAAATTAACGCATAATCGGGGGTACCCCCAAAAATCGCTGATTTTTGGGGGATAAAATTCGGGGGTCCCCCCAAAGAACCTACCGGATTCTTTGGGGGTTTCTTTTTGGGGGCTATTGTCTGGCGTACCGGATTGGGGTCGAACCAACGACATCCAGCGTCGGAGGCTGGTGCTCTATCCAACTGAGCTACCGGTACATATATATCCCCCATTAAACACGGGGCAGTTTACTCGCAAAAACCGCTTCCCCGAAAACGGTTCCGTTTTTGGGGCTGCTCTCCTATGCTCCCAAAAAAAATAGCTATTTTTTGGGGTTCGCTATTACTCCGCCGCCCACGCACACGTCGTCTGTATACACGACGGCATATTGACCTTCGGCGACGGCGCGCTGTTTTTTGTCAAATACGAGACGGACGTCATTGCCGTCAAGGTAGAAAGTCGCGTCCTGCAAAGGCTGGCGGTGGCGTATCCGCGCCTTAACGCGGGTGCCCGAAGGAATATTTTCGGTGATGAAGTTAAATCCTTCGGTGACAAGACTTTGGGCGTAAAGTTCCTCGGTTTCCCCCTGGCTGACGTAGAGAATATTGTTTGCTACATCTTTTCTAATTATATACCAACTGTCGTTATTTGCAAGTCCTTTGACCCCGCCGAGGCCAAAACCCTTGTGCTGTCCTATCGTGTAATAATACACGCCGTTGTGGGTGCCCACGGTCTTGCCGTCAAGGGTCTTGATTTCCCCCTCCTTCATCGGTATATACTGTGCAAGGAACCGCCTGAAATTGCGCTCCCCGATAAAGCAGATGCCTGTGGAATCTTTCTTCCTTGCGGTGACAAAGCCGTTCTCTTCGGCAATCTTTCTCACTTCGGGTTTGGTCATCTTTTCCAGCGGGAACAGGGCGTTTTCTATCTGATTTTCGGTCACCTGGTTGAGAAAATAGGTTTGGTCCTTGTTCTCGTCAAGCGCGCGGGTGAGATAGGTCCTGCCGTTCTCTTTCTTTATTCCGCAGTAGTGCCCCGTCGCGATGTACTGCGCGTCCAGCTTCATCGCCTGCTCTTTGAACACGCCGAACTTGATTTCGCGGTTGCAGGCAACGTCGGGATTGGGCGTTCTGCCCTTCTTATATTCCTCGACAAAATGCCGAAAGACGTTGTCCCAATAGGACTGAGAGAGGTTGACTGTATAATAAGGTATGTCGAGAATGGCGCACACGCGTCTTACGTCGGCGTAATCCTGTTCGGCAGTACACACCCCGTTTTCGTCCTGCTCTTCCCAGTTTTTCATAAAAAGGCCGACGACGTCGTAGCCCTGCCGTTTTAACAGCAATGCCGCGACCGAGCTGTCCACGCCCCCGCTCATGCCCACAACCACTCTTTTTGTCATTTTATCTCCTTCATGCCCAATTATTTTACCACAAAATACCCGCTTAGTGCAAAGTTTTGAAAGATTTTCGCGTATATTGTTACCGCCAAAGGAAAATAATAATCGTTGATTATCAAAAAAGGAGATTGATATATGAGCTTTAATCCATTTAACGAAAAACCCGTCGGTATCGATTCGACCTTTGTCGACTGGTCCAAGATTTATCCCGTATCCTACGACAAGCACGAGGTAGACCCCTATACCAAGACAAGAGTAATCCTGATGAACGGCACCGAGTTTGAAGCCGTGTGGTTTTCCCACCAGTTTCACCGCCACTGCAACAACAACGACATCAGGCGGGAACTTTCCGACCTCAGGCGCGTCGAACAACAGCAGCAAAAGCGCATTTCGTGCATAAAACCCGTAAACGAGACCATTCTCGAGACGACCATTTCCTACGAGCAGCTCGCCGTCGACCTTACGGCGATACTTGCCCAGCGAGAAAAAGACCTCTATGTAAAATCGGCGCTCGACTTTGCGCTCCTCGAGGACTTTGACCACCTGTACCGCTTTGCAAACCTTCTCGATATGGAACACAGCGTCCACGCAGAGAGACTTCTCGGAAGCTATACCGAGTTTTTCCCCGGCCGTCCCACAATTTCCGAGCACAGGCACCCCTTCGACGACGTAAAACGCCCCGTCGACTTCAAAACGGCTGACCCGATAACAAAACTCAACGTCGCCATTATCACCGCCGCCGAACAGCAGACGATGAACTATTATATGAACCAAAACGGCTTCTACAGTTCCGACATCGGCCGCCGTCTATATCAGGAAATCGGCATGATAGAGGAAGAGCACGTCACCCTTTACGGCGGGCTTATGGACGTAAACGCAACCTGGCTCGAGTGCCTCTTAAACCACGAATACACCGAGTGCTATCTGTACTACTCCTGCTACAAGGACGAAACCAATCCCAAAGTCAAGGCGATATGGGAAGAAATGCTCGTTCAGGAAATAGCCCACCTGCACAAGGCCGCCGAAATGCTCAAAAAATACGAAAAGAAGGAGTGGCAGGAAGTCATCCCCATGGGCGAATTCCCCGAGCTTCTCGCCTTCTCCCCTCAGAAGAGCTATTTAAGAAACGTACTCAAAAAAACCGTATTAAATACAGGGCACTTCGAGACCTACAAAGATGTCAACGACATGGACCCCAAGGCGAGGTTCTTCGAATATCAGGACAAGGTCAACGACAATCCCTCCCTCAATCCCAGCCACCAGGTCATCGATATGCACATCAGGGAATTCGGCTCCGACTACCGCTATGAGGAAAGCCCCAATCCGAGAGAAGAATTGCGCGACCGTAAGACCGACAATATAAGCCTCGGAAGAGTGCAGTCAAAAGTAAAAGAGAAAGCGTAAAAAACAAACGGGGCAGCTTGATTGAGCCGCCCCGTTTTTATTCTTTGTGTTAATTATAGCCTTGCGGATAAGACGTCCTCTCTGACTTTTCCGCGCATAAGTTTGCCCGAAGTCGTCTTGGGCAGTTCTTCGGTAAACTTAACTACCCTGGGGTATTTGTAAGGCGCGGTATTGGTCTTGACGTACTCTTTGAGTTCTTCAATCATAGCCTGTCTGTCCCCGCACTCGTTGTTTAACACCACGACCGCGCAGACCACCTGCCCTCTTATCTCGTCGGGAAGTCCGATTATCGCGCTTTCCTTGACGGCGGGGTGAGTGTTTAAGACGCTTTCGATTTCATAAGGTCCGATCCGATAGCCCGAGGACTTAATTATGTCGTCGTTACGCCCGAGGTACCAGCCGTAACCGTCCTCGTCGAGGTACGCCTCGTCCCCCGTGTGGTAAATACCGTTTCTCAGCACATTGTGCTCTTTCCCTTCATAGAAATAGGTCTTAAGCAGTCCGATGTGCTCGTATTTCGGTATAAGCACGATTTCGCCAGTCTCGCCTGTGTTGCACTCTTTGCCTGACTTGTCGATGATTTTCAAATCGTACAAGGGGGAGATTTTGCCCATCGAGGAGAGTTTGAGGTCGATATATTTCCAGTTGCCGAAAATGGGCGTTCCTTCGCTCTGACCGTACCCTTCGCGGATATATTTGCCCACGATGTCGTAAAACGCCTGATTGACTTCGCGTGTCAGCGACTCGCCCGCCGAAACAAACACCTTGACCGACGCCATGTCCTCTTTCGTGAAGCCGTCGCGCAGCATCATGCGGTAAATGGTGGGCGGAACGCACACGGTAACGGGCTTATATTTCTTTATCGCATTGACAAAATTCTTCGCGCGAAACTTTTCGGGGTCATATGCAAGCATTGCCGTTCCGCACAACCACTGTCCGTAGATGTTTCCCCAGCCGAATTTTGCCCAGCCTGAATCTGCCTGCGTGATGTGAAGTCCGTTGTCTTCCACCTGCTGGAGGTATTTTGCGGTGATAATGTGACCGATCGGGTACAGCCTGTTGTGAATGGCCTGTTTGGGATAGCCGGTAGTTCCCGACGTAAAGTAAATAATCATGTCGTCTTCGTTTTTGAGGTCGGAAAAGCCTTCATACGGCGCGCTTTTTTCCATTTCCTCGTCAAAATAGGGATACCCTTCCCTCTTTTCGCCCGCGATGATAATGTTTTTCACGGTGTGGCAATCATGGCGAGCCGCTTCCATCTGGCTTATGACAAACTCGTCATTGACGGCGATTATCGCTTTTGCACTGCAGGAGTTTGCTCTGTAAATTATGTCCTTTGTCTCCATCTGGATGGAAACGGGCACCACAACCGCGCCGATACGGTGCAGCGCGACTGCCGCGACCCAGTACTCCCAACGGCGGCGGAGCATAGTAATGACCCTGTCGCCCGCCTTTATGCCTATCGAGAGAAAGTAAGAGGCGGCTTTCTTGGACAAAAGGGATATTTCGGTAAAGGTGAAGTATCTTTCTTCGTTTTCGTCGTTGCAGTAGATAAGAGCAAGTTTTTCGGGTTCCATGCGCGCCCACTCGTCGACGACGTCCCGCGCAAAGTCAAAAGACTCGGGGATGACGAGGCGGTAGTTTTCCAAAAAATCCTCGTAACTTGTAAATTCCGTCCGTTCAAGATACCTCTCAATAAGCTTCATCGGTATATCCTCTCCATTGTTTTTTACAAAATAAAAAGCCCGTCCTAAGTTATAGGACGAGCTTAAAAACCCGTGGTACCACCTATATTCGCGCATAAACTCACGCCTACACGCCTTGTCGAGCACTATCATGCCCTGTTCCATGGTAAGGGGGAACGTATCCCTTGGATTCTACTCAAAGCAATAACCGCTTCTTTCTTTCCAAAGCTCGGGGACTACTTCCATACCGTTGGGATAAGGCGCTTCCACCGTCCGCCTCTCTCTGTCATCCGCATAATGTAGCGGCATGTACTCCTTCCCGTCATCGCTGTTTTATTAAGTTCACCGCCTATTCTAACACTATGCGGCGGTTTTGTCAAAGAAAATCAGTGTTTTCTGTGATAGAGTGCATCGATGATGACTACAAGCGCCGCGATTATGTCCTGATAACGCATATCCATGATGTCAACGGTGTAGGTGTCGCGCACCTTAAGTATCTTCTTGCTGGTCTCGGCGATCTGGTTGCCGTTTCCGTCATAGAAGCGGAAAGTCCAGTCCATGACGTTGCCTTTAATCTTTATATCGCCGAAAAAGTCGCTCGTGAACTTGCCGCGCTTTGTAAAGAGTGAAAGCTGCGACCTGAATACGCCGACCTTGTTGCCGTTCTGCTCGATGTCGAAACGGGCAAGCAAACGGAACAGTCTCTGCCTTACAAAGAAAAGCTCCTTGCCGTTGGGATAATACATCGTGAATTTCTTGCCGATGCTGATAAGTTTACCCTCGACCGCGTATGCAGGTTGTCCGTTGTCGTAATTTACTGTAAACCTGTCCCTTAATGCAAAATACTTTTGGTTTACTACTAATCTCATGCTTGCCTCCTTAAATTTTATATCTCTATTATATCACAATATATGCGGTATGCAAGATAGTTTTACGCATTGGCGTCGGCGTCCTGGGTAAGGGGTGCCGCCTCTATTCCCTCTTTTATCGCAAAATGCGCCGCAACCCCTATCATGGCGGCATTATCGGTGCAAAGATACTTGGGCGGAAGCAATACTTTAATCCTGTTCTTCTCGCCCATTTTTACCATTTCTTCGCGCAAACAGGAGTTTGCCGCAACTCCGCCCGCTACGCAAAGCACATTTTGCTTATACATCTTGCATGCCTTTAACGACTTCTCCACAAGCACAGATACCGCCTCGGTCTGGAAGGAGCGCGCAATGTCGTCGCGCGTCACCTCCTGCCCTTTGGCTTCCAGCGTATGGACGTAATTAATTACCGCTGTCTTTAGTCCGGAGTATGAGAAGTTGAGGTGCTTTTCGCCCTTGAACGCGCGGGGGAATCTGACCGCGTCTTTCCCGTTTATCGCGTGTTCTTCTATCTGAGGCCCGCCGGGGTAGGGAAAGCCCAAAGCCCTTGCCGCCTTGTCAAACGCCTCGCCCGCCGCATCGTCGACGGTCTTTCCCAGTGTGTTCATATCGAAATATCCGTTAACTTCGAGTATTTCGGTATGCCCCCCGCTGGCAAGCAGACACATAAAGGGAGTTTTTAAGTCTTTATGGGCGATAAAATTGGCAAAAACGTGCCCTTTGATGTGGTTTATTGCGACAAGAGGCAGTTCCCTCGCATACGCAAGCCCTTTGGCGTAGGACACTCCCACAAGGAGCGCGCCCAGAAGTCCCGCCCCGTAAGTTACGGCAATAGCGGAAATGTCGTCCAAAGTCAGGTTTGCGCTCTCGAGCGCCTGTTTTACAAGATTGTCGATTGCGAGGATGTGATTTCGGGAAGCTATTTCGGGTACTACGCCCCCGAAACGCTTGTGAATTTCAATCTGTGAGGAAATTACAGTAGAAATTATTTCTGTGCCGCGCGTTACGGCAACCGCCGTCTCGTCACAGCTCGATTCTATCGAAAGTATATAATAGTCGTCGCGGCCGCGGAGACTTTCCAGCTTTTTTGCCGCCGTCTCGTAATAACCCATTTTACAGCCTTTTGAGATACTCGATTATAAACTCCTTGATGTCGCCGTCCATGACGGTGTCGACGTTGGGGTCTTCGTAATTGGTGCGGTGGTCTTTGACCAAGGTATAGGGGCAGAAGACGTAGCTTCGTATCTGGCTTCCCCACTCTATTTTCTTCATTTCGCCCTTAAGGGTCGTCGCTTCTTCCATTTTTTCGCGCTCTTTGATTTCGACGAGCTTACTGACAAGCACTTTCATCGCCTGTTCCTTGTTCTGGAGCTGGCTGCGCTCGTTCTGACACTGCACGACAATACCTGTGGGCAAATGGGTTATTCTGACCGCGCTTGCCACTTTGTTGACGTTCTGTCCGCCCGCGCCGCCCGAGTGATAGGTGTCTATCTTGAGGTCGTCGGGTCTTATTGAAATATCGGGGTCGCTGTCGATTTCGGGCATGACTTCCAAACTGGCAAACGAGGTATGCCTGCGCTTATTGGCGTCAAAGGGGCTTATCCTCACAAGCCTGTGCACGCCCATTTCGGCTTTGAGATAGCCGTAGGCGTTTTCCCCTTCCACCATAAAAGTAACGCTCTTTATCCCCGCTTCCTCGCCGTCAAGCTTGTCGATAAGTTTTACGGTGTAGCCGTTTCTGTCGGCAAATCGCGAGTACATACGGAAGAGCATCTCCGTCCAGTCCTGCGCCTCGGTGCCGCCCGCGCCCGCGTGCAAAGAGAGAATTGCGCTGCTCGAGTCGTATTTGCCTTTTAAAAGTGCCTCGACGCTCAGTTCGTCGACCTGCCCGGTCAGCTTGTCGACTTCCTTTTTGGCGTTTTCCACTTCGTCGACTTCGTTGAGTTCTTCCACAAGGTCAAGTAGCGCGGAAACGTCCGCCACCTTCTTGTTAAGCTCCTCAAAACGCTTAATCTTCTTTGTGTCGGTGTTTATCTTGCGGTTAACTTCCTGAGCGCGCTTGGCATCCAGCCAGAAGTCCTCTTTCTCCTGCTCGGCGTGGAGCTTAATAAGCTCGGCTTTAAGCGACTCGATCTTCATCGCGTCGCCAAGTGTTACCAGTTCTTCCTCAAGTCTTTCAAGTTCCTGTCTCTGGGTGTAGAAATCAATCATATACTAATCTTTTTTCCCGCAGCAATGTTTGTATTTTTTGCCGCTGCCGCACGGGCAGGGGCTGTTGCTGTAGATGCCCGCCTGTTTCTGCTTTATTTCCTTGACGTGGGCTTCAAAGGCGTTCTTACGCTCGACTACCTGCTCTACGTCCAGTTTACACAGCATAACGGCGATATTTTCCTGTATGCTTTCGACCATGTTCTCGAACATCTCGTATCCCTCGCGCCTGTACTCGATGACGGGGTCTCTCTGACCGAGTCCGCGAAGTCCGATACCTTTGCGGAGTATATCCATGCTGTCGATATGGTCCATCCAGTGCTTGTCTACCTGATTGAGCATGACGTTTCTCTCTGTCTCGCGGAAGTTTATGCCGTTTTGCTCTGCGAAAGCCACCTTTTCCTCATACTGCTTTTCGGCCTCTTCGACTACGGCGTCGCATATCTTCTGATAGTTCATGCTGCCCACGAGCTTTTTGTCGACCATGTTGGTGCCGGGACGGAGAATTCTCTGCTCGAGCGACTTGTTCAATGCGACATAATCCACGCTTGTTTCGTCGCCCGAAGACAAGTCGACATACTCTTGTATTACGCTTTCCGCAACGGGGCGTATATACTTGATTATCTGGTCGTGAACGTCCTCGCCGTTGAGCACCTGATTTCTCTGCTCGTAAATCAGCTTTCTCTGCTGGTTCATAACGTCGTCGTAGTTCAGGACGGCTTTTCTTCTCTCGTAGTTGGCGTCCTCGCAGCGTTTCTGTGCGTTTTCAATCTGCCTGGAAAGTATGGGCACCTGGAGCATGGCGTTTTCGTCATTTCCCGAAAACGTCATCATTATCTGTCGTAATCTGTCCCCCCCGAAGCGTTTTAAGAGGTCGTCCTCAAAGGACAGGTAGAATACCGAACTTCCTTCGTCGCCCTGCCTGCCGCTGCGGCCGCGGAGCTGATTGTCGATACGGCGGCTTTCGTGCCTTTCGGTACCGATAACCCTGAGTCCGCCCAGGGCCTTGACTTTCTGCTTTTCGGCCTCGGTCTCCTCTTTGTACTTTCTGACCAGCGCGGTATAGTGCTCGCGCGCCTTTACGTGTTCGGGGTCGGTGACGGTGTTGTACGCGCTCGCGATGCTGATAAGCTCTGCCGCGTACCCCTCTTTTGTCATCTCTTCCTTCGCCATGTATTCCGGATTGCCCCCGAGAAGAATGTCGGTACCTCTGCCCGCCATGTTGGTGGCGATGGTCACCGCGCCCACTCTGCCCGCCTGGGCGATAATCTGCGCCTCCAACGTGTGGTTTTTGGCGTTCAACACCTGGTGGGGTATGCGCTTGGCCGCGAGCTTTCTTGACAGCATTTCGCTGACGTCGACGTTAATTGTGCCCACCAAGACAGGCTGTCCTTTTTTGTTAAGCCCGGCTATCTCGTCGACAACCGCGTTAAACTTGGCGGCGGCTCCGCCGAAAATCTTATCCGGCTCGTCTTCCCTTATCATGGGCATATGGGTGGGTATCTCCACGACGTCGAGGTTATAAATGCCCTTAAATTCGGCTTCCTCGGTCATCGCGGTACCCGTCATGCCGCTGAGCTTTTTGTACATACGGAAGAGGTTTTGGAAAGTGATTGTCGCAATGGTGCGGTTTTCGCGCCTTATCTGGACGTTTTCCTTGGCTTCAATAGCCTGGTGCAGTCCTTCGGAATAGCGTCTTCCTTCCATCTTTCTGCCCGTAAACTCGTCGACTATGATGACTTCGTTGTTCTCCACGATGTAATCCTGGTCGCAGAACATGAGGAAGTTTGCGCGCAAGGCGTTGTTTATCTTTGTGTTAAGGTCGGCGCCCCTCTCGTCGCCGAGGTTGTCAAGGTGGAAAAATCTCTCCGCCTTGTTTACGCCCGACTCGGTCAGGTGTATCCTCTTGTCCTTAAGGTCGATTTCGTAGTCTTCCTCGCGAAGGGTCTTTACGAAACGCTGAACGGTCGCGTAAATCTCGCTGCTCTTATTTGACGGCGCGCTGATGATAAGCGGCGTCCTGGCTTCGTCGATTAAAATGCTGTCTACTTCGTCCACTATGGCAAAACTGTGTCCGCGCTGCATTACGTTTTCTTTGCGGAGCGCCATGTTGTCGCGCAGGTAGTCAAATCCCAGTTCGTTATTGGTGCAGTACGTTATGTCGCAGTGATATGCCGCCTTTTTTTCGGCAAAATTCATATTGGGAAGTATGCAGCCGACCGTCATGCCGAGGAAGGTGTAAACCTTTCCCATCCACTCGGCGTCACGCTTGGCAAGGTAGTCGTTTACCGTGACAATGT
>Ga0116189_1002841_pt1 | contig 12587 bp, 10 predicted proteins | sample AD_JPNTR3_MetaG_FD_89895 | JGI IMG/M metagenome (GOLD analysis project Ga0116189, IMG submission 89895) | Active sludge microbial communities of municipal wastewater-treating anaerobic digesters from Japan - AD_JPNTR3_MetaG | ecosystem: Engineered > Bioreactor > Anaerobic > Digestate | place... | reverse complement strand
GTTTCTATCTCATCGTTCGAGATGAATTAGACAATCTTGTTGGCCAGCTCATGGTAACCTTCGAATGGAGCGACTGGCGTTCCGGCTGGTTTTGGTGGATTCAAAGCGTATACGTACGCCTAGATTCTCGCAACCGCGGAGTTTACGCCGCCCTCCACTGCAAAGTCCTTGAAATGGCAAAGGAACAGAAAGATGTCGTAGGCCTCAGACTGTATGTAGACAGCGACAACCACGTAGCCCAAGCCGCCTACCAGGCCCTGGAAATGGAACAAACCAGGTACCTCTTGTTCGAGTACCCAATTCATATCAAGTAAGAATCCCGGGGGATACAAAGGTCCGAGTCAGACTGGCAATTGATGCCACTTGCACTTATGGCTAGTTTGCTTCTGAAGGTTCCAAATGGTTTGGATATGGATAGCGCAAATGATACTTTAGACGCTTCCCGTCATTGACATCATTACTATGAACGAATACTTTCAGCGTGTCTGCGCTTGATGTTAGCCAGGTTGGCTTGTCCAGATGTAGGTTTGGATGTGTTTTAGTCCGGGCGTACGTTTTGGCCGCTTGTGGATGGTGGAGCGCAAGGAGGGGTGATCCTTTCTTGGGTAGTTTTGATCGTGCTGGTGGTGGTTGGGTTGCTTGTTGGGCTTAACTTTTGGGAACGGCAGGAACTGAAGATCTCTGACGAGGAGTTCGACGACGAACTGCATATGACGGATGAGGCGTTTGAGATCAAGTATGGGCACCCAAGCGTCCCAAGTTCCGGGGTAGGGTGAAATCGAGATCGTGCTCGTAACGTTCGGACAGCAAATAGGCGTCCGATGTAATCTCTCAAAAACACGGATGAGTTGCGTCCATTGGTGTATAACCTGTGGAATTTGTTATTGACTTTGGTCGGATGGCTTGACATCCCGGATGCCCAAGACGCTGACGTCCTGGGTTGATGGTGGTGTAAAGTTGATGTGTTGTCTGTTATAGGAGGTAACCATATGGGTGATCCAACGTACGAATTTGATTTGTTGAAAGCTGCAGTCGCTGGCAATGTAGAGCTCGTCAGGAGTATGGGACCTAACCGCGTGGATAACGACGGTTGGTCTCCTTTAATGACTCTGATTTCGATGGCTAAACTCCCGATGATAGACGGCGACACTGGGGACGTGACCTGGCTTAAGCTTGATGAAAACATGGTCAGGAGAGGGGTAGTGTCACTCCTAGCTGCTGGCGCAGACGTGCGGTTTAGAGATAGCGGGATAACTGCGCTGAGTCTTGCTCAGGACAAGGGGTTCCAAACTGTTATCCCGTTATTAGTCGAGGCTGAAAGAGATCAGGCGGATAAGCCAATGCCGACGCCACCATCTTCCGGGGGGTGTGTGATTGCGACCGCTTGTCTAGGTGCAGACTCGGATGAGATTGCAGCCCTTCGCAAGCTCAGAGATGACGCCATTTTGGCGGATCCCATTGCTCGTGATTTCTTTCACGTCTTCTGGAGTCGATACTACGAGTGGTCGCCTGGGGTTGCTCGTATTGCTTCGCAGGATGGTGCGGTCAGAGAGAGTATTCGTTGGTCGTTCCTGGATCCATGGCTTGCGTGGATGGAATTCGCTACTTTGGTTGGACGCAGAGACGTTAGTGCTCTTACCGATGTTGAGAAGGATGAGATTCTTCTGCGGTTGAATAGACGACTGACTGCATGGCTGGATGAACTTCCCAATCATCTGGAATCGAAGTGCCCCTCAGATAAAGCGGAAGTTTTCGAGGCCTTTGACCGATTTCGCATGTCTGCATTGAAGGTCTTCGGAAAATGAACGGTTACTCGGAAGGTAGTTAAGTAGGCGGACGTCAAGCGTACACTATTTGTCCACATTTGTATGTGCAGAAATCTTTGTTCAACCAGCTAGCCAAAACTTGGTGGTGATTTTTAGGAGAATCTGTAAAACATCGTGCTTGCTCTAACACAAAGTTTGGCTCTATAATCCGGCGAGCAAGAGGTTTTTGATGTACGCTCCTCTTTTTGTGAACGATTCGTCTTTGCATCCGGAAAACAGCGGTCGTGCGCTGCTGGTGAGTCTAAATACCCCCCCCCAATTTCCGGCTTAAGTGATTAAAACAACAGCGTATATTTGGTGCTGAGTCGAGGTCGTCTTCGCAGAACTTGTGTGTCAGTAGTCTTCAGGTTCGGACCGACCGCAAGAAACTGGTGCCTGGCCAAAAGAATGTTTCAACCCCTGAAATTCGTGAACGCATAACCACAATCTCAATTAACAAGGAGGTCAAGATGAAGTCGGTTTTCAGGACGTTACTTGCAGCATTGGTAGCCGTTTCAATTACGACCACCGCATCAATAGCTTCTGCCGAAGAGAGTGGTGATTACTGGTGGTTGACTCAGGGTGCGGAAGTCTTACCAAAGGGGACTTATGCATTGGACGTCCGGCTTGGTTGGCCATCAATCGATTTTGGTATTCATGTCCCGCTTGGGGCCAAGTTTGAGCTCACGCCGTTCATTACTATTGACTACGGTTATTGGTCACTCCAAAGAGACCTCACCATTGGAAACACGGTTGGCTTACAGTTGAAGGGGCTGCTATGGAAGAGCGGCGGTAACGCAATCTCGCTTGGTGCTGACATTGGTTTTGCTATAAACTATATCGGCTACGTTCTTGGCAAAGGGGTTGAGGCGGCATTTCAGATTGGAGGCCCCGAATTAAGGTACAGTCATCGTTGGGATAATCCACGCGTCGCGTTTGTGACGGGACTTAGGATGCCGATTCGTGTATGGTTAACTACCCAAGTAGCTGAGATTCCGATACTGTACATTATCGGTGTTGAATTTAAGGTGGGTAAGAGCGTGAACATGCACTTCAATTGGGAATTAGGGACCAATGTCTTGGCCGGACCTGGGGGAGCGGTGGCTGTTTTATATACTGGCGGTCAGTTTGGCATCTCATACCTTTGGTAAATTCGGCGGCTGAATTCACTCCAGTACCTCGATTTCAATGGCGAATGTGACTTGTGTTTTAAAGACTTACACCGTTGTCGTGTTAAGAGTTGATGTATTGCCCATCATCGCACCTCCTAGTAAGCCGCTTTTGCCGCTGTTTTGAACAATATCTCAAGACTTTTACCACTCATCTGGGTTATAGTAGCGCGTCGTTGTTTTGGCTCTTGGCAAAACTTAGGTCCAACCGTTGTTGACTGGAGGTGTGCTGTGAAATTGTCTGATCGTGGAAATGCGATGCCTGCGTCCCCTATTCGACGGCTGACTCCTTTGGCGGATGCCGCTAAGGCAAAGGGAATCAAGGTGTTTCACCTTAATATTGGCCAGCCTGATATTACAACTCCGCCGGAAATGCTGGAGGCGGTTAAGGCCTTTTCTGACCCGGTTCTGTCATATGGGCCTTCTGCTGGTTTGAATGAGACCAGAGAGGCTATGGCAAAGTACCTGAGGGGCATTGGCGTTGATGTGTCTGCTAATCATGTGCTGGTGACTCAGGGTGGTAGCGAGGCCATTTTGTTTGCAATGGCGGCTATCTGCGATCCAGGCGATGAAATCATCGTTTTTGAGCCCTTTTACACCAACTACAGTGGCTTTGCCTGCATGTTGGGCGTGAACCTGCGTGCGGTTCAAACGAAGGTTGAAGACGGCTATCACCTGCCACCAGTAGCCCAGATCGAGGCCAAGATTACCCCCAAGACAAAGGCCATCTTGTGGTCGTCTCCTGGTAATCCAACTGGTGCCGTGTTTACAAGACAGGAAGTCACCGCTTTGGTCGAACTGGCCAAGAAACATGGTCTGTATGCCATCAGCGATGAGGCTTATCGCGAATTTTGCTATGACGGGCATGTGGCGACCTGCGTCCTTGATGTTGCGGCTGAACTGGGTTGCTCAGACCGAGCCATCCTGATCGACAGCATCAGCAAGCGATTTTCCGCTTGTGGCGCCAGAATTGGCTTCTTGGTTACCAAGAACGAAGAACTGCTGGCCGCGATCCTGCGTTTTGGACAGGCCCGCCTTTGCCCACCAACCCTAGAACAGTACGCCGCCACCGTTGGCTATTCTGTGATTGACAAGTACGTTCCTCCGACAATTGATGAATATCGCCGGCGTCGGGACCGCGTCATGGAAGGCCTGGCAAAGATTCCTGGTGCAACCTGTGCAGTCCCAGAAGGCGCGTTTTATGTGCAGCCTCGCCTGCCGGTTGGCGACGCGGACGCCTTTGCCCAGTGGCTTTTGACCGACTTCCAAAAAGACGGCAAAACGGTAATGGTTGCCCCAGGTAATGGCTTTTATGCCACTGAAGGCGCGGGCGCAGAAGAAGTCAGAATTGCCTACGTTTTGAAGGAAGAAGACCTACAGATTGCCATGGACCTGCTGGTTGAGGCAATCAAGCAGTGGAATCAGCGCTAGGCGCTGCTAGGAACAGCTATTTCAGGATAAAATCCCAACATGTTGACTAACAATCCACAAGTTAGGCGTATTGTCAGATTTGCCTTGGATGAGGACATCGGAACTGGGGACATCACCACCATGACCGTGGTGCCGCCTGATGTGGTCGTTGATGCGCACATAGAGGCCAAGGCCCAGGGAGTTTTGGCTGGCCTGCCCGTGGCGCAGGTGGTGCTTGAAGAGGTCGACCCAACCATAACTTGGGAGGTGTTGCACCCAGATGGGACGGTGGTTGAACCAGGCATGCAGGTGATGAAGATCCGCGGTCGGGCGGCCTCGCTTTTGACCGCCGAGCGCACCTTGCTGAACTTTGTGATGCGCCTGTCAGGTGTGGCTACCGCAACCCGCCGCTTTGTCGATGCCATGGCTAAAGGCAGAGTAGTTCTGCTGGATACCAGGAAAACCACGCCAGGTTTAAGGGTCTTGGAAAAGTACGCCGTCAGGATTGGTGGCGCCAGAAATCATCGAATGGGCTTGGATGGTGGGGTGTTGATAAAAAACAACCACATAGCTATCAGAGGTGGTGACTTGCGCTCGGCAATCTTGGAGGCGCGTGCCAAAGCTCCAGCTTTGACGGGCATTGAGGTCGAGGTCAGGACCATCGAAGAGGCTTGTCAAGCAATCGACGCCGGGGCAGATATGTTGCTGCTGGACCACATGACCCATGAACAAGTGGTCGCGGTTCGCGAACGTGCTAGGGCGGCAAACGCCCAAAACATCAAGCTTGAACTGTCTGGCAACGTGACCATTGATAGGGCCCACGAGATAGCGCAGATGGACGTTGATTTCGTATCTTCCGGCGCCTTGACTCATCAAGCTCCATGGCTCGATTTTTCGATGTATATCAAGGTCCCGGCCTCCAAAAGTTCAGCCTCACAAGAGGGCCATGTTCAAGACCATTGATTCTAGCGCGAACGAGGTGACAGATGCTGGCAGCCATTGATATTGGCAACACCAACATTGTGATTGGAATATTTGACGGGGATAGGCTGGTCAGCAGCTTCAGGATTGCCTCCAGAGCCGAGACAACTGCCGACGAATATGCGGCCACCCTGGACGGATTGCTTAGGATGGCCAACTTGGCCCCAAAGCAGGTACATCACGTGTGTTTGGCAAGCGTTGTCCCAAGGTTACAGGCCGTTTTTGTTGAACTTTCCAAACGCTTTTTTGGACAACAACCTCTAATTGTGGGCCCAGGGGTCAAAACCGGAATCTCGATTTCCTATGAAACTCCAAGGGATGTGGGCGCAGACAGAATTGTAAACGCAGTGGCGGCGCGTGGATTGTACAAAACCGACCTGATAGTCGTAGATTTTGGGACTGCGACCACCTTTGACGCTATAACTGCAGGCGGCGAATATCTTGGCGGCGTAATCGTGGCAGGTGTCACGGTCAGCTTGGATGCCTTGTTTTTGCGGACCGCGAAACTGCCCAGGGTAGACGTTGCACGGCCCCAGTCGGTCATTGGTCGAAATACCATCCACAGCATCCAATCAGGTGCTTTTTATGGCTATCTATCAATGGTCGAGGGGATTGTCACCAGAATGAAACTGGAAATGAAGGACCCAGTCCATGTTATCGCGACTGGAGGCATGGCCTCGCTGGTGTGCTTAGAGTGTGCGGTCGTTGATCGAATTGAGCCAGACCTGACCATGATGGGTTTGAAATTGATCCACAACATGAACCGTTAGGCATGTGAGTGTAGTTTGGGTGACTAGCCCGGACCCAAAGCAATTTTCGCTTGGAACATTCATTTTGGCCAAAGGTTCAGGTAGGATGCGTGAAGCTTTTCGAAGCTTGGGAGCATCGAAATGAGGATAATGAGGGTTTTACGTAATTTATTTTTTATAGCGCTGGTTTTGGGGGCCGCCCTGTGGATTTTGGAGTTTAAATTCGACTCCAGCGGGGCCCTGTACAAAGTAATAAGCGGTCATGAAGTTCTGGCCAACGATAACTCGCCGCAAACTTTGAAGAAATTAAAGTACCTGACCAGAAGCACCGGTTTGATTCAGGCAAACTATGTGGTGCCAGATCGCCTGAAACCGTTGCCAATGCTGCTTGGGGCCCTGCGTGGTGCAGAAGGGTTGATCCCTGACATGATGATTATTCCGGACGCAGACGAGCCTGAAGACGTGAAGCTTATTGAAGTCAGAATGGGCGTAAAAACCAAGAGTTTTGCGGTCGAAGACGTTGATACCTTGTTTAAGGTTAATTGGCGCCTGAAAGACATATTTGAGTTTGTTGCCGATAATCTGTCGAACGACGTGAAAACTGATGAAGTCGAGTATGCCGCCATCAACGGAATGCTGCTGCCTCTCGATGAACATTCGTCATTTTTGTCGCCAAGGGCGTACGCCGACATGATGATGGATACTGAAGGAAGGTTTGGTGGGCTGGGTATAGTGATTTCAAGCCGCAATGGCGTTGTGACCATTGTGTCTGTCATGGAGGAGACTCCAGCCGAAAAGGCAGGGCTTCGTAGCGGAGACCAGATAGTTGAAATTGGGGACGAATCCGCCATGAACATGTCTTTGACAACGGCGGTGTCCAAAATGCGCGGGGAACCTGGAACAGAAGTAACCATAACCATCGAGCGCAAAGGATGGGACGAGCCAAGGCAAATGACTTTGGTGCGCGAGGAAATCAGGGTTAAGAGCGTCACCCATCAAAACCTGAAAGACGGTATTGGCTATATCAAGGTTCGCAATTTCCAGGAAGACACCGTCGAACAGGTTGAAAACGCCATAAAGCTGCTGGGTCGCGAAGGTGCCAATCGTGGTTTTGTGCTGGACCTGCGGCAAAATTCGGGCGGGTTGTTGGCCCAAGCTGTTGAACTTTCAAACCTTTTTATTCCACAGGGAACGCTGGTCATTACTGAAGGCGACGGAAAGAAGATGCACCAGGAGTATGAGGCCGATGGTAGTGCCGCTCAAAAGAAGACGCCGGTGGTGGTTTTGATTGATGGTGGAAGCGCCAGCGCGGCTGAAATCGTTGCAGGTGCCTTGAAAAACAATGACCGCGCTGTGGTGATAGGTAACACATCCTTTGGCAAGGGTACGGTTCAGGTTTTGTATGACATTGAGGATGCGGCCCTGAAACTGACTGTTGCCCAGTATCTTATCCCAGGCAAGTTTTCGATTCAGGGGGTTGGGGTTGTTCCAGATGTGGAAACGATGCCGGTGACTGTTGGAAAGCGCTTTATTACTATGGGGTTGCTTGATGACAGACGCCCACGTGACCCAAAGCGTCGGCTGGAGCCTTTTGGCGAGGTGTCAGATGTGCCCCCGGCGCACCGCTTTTTCTGGCTCGATAGTGACGCCATTGAGTACGATGATGACGACGATGAGCTGCCGCCTCTTGAAGACACAGATAAATTCAAGCAAGACGAGGTCATAACCCTTGGAAAGGCCATTGTAGGGGCTATCAAGGGGCCTTATGGACGCTCCAAACTTGAGCAAGCTAACGAGGCCATTGCCAAGTGGAATAAAGTCCAAGACGCTAGGATTTCGCAATTGTTTGCCGAGCGTGGGGTGAATTGGAGTGCGGGTCCGGCCCCTTCAGATACGAATGTCAGGGTTGATTGGTCGGTTGAGCCTGCTGGCCCGCTGGTTGGCGGCACCGAGGTGAAGTTGAAGGCCACAGCGGTTAATTTGGGTGCTCAGCCCTTGCATCGTGTTCACTGTATGACGGAATCGGAAAATGGCCTTTTAGATGGTCGTGAGTTCGTGTTTGGGCTGCTTGAGCCTTCAATTCCTGTTGAAAGGGAAATCGACCTAAAGATTCCGCTTGATTCCTATAACAGGTTGGATCAGCTTAGGTTCAGGCTGTTTCAACAAGAGACTGAGCTGCCAAGTCCATCTCCAGTTGCTGTGGAAGTGGCCGGTGTGCAGCGTCCTCGCTTTGCCTTTACAGTTCAGATTCAAGATTCTGGCGGGGACGGCCTGCTAAACGATGGTGAGGCTGCTGATGTTTTGGTGGATGTGTTTAATCTGGGCCCTGGTCCAGCCAGTAAGGTGCTGGTAACTATTCGAAATAGCAATGATTCTCCAATAAACATCAGGACGGGTAGGGTGAAATTTGACCAACCAATCCCACCTGGTGGTCACGCACAAGCGACCTTTAAGATAGACGTCCGCAAGGTTTTAGGCGTAGTGCCCGCTGAACTAGAAGTGTTGGTGCTGGACCTTAAATACACTGAATTTATGTCGGAAAAGGTCAAGTTCGAGCTTTACCAGACAGCCATCCCTGGCCAGATCCTGGATTCACAGCACTGGTCAATAACAACAGATGGGGCCAAGGTTTTAGCCGCAGCTGATACCAGTGCCTTTACTTTGTTTAATCTGCCCTCAGGCTTTGTGTTAAAGGCCATTAAAGACCTTGGCGATTTCGTCGCAGTCAAGATTGGTCCGAAACGCTTTGGTTTTGTTGCTAAGGGAGACGGGCAATTTGTGGGGGGTGAAACCAGACTTTCGACCCTTCCAACAATTGTGCAACCATCACATGTACAGCCAGAATTGGATGTCTCCTTCGAGCCCATCTATGGTGCCACAGGCGAAAGGCCAATGCTAAAGATTTCAGGTAAGGCTGGGTTTTTTGGCCATGATGGCGAGGCTAGGCGCAAGGTTTTGGTTTATCGAGGGATGGACAAGGTGCACTTCTGGACGAGGTTTGGGGCTACAACCGAGGCTATAATCGATCTGGATACCACCGTTCCTTTGATTGAAGGGCAAAACGACATATCGGTGCTTGCGGTTGAGGGTAAGGACCGTTCGATTGTCAGGCGCTTTTCAATATACGTGAAACCATGGTCTGATTCTAAATAGTGTGGGCCGTGAGGGGAGTTTTAAATATGTTGGCAGGAAATGTTGTTGAGGCAGGCTGGGTCAGGGTTGGCCCTACTGGGCGGCTCGTTCGGGTGGCTTCACAAGAGGGTAGGTTTTGGCGTTATGAAATCCTGATGATTCGCACAGAACGGGGCGAGCTTTTGGGAAAGGCGATTACTGACTCGAAGAGGGAGACTTTGCTGCCCGACAGTTATGACCGGGTAGTCAGGATTGTTTCTGGCCATGAGGCTGATGCGCTTTATGCCAGGGAATATGCTCGCCAACGAGAGGCCAAAAGGGTGTTTGTGGACCTGGCCAGGGCTCATAAGCTTGATATGCACCTGTCAGAGGTAGAGACTTATCATAACGAGCCGAAAATATTGTTCTTTTTTACGGCGCCTGGCAGGGTTGATTTTAGGGGGATGGTCCGAGATCTAGCCTCCCAGCTTAGGGCTCGCATCGAGCTGCGCCAGATTGGCGTGCGTGATGAAGCTAGGTGCACCGGTGGGCTTGGGCCATGTGGTCAGCCCTTGTGTTGTGCGACTTTCTTGCGCGAATTTACAACCGTGTCGATCAGAATGGCAAAGCTGCAGGGTTTGGTTCCAAATCCTCAAAAAGTTTCAGGTTTGTGCGGGCGTTTAATGTGTTGCCTGGCCTACGAGCAGGATGTTTATGTCGAGAAGCTAAGGACTTTTCCAAAGGTTGGAGCTGTGGTTCAAACTCCTGAAGGTGAAGGTAAAGTACGTGAAATCATGATCATGCGTGGGATCGTGAAGGTGACGTTGGATTCTGGGGATTTGGTTGATTTTCCTTTAAGCGAATTGACGGTGGTTTCGCCTGGTGATTACGAGGATGACGACGTTGATGGTGACGACGTTGATTTTGACGGGTAGTCTGGAGGCCGTTGATGTTTTTTGACTCTCACGCTCATCTTGAGGCACACCGCCACGAGGATTCCATCGACGATATCATTGCAAGGGCGGTCGCGGCGAAAGTGACCAAGATAGCCCACGTTGGAAGCGGCTACGAGCCTGCGGTTTTTCATGAAGCGGTCGAGCTGGCGGATAAAAACCCTCATGTGTACGCGGTCATAGGTTGTCATCCACACGAAGCCGACAGTGCCAATCAGGAAACATACGCTGCGGTCATGAAGTTGTTGGTTCACCCAAAAGTTGTGGCTGTTGGCGAGATTGGGCTTGATTACTACTACAACTATTCATCCAAGGAAGGGCAGCGGGCGGCCTTTGTTCATCAGTTGGAAATAGCCAAACGGGCTGAGCTTCCGGTTGTGATTCATTGCAGAGAGGCTCATGAAGACTGCCTGGCCATTTTGGGTGAAGCTGGGCTTTCAAGCAATCCGGGGATTATCCATTGTTACACTGGCGACATTGAAACGGCCCGTAAATACATGGAATTGGGCTTTTTCATATCAATACCAGGGGTTGTCACCTTTCCAAAAGCTGGAGAACTAGTTCAAACAGTCGCACAACTACCACTAGACCGCATGTTGATCGAGACCGACGCACCATTTTTGGCACCTGTCCCAAAGCGAGGCCGCCGAAACGAGCCCGCCTTCTTGCCCCACACAGCCGAGGCAGTAGCAAAAATCAAGGGCCTACCAGTCGAAGAGATAGCCAGGCTCACCACGGCCAACACAATGCGCGTTTTTGGCATACAAGCTGATTAATCAACCCAGCAAATGTCACTCTGGCTAATCGTTGCAAAAGTCGCACGACGCGAATGACGTGAATAAGTTTGCGCGTTAAATACGCTTCATTTGTGGCACGAATAAATCGAATAATCGTTTCAAAACTGACACGCAAATGACGCGAATGTCTAATCGTTGCATTCTTGGCGTGTTTGTGACATGATTCGTTGCGGGAGGGTTCGAACATGTTTTATGATCAGCTTGCTTATGGGGAAAGCGACCTCGGCTTTACTTATCTTGAAAAGAAGCTTCAAAATGTCCTTAAAATTAGTGCCTTAGACAACGACATACTGCGTTCTTTGGGTTTCTATACAAAAGATATGAAGTACAACAACGCAGCCGCTATCTTTGCGGATCGAAACAGTTTTTTTGGTGTCGATATTGTTCGATTTGGCGAAACGATAAACGAGATACTAGACAGAGAGACCCTTAGCAACAATTCACTGCTCGAACAGTACGATAAGGCGTTGGAGATATACAGCAAACATTATCAATACGAAGTAATCGATGGGGTAGTGCGAATCAAACGCGAGCTGGTACCTGAGGCTGCATTTCGAGAGGCACTTGCAAACGCCCTGGTCCATCGAGACTTTGATGTGAATGCCCATATTCGAATCGCGATGTTCAAACACAAGATCGAAATATCTTCGCCAGGCGGACTCCCCCTAGGAGTCACACAAGATGAATATTTAAACGGCACTATTTCAGTATTGAAGAATCCCATCATTGGTAATTTGTTTTTCAGACTGGGTTTGATAGAGGCGCTTGGAACTGGAATCAGGCGCATAAACGAGGCCTACAGAGGTTATGACATAAAGCCGAATTACCAAATATTTGATAACAGCATAACAATTAAACTTCCAACAACTACCGCGGCATATGAAGTAACCAGCGATGAGTCTGAAATACTAAATGTGTTAAAAGGTGGAGCAATTCTATCCAGCAGTGAAATAGCGGCCAGGACAAGCTTCAGCAAAAGCAAAGTATTGAGGCTAATAAAGGATTTAACAGACAAAAACTATGTATCTGCTTTAGGCAAAGGCAGAAGCACAAAGTACAAGCTAAGATAGGATTGTGGCTCTGCCCCTGCCGCGCCAGTTTGTGCGTTGGACTGTTTAGAACATCAGTTGGACATGTCCAATCATTTCATCGACTGTTTGGGCTAGTAAACAAAAATTAACTGCATTATATCAAGATGTTACCTTTCAATCATCCAAGTCCACTAAAAGGCATGGATATTGTAATTAGTGTCAGCGGCCTTGATTGGAGAATTAAATGACAGCATCAGCATTATTGGTTGCAACCCTTTCGATCATATCGTTCGTTGGAGGAGTACGAGAAACGTCTAAAAAAGGCGATTTTCCAGCCTGCGAACAATGTCAGGTGGAATCACAGGCAAAGCCACCATCCAAGGAGCCCAAAACCAAAAAAGGCACAGTTGTAGTAGCAATCAACACAGCATCAGAAGCCGAGCTATGCGCCCTACCAGGGGTTGGCCCAGCCAGAGCCCAGCAGATAATCAAGGCAAGACAGCGCCGCCCCTTTAACAAACCAGCAGACCTAAAACGCGTCAAAGGAATAGGGGCCAAGCGAATAAAGCAACTTGAAGGCC
>Ga0116189_1002790_pt1 | contig 12700 bp, 12 predicted proteins | sample AD_JPNTR3_MetaG_FD_89895 | JGI IMG/M metagenome (GOLD analysis project Ga0116189, IMG submission 89895) | Active sludge microbial communities of municipal wastewater-treating anaerobic digesters from Japan - AD_JPNTR3_MetaG | ecosystem: Engineered > Bioreactor > Anaerobic > Digestate | place... | reverse complement strand
GTGTACACTCTGTAGTCATAAAAGGGCTTGCTCTTTTGTGGCTTAACTCTTTTTAGCCAAAGAATTTATACCACAAAAGGCGGCCCTTTTTTCATTAAGTGTGTGAGAAATCCGGGCTAAAGAAGGCGGGACTACAAACCCGGAGCTGCCAGACCCGATCATCTCTGCGGCCGATGCGGCTGGCCGGCCCTCCCGTTGACACCCGCGGCAAGTTGGGCCATTCTTTTCGGGGAAACCCAAGGCATGAAACCAATCTCAACGTACAAAGTCGTCCCACGTCTTCCCTCGCCTTTGGAGCGGCTGCGCGAACTGGCATACAACCTTCGTTGGGCCTGGGATCACGAAGCGATCGAGCTTTTCCGACGCCTGGATGCCGATCTCTGGGAGAAGGCCTACCACAACCCCGTTCTCATGCTCAGCATGGCAGACCAGGCCCAGCTTGAGGCCGCCGCGGCTGACGAGGCTTTTCTCGCCCACCTTGATAACGTTTACCGCAATTTCAGCCTCCACATGGAAGGCAAATCAAGCTGGTTTAAGCGATCACATCCGACGACGAACGCGCTGATCGCTTATTTTTCGGCGGAGTTCGGCATCACCGAGTCGCTATCGATATTTGCCGGTGGACTGGGTGTCCTGGCGGGCGATCATCTGAAATCGGCCAGCGATCTGGGAGTTCCGTTGGTAGGCGTGGGTCTGATGTACCAGCAGGGCTATTTCAAGCAGTATCTCAACGAAGCCGGCTGGCAGCAGGAAGCTTACGAGGATAATGATTTTCATACCTTACCCTTGGTCTTAGAGAAGACTCAAACAGGAGCGCCGCTGGCTATCGAGGTAGACTACCCGGGCCGAAAGGTAAGAGCACAGATTTGGCGTGCTCAAGTGGGCAGGGTTCCGCTTTACCTGTTGGATGCTAATGTGCCGGAGAACCTCCCGGATGATCGAGATATCACCGATCAACTCTACGGTGGTGATGTCGAGATGCGGATCAAGCAGGAAATCCTTCTGGGTATTGGCGGCTATCGGGCGTTATCGGCGCTTGGCATTGAACCGACCGTCTACCACATGAACGAAGGCCACTCAGCTTTCCTCGCGCTTGAGAGAATTCGATGTCTGATGGAGGCGAACAACCTGACATTTGAGGAGGCGCGCGAAGCGGCATCGTCCGGTCTCGTCTTTACGACCCATACGCCAGTGCCGGCTGGTCACGATTACTTTCATCCCGAGCTGGTTGAGCGCTATCTGGGAGAGTTCTATCGCGGCTTAGGTCTTTCTCGTCGCGACTTCCTCGCACTCGGCCGTCAGAATCCCCAAGACGATGGTGAGTTTTTCTGCATGACGGTCCTTAGTCTTCGACTGGCTGCTTACAGTAACGCTGTAAGTCGGTTGCACGGCGAGGTCAGCCGGCATATGTGGCGAGGCCTTTGGCCGAGTGTTCCGCCTAACGAAATCCCAATCAGGCATGTTCCCAACGGGGTCCATTTCCAGTCCTGGATCTCTCAGGAAATCGAGACTCTTTACGATCGTTACCTCGGCCCTCGTTGGAGAGAAGAACCGGGAGATCGATCGATCTGGGTGCGGTCCCGCCAGATCCCGGCGGAGGAGATCTGGCGCAACCATGAACGAAGACGTGAGCGGACGATCGCATTCGTTCGCAGGGAACTGAAACGACAACTGAAGCGCCGAAATACCAGCCAGGCAGAAATGGAAGCTGTCGAGGATATGCTTGACGTATCCTGCCTGACCATAGGATTCGCGCGCCGTTTCGCCACCTATAAGCGAGCCACGCTCTTGTTGCGCGATCCCGATCGCCTGGCTCGAATCCTCAATGACCCGCAGAAACCAGTACAGGTGATATTCGCAGGCAAAGCGCACCCGCGTGACGACGCAGGCAAGGAGCTGATTCGGCAAATCGTCAATTTGAGCCGACGGCCCGAGTTCAAGAGGCGGCTGGTTTTTCTGGAAGGTTACGACGTCAATATCGCCCGTTACCTGGTTCAGGGGGTCGATGTCTGGCTGAATACACCGCGCCGGCCAGGGGAAGCGAGCGGCACCAGCGGCATGAAAGCCGCCGCCAATGGTGTTCTCAACCTCAGCACAGTAGACGGCTGGTGGGATCAGGTTCATTACATGATGGGCGAGGATGCCGCGCTTGCCGGCTGGACGATTGGTCGAGGCGAGCTCTATGAGGATTTCGACTATCAGGACCAGGTTGAGGCCGAAGCGCTTTATGAGGTGCTCGAGCGCGACGTTATTCCCGCTTTCTACGACCGGGGCCGAGACGGTTTACCGCGTCGGTGGATCGCACGGATGAAGACATCGCTGGAACACCTCTGTTACTTCTTCAATACCCATCGGATGGTGCGGGAGTACGTGGAAAGCGCCTATCTGCCTGCCGATGAGCGCTTTCGTCAAATGCGTGAGGGAGATTTTGCCTGCGCCAAGACCCTTGCTGGCTGGCGAGAGCGGGTACGCTCGGCTTGGCACGAGATCCGCATTGAACCAATCTCTTCCGACACGGCAGACCAGGTACCTGTTGGGTCCGCCATCACTGTGAGAGCTCGTGTCCATCTTGGGAGCCTCGCTCCTGCCGACGCACGAGTCCAGGTCTATTACGGTGCGGTCAGCCCGACGGGGGTGATCGTGGACGCCAAAACAAGTGATATGGCGCCGCAATCCACCGAACCGGACGGTTCTTATCTGTACGAGGGCAAAATTGAGGTGGAGGGAACAAGCGGGCTACAGGGGTACTCTATTCGTGTCCTGCCGTATCACGAAGCCCTCTCTACACCTTTTCTCCCTGGCTTCATCGTCTGGGCCGACGGCACCCGCTAGTGGTTGAGAATTTCGCGGGGCGCTATTTCAGAGCATCCCGGACCTTCTCCAATCGCTGGCGGACTTCGTTGCCGAGTTCCTCGATCTCGTTGTGATTCACCAGGCTGAGAACAGCTTCGGGGTCCATGAATGAAACGGTGACCGTGTTCTCGCTCGCCTGCCGGACGACGACATTGCAAGGTAAAAGTAGTCCGATGTCTGGATCCGCCTGCAAAGCCCGGTGCGCCACTGACGGGTTGCAGGCGCCGAGAATCCGGTACGGCTGGCTCTCGATCCCCAGCTTTTCCTTCATTGTGGCGCGTACGTCGATATCGCTGATGATACCGAAGCCCTGCTCTTTCAGCGCTTCCGTGACCCGCTGCACCGCATCTTCAAATCCGCCTGAAATCTGGACGCTGAAACCGTACATAAGGCATCTCCTTTTTTCTCTATCTCATCACAAAATGCACCGAGGGTTAACGTCACCCACTCGGTGCCCGCACCCGCCCCAACGGGAACGTGGAAGACCGCCTGTGTGGCAAAACAAACAATTGAATTAAAATGGGCACGTGAAGCAGCCAAATGTCCTTCTGGTTGACGATGATCGTAATTTCCTCCGGGTTCTGACTTATCACGTTCGGGAATTCGGATTTCACGCCACCCCGGCTTCATCGGGTAAAGAGGCTTTGGAGCGGCTGGGAGAAGAAAAGATCGACCTCGTTGTCACCGATCTGAAGATGCCCGAAATGGACGGAATCCAGCTCCTCGCCGCGATTCGCGAAAATTTCCCGTCACTTCCGGTAATTGTTCTGACAGCTCACGGATCCATTGATAAGGCTGTGGAAGCGATCAAATTAGGGGCTTTTGACTTCCTTACCAAGCCTTTTGAAAAGGAAGAGATCCATCAGACGATGGTTAACGCTCTCCGGATGGCGGACCTCTTGCTGGAGAATCGAGAGCTGTCGCGAGCGGTAAGCAGGAAATTCGAGTTTGATGGCCTCGTAGGGTCTTCGAAGAAAATCCGGGAAGTTTTTGAGATGGCTCAGCAATTGGCCCAGGTTAACACCACCGTGCTGATCCAGGGGGAAAGCGGAACCGGCAAGGAATTGCTGGCGCGAGCGATTCATTACAACAGCTCGCGCTGCAAGCGTCCGTTTATTGTCATAAACTGCGGCGCCCTGCCGGAGAGTCTGATTGAGAGCGAGCTTTTCGGTCATCGTAAGGGCGCTTTCACCGGTGCGGTGTCGGATAAGAAGGGCAAATTCGAAGTGGCTGATTCCGGCACTGTGCTGCTTGACGAAGTGGCGGAACTGCCGTTGAACATGCAGGTGAGACTGCTGAGGGTCCTGCAGCAGAAGGAAATCGATGTGGTGGGAGACCCGCGCCCCAGGAAAGTGGACGTCCGCGTTATAGCGGCAGCGAACCGGGATCTTCGGACCCTGACTGCCGAAGGGAGGTTCCGGGAGGACCTGTACTATCGGCTGTCGGTGGCGCCGCTATACATGCCGCCGCTGCGAGAGCGTCGTGAAGATATTCCCCTGCTGGTTCATCATTTCTTGCGGAACCTGGCTGAACGCTTCGGAAAGGAAGTCACAATTCAACCCGAGGCGATGTCGGAACTGCAGGGCTACGATTGGCCGGGCAACGTTCGGGAACTGGAGAACATCGTCGAGCGCCTGATGGTTTTTAATAAAACGGGTGTGATTGAGGTTGGCGATCTTCCTCCACACCTGCTGCGCGCCAACCGCTCTGTCGGGTTCGGGAATGTGGTGATGAAACTGCCCGAAGACGGATTTTCCCTCGAGGAGTTGGAGAAGAACCTGCTATACGAGGCGCTCAGGCGTCACGGCTGGAACCAAAGTAAGGCGGCCCGGTATCTTGGAATTACTCGCAATACCTTGATTTACCGAATGCAGAAGTTCGGACTGCGCGAGCAAGGGCGGGAATAATCTCCAGGAGGGCTCGAGGTGAGCAGATCGATGCGTGATTGGTTGAAATACAGCTCGATCCTGGTGCTGATTGTTGTCATTTCCGGGTTTCACTACGGGACGAGCACTGATTATCTCTACCTGCACGAGATCTACCAGAGGATTTATTACATCCCGATCCTGCTGGCCGCCTTCTGGTATGGCCCCTGGGGAGGAGTCCTGGCCGCATCGTTGACCAGCGCGCTGTACGTCTACCATATCCAGGCGCATTGGGCGCACTTTCCCTCCTACACCCTCAATCAATACGCGGAGATCATTCTTTATCACGTCATCGCGGTGATCATCGGCTTTCTTTCGCAGAGGGAACGGCGTCAGCGGGAGCGACTGGAGGCGGCCAGCCAGGAATTGAGCCGCGCCTATGACCAGATTCAGCAGACCTTTGATCAGTTGCGGCAGTCGGATCGCCTGGCTGCGCTCGGCCAGCTGAGCGCCGGGGTGGCACATGAGATTCGCAATCCTCTTGGATCGATTAAAGGTTCGATCGAGATCCTCGAGAGTGAATTCCCAGCCGACCATCCGAAGCGCGAGTTTGTAGATATCATCAAGGAAGAGACCTCCAGACTGAACAACATTGTGGCCGCATTCCTCAAGTTCGCGCGCCCCGCCAGCCCCTCCATGCAGCTGACCTCCGTTGGGGAGCTGATCGATTCTACATTGACACTGCTCAAGAAGGAGGCCGAAGCTTCGCGGGTAAACCTTGAGGTGCACCATGCGTCCTCGCTCCCGGCTATCCGGCTGGATCCCGATCAAATCCGGCAAGTGCTTCTAAACATCGTTCTGAATGGGATCCAGGCAATGCCGGCAGGAGGTCGTGTGGAAGTTCGATCATCCTATCGAGACTCGGACAGATCAGTGATCATAGAAGTATCAGATACGGGAAACGGCCAGCCGCCCGAGGACCTGGATCAACTGTTCGATCCTTTTTACACCACGAAACCTCACGGCACCGGACTCGGGCTGTCGATCTCCTATCAGCTGGTGCACAACCACAAAGGGAATCTAACGGTGCGTAGAAATGACCAGGGAGGCCTGACGTTCGGCATTTCGTTGCCGCTGTAAGGCGAGAGTCTTCGCTACCTGGTGTCGGCGGCCGTGAAGGTCCTTTGAGCCAAGGCCCGTTCCAGCTCTTCACGGAACTCCGGAGCGGCGATTGCGATCAGAGCCTTGGCCCTTTCCCGCAGATTTTTTCCATGAAGATAGGCTACTCCGTGCTCGGTAATCACATAGTGGACATCTGCCCGCGTTGTCACGACACCCGCCCCGAATCGCAGATAAGGGACGATTCTTGAAACGGTTCCGCCTTTCGCCGTTGACGGCAGTGCGATAATCGGTTTTCCGCCTTTGGATCTGGCGGCCCCGCGAATGAAGTCCACTTGTCCTCCGAAACCGGAGTAGATGTAAGGACCAATCGAATCCGAGCAGACCTGTCCGGTGACATCGATTTCTATAGCCGAATTCACTGCCACCATCTAGTCGTTCCGGCAGATGACGAAAGGATCATTGGTGTAGTCGGTGGGATGCAGTTCGAAGACCGGATTATCATCGACGAAGTCGTAAAGATTAGAGGTGCCCAGAACGAAAGTTCCCACCACCTTGCCAGGATGAAGAGTCTTGCGCGCACCGGTTATGAATCCTTGTTCGATGCCTTCTTTAACGCCGTCGGAGATCATTTCGGTGTGTATGCCGAGATCCTTATGTGTCTTCAGGGCAGACAAGACTGCGTCCGGAATCCCGCCAATGCCCAGTTGGAGCGTTGAGCCGTCTTCAATCAAAGAGGCAATATTCTCTCCGATGCGTCGTTCGACGTCCGTGTAGGGTCTTTTGATGAGCTGCGGAAGCGGGTCGGCGCATTCAACGATTTTGTGAAAACGCGAAACATGAATAAACGAGTCCCCCAAAGTTCTCGGCATGCACTGATTCACCTGTGCGACAGAGATCCCGGCGGCCTGAATCACGCATTTTGAAGTAAGAACCTCGGTACCGAGACTGACGAAGCCGTGCTCGTCCGGGGGGCTGACCTGTACCAGGGCTACATCAACCGGCATCTGACCCGAGCTGAACAGGGCCGGAATTTCAGAAAGGAATACTGGAACGTAATCGGCGCGCCCCGAGTTGACAGCTTCGCGGTCAGCTGAGCCCACGAACAGTGAGTTGTGCCTGAAAATGCCAGCCATTTCCGGCTTCGCCAGCGGGTCTTCTCCAATCATGAGCCCGTGCACCAACTCCACATCGCGCAGCTCATCCTTTCTCTTCGCCAGCGCTTTGAGGAGCAGGTAAGGGGCGGACGCATTGCCGCTGATGAAGAGTCGCTGTCCACTCTGAATCACCGAGACGGCTTCCTCGGCCGTGCACCGTCGTCTTTGGTATTCCGCCAGCCAACCAGCCATGTCAAGATTCCTCCAGAAGTGTCTCGATCGACCGGTAGTCCCCGCCGGCGTCGGTCATGTGAGGTCTGGTCGAATATCCCTTGCACGTCCAGACACCGCGGCGCAGATCGGTCAGGTGACGAAGCGCCTTTTGCCATCCCTGTTCGGCGAGCGCCAGCAGGTACGGCAGCAGAGCGTTGGACAACGCATGAGAGGACGTTCTCGGCACCCAGGAGGGGAGATTGGGCACGGCAAAATGAATCACTCCCTCGAGGCTGAAGCTGTACTCCTCGCTGGGAGTCAAACGGCTGGTCTCAACGGCGCCACCCTGGTCGATTGAAAAATCAATGATTACCGACCCTTTTCGCATTGTCTTGACCATCTCTCGCGTGATCAGGACAGGCGTTCGCTCTCCGGGAACCTGGACGGCCGCTACCAGGACATCCGCAAAGCTCGTCAGTTGAGCGAGGTTGCGTTGATTGGAGAAAATAGTGATAGCGCCGGGAACTTCGCGGCTCACCTTTTCGAGCTGACGCAAGTCTTTGTCAACCACGTAAACCGAGCAGCCGAGGCCTCTGAAAGAGCGGGCAGCGCAAGCGCCCAGGGTGCCTCCGCCAAGGATCACCACCTCTGCAGGAGGGATGCCCTCAATGCCTCCAAGAAGGATTCCGCGTCCGCCTTTGACGTTCGCCTGGAGCAGACGCCCAGCCACTTGCGGCGCCATTTTCCCGGCAATTTTCGACATAGGTTGTTGCAGTGGGTGCGTGCCGTCGTCTCTCTGGACGAGCTCCATGCCGATCGAAAGAATATTGCGCTCAAGCAATAGTTCCAGCAGCCGCTTCGGCGCCAGAGCGAGGAGCAAGAAGCCGAACAAGATCTGGTCTTCCCGGAGGTAGTCCCATTCTTCCTCGAGGGGCGCCTGAACCTTCACGACGAGATCAGCGCGTCTATAGGCCTCCTCTCTCGAGTACACGATTACCGCCCCCGCCTGGCTGTAGTCGTCATCGCTGAAGTGGGCGCCGTCTCCCGCATTCTTTTCAACCAGGACCTGGATGCCCCGGTTCGTCAACTCGCGCACTGCCGGCGGCGACAGGCTTACGCGCTTTTCCTCCACACCTCCGCGGACAGCGGTCTCCTTTGGGATTCCGATGATCATTCTGAGCTCCTCGATGATGTGGGAAGTATCTGCCAGTTGAATGAATTGCACAAGAAGGACTTAAAGAACCAAAAGGACTCAAAAGACTTCAACCAGGTTCGGTCCTATGTGTCCTTTAAACCATCTAGCCCCTAGCCTCGCTCATCCGCTTTGCACCTGGCGCCTTCGCGGCTATAATCACGCGGATGCCTTGGTGGATCCACTTGTTCGTCGTGCTCTTCGGTCTGGTTATCGGCAGTTTTCTAAACGTCTGCATCCATCGGATTCCCCGCGGCACTTCGATCGTTCGTCCGCGTTCATCCTGCCCGCATTGTGGTCATATGATAGCCGCCTGGGAGAATATTCCGCTCCTCAGCTATATACTGCTTCGCGGCCGTTGCAGCCAGTGTCGGAGTCGCATTTCGTGGGTCTATCCTCTTGTCGAAGCCCTGACGGCAGGGGTCTTTTACCTGTTGTTTCTCAAATATTCCTTCACTGCTCCTTTCTGGTTGAATGCGCTGTTTTTCAGCATCCTCATCGTTCTCCTCGTAATCGACCTGTTCCATCGAATCCTGCCGGATGTGCTGACGCTCGGGGGCACTGTAGTCGGATTCCTGTTGGTTCCGCTTCAGTCGGCAGAGTTCTTTTCCGAACCGGCCAGCGCGTGGGTTGGCGACATGATCGCGGGCCGGTACTTCGAATCTTTGCTGGGAATCGCGCTCGGCGGGGGACTGCTCTGGGCGGTGGCGAAGCTGTACTTCGTTGTGAAGAAGATCGAGGGCATGGGGCTGGGCGATGTGAAGATGATGATGACAGTCGGCGCCTTTCTCGGCTGGCGATTCGCCTGGCTGACTATTTTCCTGGGTTCGATGGTCGGCGCCGTGGTGGGCCTTGCTTTCATCCGCCTTTCCGGCAAGGATCGGCGTTACGAGCTTCCTTTCGGCACCTTTCTCGGATTTGCCGCCATGGCCGCCACCCTTTGGGGTGCCCATCTCATACGGTGGTACTTCGGTTTCATGTAGCCCGAGATAGGCTTCTTCCCGGCTTGCCTGTCATCCGCGTAATCCGCGCGATCCGTACTATCCGCGGGAACGGATACACGCGGATAGCACGGATTGAGTGACAGCAGTCTATTTCAGCGCCGGCGCCGTAACTCGGCGTAGATCCTGCCGTATCAAGGTACCGCGACGATCCACGAAATTTTCCTTCGTAGATTTTTCAACTCGAGCGTTTATAGCAGTAGAGAAAGGAGGAGACATGCAAAAGGCTTTTCTGTTTGTTGCCGTGCTGGCGGCCTTGGCCTTTTGGAACGTTCTCGAAGCGAGCGACGCTGAAGGAAAAGTCAATATCAACACGGCGTCCCTGGAACAGCTTGATACGCTCCCGGGTGTCGGGCCGGCCATTGCCGCACGCATCATCGATTACCGTACCAAGAACGGTCCCTTCCGGCGATTGGAAGACATCATGAACGTGCGCGGGATCGGCGAGAAGAAGTTTTGGAAGATGAAAGCGAGGCTCGCGATCAGCGGAACGAGCAGTGAGACCGGGAAGGTAGGGCCGCCGCCGCGAAAGAGGCCCCTGCTGCCGCCGCGACGAAAATAAAGCCCCGCCCGTAGAGGTCGACCGCTGGCAACGGGTAACAGTATCTTGTACATTGGGTGTTGCCAGTGCCTAGATGTGGTCGGCTGATACGGTTATGAAAGCCGAATACCTGGACTACCGCCGGATTACCGGCCAGAACGAACTCTTTCTCCGTTACCTTTACGACTTCGAGTCGGTGGCCCAGTGGTATCCGGGCGGCCCGCCCGAGCTCGAAACGTTGGCCAGGAGGGCGGAAAAGTTGATACGCAACGGGCGCAAATATCCACGCCACGCGCTTTCGACCAGCCTGGAACGCTTTAACCGGCGGGTGGGCGCTGGAGAGGCCGCCCTGGAAAACATTCAGAAGCTGCGGGATCCGTCCACTGTCGCGGTAGTTACCGGACAACAGGTGGGATTGTTCGGCGGCCCTGCGCTGGCGATTCATAAGGCTCTCACGGCGGTATCGCTGACTCGCCGGCTTCGCGCCGTTGGAATTCAGGCAATTCCAGTCTTCTGGCTGGCCTCGGATGACTCTGATTATGCCGAGGTGGCTTCCGTTCGCCTTCTCGGGGAGGATGGTGAACTGCTGACTTTGCTGCATCCGCCGCCCGCTGACAACGGAACCCGGATGGTTGGCAGCATTCTGTTGAATGACGTATCGGCTCTGCTGGACGAACTGGAATCGAAGGTCGTGCGAGGGGAATTTCGCCATCTCGTTCTAGATCGTTTGAGAAATACTTACTCTCGCGGCAGGACCTTCAGCGAAGCCTTCGGCGCGTATATGGCAGCGCTTTTTCAGGAGCAGGGGCTGGTGCTCTACGACGCTTTGACAGCCGGGATTAAGGATCAGCTGACCGCTGCCTACGAGACGGTTATCAAGAAACGTAAGGACATCGCGGAGAGGTTGCAACATCGGTCTCAGCAGTTGGAGCAGGCTAAGCTGAACCCCCAGGTCCAGGTATCGCCCGAGGAGACCTTACTTTTCCTGTTCGAGGGAGAGCACCGCTATAAGTTGGACTTCCTGGGCGGACGCTTCAAGACTCGCGGCGAGGCGACCCGCGAGTTTTCCGAAGACGAGCTGCTGGACCTGGTTCGGCAGGATCCCGAGGCCGTTGGACCTAACGTCTTGCTGCGCCCGATTCTTCAAGATCTCCTCTTCCCGACGGTGGCTTACGTGGCCGGACCTGCGGAAACGGCCTATTTTGCTCAACTCAGCGCTATTGCCTGCTACGGCGATGTCGAACCGATGGTCTTTCCACGGGTCGGGTTGACCCTGATCGATGCCAAAACCAAGCGCTTATTCGAAAAGTACCACGTCGGCGTTGAAGACATCGTGAACGCGTCGCCTCAGGACACCGTGTATCGATTCGCGAAGGACACCGAAGCGGGTGGGCTGATCCGGGACTTCGAAGCCTTGCAGGCGACCGTGGAGGCCCGAGTGGCCGAGATAGAAGACCAGATGATTTCGATCGATCCCGGAATGGCCCAGCTATTGCGGAATTCCGAAGCCAAGATGATCTATCAAGTTAAGAAAGTTCGAGACCGGTTCGTCAGGAATTTCGCGCTTCAATCGTCTCAACTGGCTCGTCACGTCGCGTTCCTGCACAACTCGGTCTATCCGGAACAGACGCTGCAGGAACGCCTCATCAACTTCAACCACTTTCTGATTCTCGAGGGTCCAAGCCTCATTGGCCGGATCCTGGACGCGATTCAACCGTTCTGCAAGGAGCACCAGATACTGTATGTTTCCACAAGTTGACGTTCTTGCTGTCGGCGCCCACCCGGATGATGTGGAGCTGGGCTGCGGAGGGACTCTTTTGAAGCTCCGTTCCCTCGGTCGCACGACCGGCGTTGTGGATCTGACCCGGGGGGAGCTGGGAACACGTGGGACGCCTGAGATCCGCCTGCGCGAAGCGGCTGACGCTGCCGCTATCCTTGGGCTTACGTTCCGTACCAACCTGGAATTAGAGGATGGCGAAATCCAGGTCGACAAGACCAGTCGAGAGAAGCTAATACGTATCATCCGGAGCTGCCGGCCGAGGATGGTCCTGACTCATTCTCCGGTCGGCCATCCCGACCATTCCAAGGCCACCAAGCTGGTGGAAGAGGCGGTGCATCACGCCGGACTGGCCCGGATCGACACCGGCCAGGATCGACACCGTCCGGATAAGATCGGGTTCTGGCTTCAACCCAACCATGTGGCCGTGCCCCAGGTCGTGGTCGACATTTCTGAGCATTACGAACAAAAAGAGGCGGCTATCCGCGCTTACAAATCACAGCTCTATGATCCTTCTTCCCCCGATCCCGAGAATTATTTGAGCAAACCTGATTTCCTGTCCCGCATTCGCAGTTTTCACCATTATCTCGGTAGTTCGGCGCGCTGCAATTATGCGGAAGGCTTTACCTTCTCCCGCCCGCCTCGCGTCGTGGATATATCCCTCTGCTGAGGACATAGAGGTCCGGCGCCGGAAGGCCGGCGGCGGACTAACGGAGCTCCGGACCGAAACTGAGAAGCTGTGAAAAAACTGAGCTGCCTAGCCGCGTAATCCGCGCCGCCATCCGCTGCTCGGTTACCCGGGGATGGCGCGGATAAGCAGCCCGTCTTCACCTTCTAAGGGATCACCGCCCAAACCGCCAGCGGCCTTTGACTGTCTGCTAAAGTGGTAGTAATTTACCATCCTGTTGATCCTATGTTTCGCCGTCGATACCAAACCTATGCCAAGCTGATGCTCGTCGCCGACGTTGTCGCCGGCGTTTTCGCTCTGTACCTGAGCTATCATTTTCGCTCCTATCTCGTTCTTATTGTCTCAAACGGCTGG
>Ga0116189_1002786_pt1 | contig 12708 bp, 8 predicted proteins | sample AD_JPNTR3_MetaG_FD_89895 | JGI IMG/M metagenome (GOLD analysis project Ga0116189, IMG submission 89895) | Active sludge microbial communities of municipal wastewater-treating anaerobic digesters from Japan - AD_JPNTR3_MetaG | ecosystem: Engineered > Bioreactor > Anaerobic > Digestate | place... | reverse complement strand
CCGCGAGATTCGGGCGGTGCGCAAGCGGAACGGAAAGGTTCTGGTCGTGGCGGGTCCCGCGGTGATCCACACGGGGGCCGGCAAGCATCTTGCGGCGCTTATCGACGCGGGCTATGTCAACGTTTTCTTTGCCGGCAATGCCGTTGCCGTGCACGATGTGGAGTCGGCGCTGCATGGAACATCGCTTGGAGTGTACCTCAAGGACGGCACATCTGCGCCAATGGGCCACATGCACCACCTGCTGGCCATTAACAAGATACGTGACCTTGGGGGGCTGCGACAGGCCGTTGAGGCCGGCGTCCTCAGAGAGGGAGTCATGCACGCGCTAGTGAAGAACAACGTTCCCTTTGTGCTGGCAGGTTCTATTAGGGACGACGGCCCGCTGCCCGATGTCATCACGGATTCGGTTGAAGCGCAAGAGGCGATGAGGAAGGGCATCAAGGGCGTAGAGATTGCGCTTATGATGTCGACCATGCTACATTCGATTGCCACCGGCAATCTGCTTCCTGCGCGGGTCAAGACGATCTGTGTCGACATCAACCCGGCTACAGTGACGAAGCTCGCCGATCGCGGGTCGCACCAGGCAGTGGGGATTGTCAGCGACGTGGAGTGGTTCCTGAAGGAACTCCGGTCTTATCTAGTGGCGTAGCTTCGAACATAAGTGTTGACGGGCCCGGCGCGGGCGCTTCGCAGGCGAAATGCGGAGTGCACGCGACCGGGTCTTTTTTCATGGCCCACTGTCGGGCTATTTGCGTCGCATCTGGGCCAGCGCCCGCGAGATCGTCAGGAAATCGCGCTCCGCATCTGCCCGTTCGGCTTCACTGGCACTGGCATCTGCGAGCTTTGCCGATAGTACCGACAACCTGTTCTCGAGGACCAAGGCATTTGCGGAGTCTGCCGCGTGCGCTGTTCCGGCGGCGTCGTCTGCACCCTTGGTGGGCGCGCCGTCACCTTCGCGCAGGGGTCCGGCTCCGGGCTCAAGCTCGGCTTTTGCCCTGGCACTGACCCCGACCTCAGCCCCGACCTCGGTCTCGGTCTTGGTCTCTGTCATCGAAGCCGAAGGTGGCCCGTAGTAAGTACGGAGAATTCCGTCTTCGATGGATATGGTCGTAGTGCAAATCCGGTCGAGCAGATATCGGTCATGCGAGACAATCACCAGAGTGCCTGCCCACGATTGGAGGCACCTCTCGATCGCTTCGCGCGATTCCACATCCAGATTGTTCGTGGGTTCGTCCAGGGCCAGGATATCGTAACCGCGCGCGATCATGCGCCCGAAGATGACCCGAACCTTTTCGCCCAGGCTCAACACGCTTACGCGTTTGCCGACTGCACTACCGCGGAAGAGCAACGCTCCCAGAATGTCGCGGACTTCTTGTGGAGAGCGCGTGCTTGCGGCGGATGATACGCTTTCGAACACGGTGTGCGAAGGATCAAGCTGCTCCATGGTCTGGTCGAAGTAGAACCATGAAGCGGACGGGCTTCTCCACACCGTGCCTGACGTGGACGGTTCCAGGCCGAGGAGCATACGGAGCAGAGTGGTCTTGCCGGACGCGTTCGGCCCGATGATAGCTACCCTGTCGCCTCGCATAATCGCCACATCCGCCGCGCCAAACAGCGGCCTATCGAAGCTCTTGGATATCCCCTTCGCATGTATCAGCCTGCGCCCGGACTTCTGCGCTTGCCCCATCCTGAGCACAATCGCATCTGCCTCTCGTGGCTTCGCGATACGCTGCTGGCGGAAGCGCTCAAGACGCGCGAAGGACGCGCGGGCGCGGGCCGCCCCTTTGTTTGCTCGGGCCCTGAGAAAGTCGTTCTGCCCGGCACGCCTGTGAGCCTGGCGAAACCACTCCATTTCTCTGGACGCCACTTGCTTGAGCCGGTCCTCTTCGCGCTCCTGTTTTTCGTACAGCCTCCACTCTGCCTCGAGTTCACTGTCCTTTCGAGCACGGAACGCGGTGTAGTTGCCGGTATAGGAGCGCGCGCCACGAGGAGTCAAGTCGATGACGCGCCGGGCGGTATGGTCGAGGAAGTAGCGGTCATGCGATACGAGCAGCACTGCGGCGCGGGACTCACGGATCAAGCGCGCTAGAAGGTCCATCGCCGGCGCATCCAGATGATTGGTTGGTTCGTCCAGCATAATCAGGTCGGGCTGCGCTGCCCATACTTGGGCTAGTCCCACGCGCCTTTGCTGGCCCGCACTAAGAGTTGACATCGGCATGCTCGCTAAGGCGGGCTCGATACCGAACCGGCCCAGTACCGCCGAGTCACGACAGAGATCCGAAGGCGTCAGGTCGCCCTGGAATTGCAGAGACTGTGGCAGGTAGCCTAGTATTGCCCCGGGCCGATTCCAAACGGTTCCTGAGTCGGGGTCCGTACGGCCGGATATGATGTTTAGCAGGGTTGATTTGCCACATCCGTTCGGGCCGAACAAGGCGACTTTCTCGCCTGCCTCGATTTCCAATGATACATCGCGGAAGAGGGTCCGGGCACCAAATGCCTTGGCGAGATCCCTGACTGATAGAGCTAGCATCTTGCCGCCTCCCAACGAGTGATACACAGTTGACGAGTGGGATGCGGCGACTTCCGTGATGGATGATCGGGGTCGGGCTGAAAGCAGGGAGCCTCGTGCGATGGTGGCTCGACTTGCCGGGTATGATTGCCGGGCGTAAATTGCCCAGTGCGGACTGCCCAGTGCAGACTGCCCAGTGCAAATTGTCTGGCGCAGCGTCGAGCCTATCGCCCCTTATGCACTACATTCGGAAGACGCCAACATTCCCGTGCATGCAGACACGCGATTGCAGGGCCCGGCGTTACGGGACCCGCGAGAACGCGCCCTGCGGTTCACCTAGAATGTCGACTGCTTCCTCATGTCGCAAAGGCCCTTTCTGAGTAGTGGAGCGAAGTGCGGACGGCTGTCAAGGCCAGACCGGTGCTCCGCCCACAGGATACCATGTGGGGACAGTGCGTGCAAGGTTGGCGACATCGTCTGTTCGCGACATCGTCCATCTGGGACCGCCAACATGTCGCCGACGGGTTCCGCGGACCTGTGCCCTGTGGGCCAGGATTTCCGGGGCACCTGTGTCAAGCGACACAGGATGGCCGAAAAAGGTGTCCCGTAGGGCACAGGCTCCGATATCCGGCGATCCCGCCTATGCCGAGGTCTGCGGCGACTGTTTCGCCCCAGGCTCCTTAGCTGGGGTTTTCGTAACCATGGATTCTGCCGGGCTCGAAGGCCGCCGACGGGCTCCGCGGACCTGTGCCCTGTGGGCCAGGATTTCCGGGGCACCTGTGTCAAGCGACACAGGATGACCGAAAAAGGTGCCCCGTAGGGCACAGGATCCGATATCTGGCGATCCCGTCTATGCCGAGGTTTGCGGCGGCTGTCTCCCCGACGAACTGCAACTGTCTTCTACATACAGCAATCTATATACAGTCCTACATATTGGCCATGAGTGACAGGATATTTGCATGTGATGTAGAAACTTGACGTTGTGGGGTGACCTCATGAAGACACTAATTCTGGTGGATCTGCAGAACGACTTCATGCCAGGCGGGGCTCTGGCTGTTCCAGGCGGGGACGAGGTATTGCCCATCGCCAATGCCGTTCAAGGCTGCTTCGGCATTGTTGTTGCGACCGCTGACTGGCACCCCCCGGGTCATGGAAGCTTCGCGTCGGCGCATCCTGGGGCGCGAGCAGGCCAGCTTGTTGAGCTAGCGGGCATGCCGCAGGTGCTTTGGCCCGATCATTGTGTGCAGGGCACGGGCGGAGCTGAGTTTGCGCCGGGGCTTGATACTGCTCGCATAGCTAAGATCATCCACAAGGGAATGGATCCCAGCATAGACAGCTACAGCGGATTCTTCGACAATGGGCATCGACGCTCGACTGGACTTGAAGGCTATTTACGCAGTCGGGGGGTTGATGCCATTTACGTCATGGGGCTAGCTACTGACTACTGCGTTAAGTTCACGGCGCTTGACGGCGTGGCACTGGGTTTTTCAACGTATCTGATAGAAGATGGATGTCGAGGTGTGGAAGTTGCGCCGGGCGACGTTACCCGCGCTGTGTCTGAGATGCGCACGGCGGGAGTGCGGATAATCAACAGCCGACAGCTGGGTGTGTCCGGGGGAGCGCCGAGGGAATGACGCTTTCTCCGATATCCATAAATACGTATGTAGCAGGGAGTGTCTGCACGTGAGATTCAAAGGTCTTGTTATCGGGGTCCCCAAGGAGATCATGAAGGGCGAGCGTAGGGTATCTGCTGTTCCCGACACTGTCAAGAAGATGGTAGCGGAGGGTGCGAAGGTCCTGGTGGAGAAGGGAGCCGGAGAGGGCTCCTATTTCCATGATCATCAGTATGCAGAGGCCGGCGCCGAGATTATCGAGAGCGCTGCAGACGTGTTCGCCAAGGCGAACATCATTCTCAAGGTCAAGGAGCCTATCTTCAACGAGGCCATCGGCAAGCACGAGGTCGATCTGATGCATGCAGGGCAGTGCATAATCACCTTCCTGCATCCTGCGTATCCGGGTAACCACAAGATGATAAAGGACATGTCGGCCAAAGGAATCTTGGCGCTTACGCTTGACGGCATCCCGCGAATATCCAGAGCACAGGCTATGGACGCTCTGACCTCCATGAGTACGGTGGCAGGCTACAAGGCGGTGCTGATGGCCGCCAATAGGCTGCCCAAATTCATGCCCATGGTGGGCACCGCAGTGGGTATGATCAAGCCGTCCAACGTTCTGGTCATAGGCACCGGCGTTGCCGGTTTGCAGGCGGTTGCCACGGCGAAGCGGCTGGGCGCGGTGGTCTATGCGGCCGATATCAGGCCGGCTGCGAGCGAGCAGGCGAAGAGCGTGGGAGCGAAGGTCGTCGACCTTGGCGTTCCGGCGGACCTGGCCATCGGCGAGGGCGGATACGCGCTCAAGCTGCCTGAAGAGTGGCTGCTCAAGGAGCGCGAGGTGTTGGCCCCGATCGTCGCAGACGCGGATATCGTGGTCAGCGCGGCTCTGATCCCGGGCAAGTTGGCTCCGATTCTGATCACTGAGGAGATGGTCAAATCGATGCGGCCTGGTTCGGCCATTGTCGACATCTCCATCGACCAGGGCGGAAACTGCGAATTGAGCGAGTCCGGTGTGATACTTGAGAAGTACGGCGTCAGCATTGACGGCACCAAGAATATCCCTGGAATGGTGCCTACTGCGTCTACCTGGATGTTCGCGCAGAATATCTTCAACTACGTGGCCAACTTGGTCAAAGACGGCAAGATCGACGTCGACATGTCCGACGAGATCATTGCATCTTCGCTGGTGTCCCGCGACGGTGTTCTAGTGCATGCCGGAGCGCTCGAGGCAATGAACGCCGTGGACGGCGGCAACAAGAAGTGCGGGTGCAATTGCGGGAGCAAGTAATCGGGCGAACCAGTAGGGAGTTGTGAGTATAGTGTCTCCGCTTTCTCTCGTAATTCTGTTTGTCATCGCGACGATTGTGGGGTACAAGGTGATCAGCGCCGTCCCCAGTCTGTTGCATACTCCGCTGATGTCGGGCACGAACGCTCTCTCGGGCGTTACCGTGCTCGGGGCCCTAGCCGTCACTGCTATGGCTCAGACGATGGGCAGTTCTGCCATGGGCCAACTTCTAGGCGCGGTGGCCATCGTTTTGGCGATGATCAACGTTGTCGGAGGGTTCCTCGTTACCGACAGAATGCTCAGGATGTTCAAAAAGTAGCTAGATAGGGAGGGTTCAGCGGAGCAGCCCGCGCTGAGCGGTGCCGTCCGCTGTATGATGTAATGAGCTGGAAGGAAGCGATCTTTCTTGGGCTCGGCCTCGCAGACATACTGGGGTTGATCTGCGTGATCGGCACGGTATGGGGCATCAAGATGATGAGCTCGCCCACCACAGCGGTGAACGGCAATCTTCTGGGCGCCGCCAGCATGGCCGGAGCCATCATCGTGACCCTCGTATCCGAAGGCATAGTCGGAATAGGCATCCTGTGGGTCGCTATGGCAGTGGGCACGGTGCTCGGATATGTCATGGCGATTAAGGTAGCCATGATAGAGATGCCTCAGATGGTGGCGTTGCTGAACGGGTTCGGAGGCGGCAGTTCAGCGATAGTCTCCTTGATGACCTTGGTTGCGACGGTGTGGACGGCCGGTACGGTCACGTTCGGAGCATTCGAGAAGGTCACGGCTGTGCTGGGCCTGATTGTGGGAGGCGTCACCTTCTCCGGGAGCCTCGTAGCCGCCGGCAAACTAGCCGCGAAGATCAACCAGAGGCCAATCATCTTTGAACGGCAATCGGCAATCAATAACCTGGCTCTCATTGTCACCATGGTCCTGGGCGTCTCGGCGATTGTGTCCGACGGGACCGGCATGGTTGTCTACGCAGTACTGGTGTTGATCGGATCGCTGGCGTACGGCGTACTGTTCACGATCAAGGTCGGCGGCGCCGACATGCCGATAACAGTCTCTCTTCTCAACTCGTTTTCGGGCGTGGCGGCGTCGATTTCGGGATTCGCCATCGGCAATCCCCTTCTCATCGCCATCGGCGCCGTGGTAGGCGCTTCGGGGCTGATTCTGACGCAGATAATGTGTCGGGCGATGAACCGCACTCTGGGTCAGGTGCTTGCCGGCAAGACGACGGTGCTCCACCCGACACACGGCCAGAAGGCAGCGGCTGGTTCTGCCGGGCCTTCCCGGCCTGTTCAGCCTAGCGGCGCTCCCGCACAGGCCCCGCCTACGGCTGCGGAACCGGCGCCCGCGGGAGAGCCGAACTACATCGGGATCGCCTGGTCCGCGAAGAGCGTGATCGTAGTTCCGGGGTACGGCATGGCCCTGGCGCAGGCGCAAGGCGACGTGAAGGCGCTTATGGACCGGCTGGAGGCGGGCGGAGCAGAGGTCAAGGTGGCCATCCACCCTGTAGCAGGACGGATGCCTGGGCATATGAACGTGCTTCTGGCCGAGGTGGATGTGCCGTACGACAAGCTCTACGAGATGGACCAGGTCAACGACGAGTTCGCCAAGACTGATCTAGTGATAGTGGTAGGAGCGAACGATGTGATCAACCCCGCGGCCAACACGGCTGAGGGGACACCTATCTACGGGATGCCTATCCTCAACGTGCACGAGGCAAAGCACGTTATCATATTCAACTACGATACCAAGCCGGGTTATGCCGGCGTCGACAACCCGCTCTACGAGCCGAGCGACAAGGTCACCTTGCTGCTTGGGGATGCGGCGACGACAGTGCGGAAGTTCATGGGCGATATCGAAGCGACTGCGACTGCGACGGCATCTGCCGGTGGCTCGGCGGAACCCGCAGAGTCAAAGGCCGAGCTCGTGCAGATCACCAGGGAAGCCAGGAGCGTTATCGTTGTTCCTGGCTATGGCATGGCTCTAGCGCAGGCGCAGGGCGACGTGAAGGCGCTTATGGATCGGCTGGAGGCGGGTGGAGCGGAGGTCAAGGTAGCCATCCACCCTGTAGCAGGACGGATGCCTGGGCACATGAATGTGCTTTTGGCCGAGGTGGATGTGCCGTACGACAAGCTCTACGAGATGGACCAGGTCAACGACGAGTTTGCCCAGACTGATCTGGCGGTAGTCGTAGGAGCGAACGACGTGATCAATCCTGCGGCCAACACGGCTGAGGGTACGCCCATATACGGGATGCCTATCCTTAACGTGCACGAGGCGAAGCATGTAATCATATTCAACTACGATACCAAGCCGGGCTATGCCGGCGTCGACAACCCGTTGTACGAGCCGAGTGATAAGGTTACCTTGATCCTTGGCGACGCAGCCAAGACAGTACGGGAGTTCATGAACGAAGTGGGGTTGTAGCGCTCGGTCATGCGGCCCAACGCGGCATGGCGTACTATGATGTCATGACATGAAATAGGCCCTTCGCCCACGATCCCATCTAGCCTGGATCGTGTCGGGCGAGGGGCCTTTCTTTCTATGCGTACTGCACTGTGCACAATCGCTTAGGACTAGCTGCTTCTGACGAGCCGCGCCAGGCTGCAGCCTGGCGCGGCTACTCGGCGGGTGTACGGAACGGCCCATTGAGCAGAGCAGACAGCGCTTCGTCTGAGACGGCCAGCGCATCGACTGACACCCCGTACGCGCCTGCTGCTCTGGCCGCGTCCACCAGTCCTGCAAGTGCGGGCGCAGAGCTTTTCGCCTTTGGTATGGACGCTGCGTCTATGCCGGCTACAACCGGGATTTTGGTCCCTGCGAAACCCTGCGCGGCGCGGACCAGAGTATCCACGAGGTCTGCAACTCTGGTATTTGTGAGAGGAACCACGAAATCCAGCCAGCCCGCGGCAGCCCACTTGCTCCAATCCTGCATTCTGACCAGCACCGAGTCAGAATATGGATACACAGACGCGGAGACGAGCGTGCCCGGAGATTCTGCGCGGATTGTGGACACCAGCCTTCCGACAAAGGCGCTCAGATTGCTGCATCTCCAGTCAAGCCAGGCATTCCACCTGGCGATATTGAGCCCGATGGAGCGCGGCGCGAAGCCCAGGTCGGCTTGGGCCAACTGCAATACGGTGGGGTTGAAATCGTACGGCGCGGCAGGCCCGGCAGGGTAGCATATGGATCCGAGATGGATGCCGTTCGGGGCATAGCAGGTGACCAACTCGCGCGCTATGTCCATGATGAACTGCTGAACTTCGGGATGGGCCGGCGATAGGAAGTAGTGCCCGTCGGGGGCCGCGGTGGGGCCCCGGTCGTCTCGCTTCATAGCCGCCCACCCACGGTTTGCCTGAAGCAGCCGAGGTAGAGAGCCGTCGGTCGCGGCTTGGCCGACATCGAAGGCTTCCACCCACGCGTGCACTGAGAACCCCAGGAGTTTTCCTTCTTGGATGCAAGCCTGAAGTGGATCGAAGTCGCCATAGACGGGATTGCGCTCAGCTACCTGCGACGGGTAGAGGGCTTGACCTTGCGAAAAGGCCGACACGAACAGTGTGTTGAAACCGGCCGCCGCGAGCCGCTTCAGATCGTGGGTTATGCGTTCGCGGTCAGTGGGCGGAGTGTACCACGCGGCTTTAGTCTTGAGCTGGCCCAGGTTGAACTGGGCGCCGTATTTTACGTTCACAAGGTATGCTATGGTGTTTGTAATGAGCGTGGCTACGTCGGGCGTAGTGGCATTCGCCGCGCTAAACAGGTTCTCGGAGCAGTAGACCCCATATCTTGTCTCGGTCATTGCAGGGCGCCCATCCGACCATTTGGCCAGCACCAGGGCGTCGTGGTTCACGCGGTTTACGAGCCCTCGCTGGCGCGGGACGGGTATCGTAGAACCCAGCCCGCGGAAGATCGGGTGAGATCCGGCCGATGCGATCAAGGGATCTGCACTGACTTTCTCAGTCGATGAGTATCTTGCCCCCATGATCTCGGTGAGCTCGTAGTCGGGATGAACACGCCAGAAGTCGTCGCGTAGGGAAGTGTCGAAGGTTGCAAAGACGCGCCCCCCGGCTTCGGCGAATTTCCTGATGTTTTCGGCCGCCAGCTGCGATATGCATGAAGTGGACGGCAGCACCACTGCCTTGTAAGAACGGAGAGCTCCTATCTCCAAGTCGTGGTCGGTGATCACCGCGGCCGATATCCCTGCCCTCGCCAGGGTGCTGACGAGCCAGTTGACGTCGACGAACTCCGACCGGTAGTCCCATGCGTTGAGCGACGCGTAATGGCGTGTATAACCCGAGTCGACTATCGCCGCGTCCGCTCCCTGGCGTGCGTACGGCGACTGTTGCTCCGCAGTCGCCAGCGCCGCCGGACCCAGCCAAATCACGGCTGCAATTGCGGCGGCCACGATGAAAGCCGCGCGAACCACGCGAGGCCCGCAGGTCATGACTGTTTTGCCGTTCGTGCGAATCAACACTTGCTCATCCTCCTTGTTCGGTTTCATTCTTCGTTTCGTGAGGTTTTTCCTCCAACCGGGCTGGGCGGGCGAAGGAATAGAGCCTCCGGAAAAGAACATACCAAGAAACGAGTCGAGCAGCGTTTGAGCGAGGATGGCGATCTATGGAGTACTACGATTACACACAACCCTTCGCGTCGAGGCGCAGTCCGGTGATGGGAATGCGGGGCGCGGTGGCCACGAGCCATCCGCTGGCTGCGCAGGCGGGCCTTAGGATGCTGCTTGCCGGCGGCAACGCCGTTGACGCGGCGATAGCGACTGCAGCGGCGCTGGTAGTCTTGGAGCCTACCTCCTGCGGTTTGGGCGGAGATGCGTTCGCCATAGTATGGGACAACGGCGAGATGCACGGGCTTAATGCCTCGGGGCGTGCGCCTCAGGCGCTGAGCGCTGAGGAGCTCCGACGCGCCGGTTTCGCCAATATGCCCGCGGAAGGCTGGGCGCCTGTGACGGTGCCGGGCGTCGTGTCGGCATGGTCGGCCCTGTCGCGCAGATTCGGGTGCCTGCCGTTCCGCGACGTGATGGCGCCTGCCGTGGAGTACGCCCGCGAGGGCGCGCCTGTTCCTCCGGTGATCGCCGGTTACTGGAGCGCGGCCCAGAAACGGTTCGGAGGGCGCGGCGGGGTTTTCGCGGAGTTTGAGCACGCGTTTCTTCTGGGAGGTCGGGCGCCGCGTCCGGGAGAGGTGTACCGCAATTCGGAGCTTGCGATGACGCTCCAGTCTATTGCCGATTCGCATGGAGAGTCGTTCTACCGGGGGGGCCTGGCTCGCGCTATCGCTGCGCATTCGGAGGCGACCGGCGGTTATCTGGCCTTGCGCGACCTCGCAGAGCATCTTCCTGAATGGGTCGAACCGGTGAATGCTCGTTACCGCGGATTCGATGTGTGGGAGATCCCACCCAATGGGCAGGGGATTGTGGCGCTTATGGCGCTGAACATCATGGAAGGGTTCGATCTGGGCGACATGCCCCGCCTTGCGCCGGAATTGCTCCACGTGATCATTGAGGCCCTGAGGCTTGCATTTGCCGATGCCCATGCCTACGTTGGCGATCCAAGAGCTGTGAGCGTGCCTGTGTGTGAACTTCTATCGCCGGAGTATGCTGCGGCAAGAAGAGCGCAGATCAGCATGTCTCAGGCCATGGCCGACGTCGCTCCAGGTCGGCTGAGCGGGAAACTGGAGACGTGGGAACCGCATGACGGCGACACCGTATACCTATCCACGGCGGACTGGGAAGGCATGATGGTGTCATACATACAATCAAACTACATGGGATTCGGGTCGGGTGTGGTTGTGCCCGGTACAGGGATATCCATGCAGAACAGGGGCGCCGGGTTCTCGCTTGAGGAAGGTCACCCTAACGAGCTGGCTCCTGGGCGAAGGCCGTACCACACCATCATACCGGGGTTCCTCACTCAGTCGGGTGTTCCGCTGGCCGCTTTCGGGGTGATGGGCGGCGATATGCAGCCACAGGGGCATGTGCAGGTGATCTCGAGCATCATTGATCATTCGCTCAACCCCCAGGCTGCCATCGACTGCCCGAGGGTGAGAGTCATGGGCGCCGACGGCGTGCTGGCCGAGCCGGAGGTTGGGGCGGATACCATAGCTGCCCTGAGGCGACTGGGGCACAACATACGCGCTGAAGAGGGTCGCGCCGGATTCGGCGGCGGGCAGATGGTGTGGCGCGATCCGGATACGGGTGTGCTTATTGCAGGCAGCGAGCCCAGAAAGGACGGCTGCGCTGTTGCCATATGAAGTCCGCGGATATGCATGCACACGTGCATGAGGGAGGTGTCAAGAGCATGCGAGGATCAATTGGCGCTTCAATGGTCTTCGGCATAGTCCTGGTACTGTTGGGAGCGATGTTCCTCCTGAATAACCTGGGCATTACGACCATCAGCATTGGTCGCATTATCGAGACATACTGGCCTATCGTCCTGGTGGCCCTGGGGCTTTCGGCGGTGCTTAAGCCCCGTGACGACGGGCGGGTACGTGATGAGCGGACATATGATGACCAGATACACGATAGGCCGACGGCCTTGTACGATGAGGCCGGCTCGGGAAACGAAGAGGCTGAGCCGGCCGGGCCGCGCGAGATAGGCGAAGCACCCGAGCCGTGTCGCGCTTCGGGGCCGAATGTGGGAGGATGGATCCTCATTGGCCTCGGGGTGCTGATGCTCGCGGCGAACACGCGGTTCTGGGGGTTCGATCTGAGCCGACTGTGGGGGACGTTCTGGGCGCTCGTGGTGATCCTTGTCGGCTGGACGGTCCTGCGGTCGTCGCCGCCCGTCGGCCAGGTGGGGCGCACTCAGTGGGTGGTCATGAGCGGGCTGGAGCAACGCGCCGCCGGCTGGCCGCTGCGAAGCGGATCGTATGTCGTCGTCATGGGCGGCGCCGACCTGGATCTGCGTGTGGCCGATGTCCTCGATGGCGAAACGTATCTGGACATGACTGCGATTATGGGCGCGATAGAGGTGATTGTCCCGCCGGACATAAGTGTGGAGTGTGAGGGGGCTGCCATTCTAGGCGGGGTGACGGTGCTCGGTCAGTCGTCGGGAGGGGTTCTGGCCAGCCGGTCATTCGTCCGGGAAGCGCCTGCGGGCTCCACGAAGCGGCTACGGGTCAGGTGCAGGGCGATCTTGGGCGGAGTAGAGTTCAAGTAGAGTCCCGGTGGAGTCCCGGTGGAGTCCCGGTGGAGTCCCGGAGCAACTTAGGTAGGGATTCTGCCTTTAGTGTCGAAGTATTACAAAGTCACTGATTACACTCCTCCGAGTCCCCTCGCCTAATGTTCGGGT
>Ga0116189_1002785_pt1 | contig 12711 bp, 9 predicted proteins | sample AD_JPNTR3_MetaG_FD_89895 | JGI IMG/M metagenome (GOLD analysis project Ga0116189, IMG submission 89895) | Active sludge microbial communities of municipal wastewater-treating anaerobic digesters from Japan - AD_JPNTR3_MetaG | ecosystem: Engineered > Bioreactor > Anaerobic > Digestate | place... | reverse complement strand
TCATAAACCGCTTCGTTTCTCTCTTGGGCCGCCGACGTATGCCAGAATATCCCTCATTTGTCTCATGGCAGCCTTCATGCTTCTTTTTGGCGCCTTGACGGAGGCCTATGCAGCGCGGGCGGCGCGGGAGATTATGATGCGTGGATCATGAAACTGGATGCCGACGGCAATCCGTTGTGGTCGCGAACTGCCGGCGGGCCGAAATTTGACCAAACCAATGCCGTGATGGAGACGGCTTCCGGCGATATCCTGGCGGCGGGAGAAACCACCGCCGCGACAGGGAACGGGAGCACCGATTTTTATGTGCTGCGTTACGATAAAGACGGACATTTCAAGTGGTCCCGGACCTACGGCTACGCCGGGTTCGAACGTGCGCGGGCAATGGTCGAAACCGCGGAAGAAAATTTCATCATCGCCGGTTACAGCGATTCCATCGGCGCGGGCAACAAGGATGCCTGGCTGGTCAAGATTGATTCCAACGGCATGGTTCTGGGCTCCCAAACCTTCGGCGGGCCAAGTTGCGATGAAGCCTTCGCCATAACCCGCACCGCCGACGGTCATTATGTGATGGCCGGCAATACCGCATCTTCCGGTGCCGGCGGCGTGGACGCCTGGACCGTAAAGGTGCGCGATCTTCTGCCATGACCCGGCCCGAAGCGCGCCGCGCTCAAAGCCGGGTGAGAGAGTATGCTCACCATCAGCGCGGCGTGCAAAAGAGGTCCGGCCTCAGAGGTTTAATATGTTTTTGCCGTTTTCGGGCTTGACCTTTTTCCGGGGTCGTCCTTATGCGCGTTCCGTAGCGGTTTCATCCGTTTCGCCGGTTGCCGGCAAAGAGTAACTCTTCGTGATCACAGCGTTTGTGGACGTTCAGAAAGCATCTTGACACAAGGAATATTTTTTCATAAATTCAGCACACGAAAAAGAAGTTTTTGATGCGGAACTTCTTTTTTGGCGCGGAAGTCACCACACCACAAAGTCAAACTCAACAACTTAACCATTTGGGAAAGGAGGCCAAAAATGAAGAAGCTTTCTGTCGTTTTGTTTTCGTTGATGTTGCTGGGCATGGTGTCCGTTCAGGTCGTCAGCGCGGCGGATTACACCTGTCCCGCGCCCTCGCAGGTCAATTGCGTGCCCGCCACAACAACCATCGGCCCCTGGACACACAACGGCGGCCAGATGACGGGAAACACCTTCGCGCCGAACACACAGTGCGCCAATGTGATTCCTTTGCCGGGAGGAAAGACCCGTCTGCTTTGCTGCTACACCAAATGCGGCGTCTTCACCATGGATGTTCCCCAAAAACAATGCACAAAGACCAGTGAGTCGAAGTTTACCTGCCGTTAATTAACAATTGTCTGTGGGGGTGGCAGGATACTTCTTGCCCAGAGTTTCAGGTATGCTGCCACCCCATAAATTCAATAAGGCAACGTTCCATTCAAACAAGGGAATTGGTAGATATCGGGGAAACCGATTATTGAGCGCCTTTCTTTTTATTCAACGCAAAATTTGTCACATGCGCGTTGACGCGTTAATCCTGAACAAATTATGGGTTTGATTAAAAGAGAGCGGATATTATGCAGATCTGTATAATATCTCTGGTGAAAAAACAGGAAACAGGTTGATTATCCTGTAATATTAAGTTATTAAAGCTAAAAATGCGGCTTTTGCCATGGGGTTTTATACGGAAGGAGTTGTCGGTGTTTGCTGTATTAGTATAGATCTATATAAGCAATATTAGGCATCACATGACTACGCTACGTCATTCGCTTGCAGTCCTACTCATTCCAATAATCGTTGCATTTAGTGGCTGCGCTTCTACGACCACATCGCAATTGGTGCCTTCGCCACAGTCACCCGTTTGCCAGAGCTCAGCCAAAGCTCTCATCTTGTGGATGCCACAGTGGCGGCCTGATCAAAAGGATGTTCATGAGCGAGAAACCGCCGCTGCAGAAGGCATGACCCAGTTTTTTGCCAATTCTGGTTGTTTTTCATCGGCTGTGGTTCAGCGAATCGCCCAGCCATCAGCAGCATCGATAGCAGCCGCAGTAGCTGAAGCGCAATCGCGCTATGACAAGCTTGTCATAGTCACGGTTCGCGAGCTGGGACCAATAGTCAAAATTGGATCGTCTATCGCCCTTGTCGAGGGCGGAACCGAAGTAGTGCTGGATCTTGCAGAATACCTACTTCCTGCGTTCAAGCCACATCGTGTTTTCTCCGTGCAGTGGCGCGATGGCGGCCCAGGCGTCATCAAAGGTGTAGCGAGTCTGTCTCAAGACATACAATTCGCGCTGGCTGCAGGCATGCAGCCAGCAAAACAATGATACCTAACACTGCGTTCCACCCGGACTGGCTACAGCGGGCTTCGTCCGCTTCCGCCGGCGGGTGAATCTGAACGTTAGGCAGTAACTAAATCTATTTGCACCTGAAAGGAGATTTTCCGCATTGGATATTCCAAGAATTTTCAACATCACGGAGAGCGCCCACCGCATCCACAACCCGATCACACCCGACAAGCTCGCCACGCTCGGCGCGGCGCTGCGTCTGGAATCGGGAGCCCGGATGCTCGACCTCGGCAGCGGTTCGGGGGAAATGCTGTGCACCTGGGCGCGCGATTACGGCATCATCGGCACCGGCGTCGACATGAGCCGGTTGTTCACCGAGCAGGCGAAAAGCCGCGCCGAAGAACTCGGCGTCGCCGATAAAGTCCAGTTCATCCATGGCGATGCGGCGGGCTTCGTCTCCGACGAGAAGGTCGATGTGGCAGCCTGTCTCGGCGCGACATGGATCGGCGGGGGAGTCGCCGGCACGATCGAGCTTCTGTCGCAAAGCCTCCGCCCCGGAGGGATCATCCTCATCGGCGAGCCCTACTGGCGGCAGTTACCGCCGACGGAAGAGGTTGCCAGGGGATGTTTTGCACACTCGATTGCCGACTTTCTCATGCTTCCGGAACTTCTCGCGTCTTTCGGCCGTCTGGGCTACGATGTCGTTGAAATGGTTCTGGCTGACCAGGACGGCTGGGACAGATACGAGGCGGCCAAATGGCTCACCATGCGCCGATGGCTCGAAGCCAATCCCGACGACGAGCTTGCCCAAGAGGTTCGCGGCCAACTGACCTCGGAGCCCGTGCGTTACGCCACGTATACGCGCGAATACCTGGGCTGGGGCGTGTTCGCGCTGATGAAGCGATAGTCAATGGATTACCCAGTCGCTGAAAAAGGGGACAGATATATTTTTTATACTTCCGAGGTCACCCTTGCCCTCGAAATTCGACACGATCATTTTTGCTTCAATTTTATCAATGAACCGATTGCTACCGGTTCATTGTCCTTGCTGCAACGATTCGCGCATCAATTCCCATTCGCTTTGGGGAATAGAATTTTTCATCTTATCGAGATAATATTGATAATCTTGATCTGTTGCAGAAAACAGTTTGCTTGTTGTGGTCGCGCTGAATGATGTGATGCGGGCAATCGGCAATAATTACACGGGATGATCTTGGCAGGGAATATAATTAACCTAGGCGGCTTCAAATGATAATAAATCTGTCCCATTTTTATCCTAGCGATGAACCAGTTTGTGCGCAATCAGAAAATTATATAAATTCTCGGCGGCAATTCGGTGGGCTATCTCGTTCGGATGCTGGTCGGTGGGATTCGCCCATAAGTCGCTGTCATGATACCGCGAATAAATGGGCAACAAATCAAGAACGGGAATGTTTGCTTTGGTGCAAACGGAAATCATTTTTTCGTGAATTTCTTTAAACGGATAGTTATCAAAATCATAAAGCAAAGGGAAAATCACAACAACCAGTACTCCGCCATCTGATTTTATTCTCTGATTGATTTCAAGGAGAAGTTCTGTGCCTTCACGGAATCTTTCACCCCGGAAGGCATCCAAATATGCCTGCTTCGTTATCTGACTTAACCTGTATTTCTCTATGCAGAACATTACCAAATTGACAATTTTGGAAACCTCTCTTATCGGCATCCAGCGGTTGCCTCCATTATTGATGTCGATAAAATCCGAACCGCTGACAGACATGGAAAGCCCGAAATCGTTAAGCACAAAACCATAGACAACCAGCGGATATTTTTGACTTGCCGTTTCGTGTAGATAAATTTCTCTGATGTCCCAGATATCAGCGCCCACCCGCCCGCAATTTTTAACAAAATAACCATAGCCGTTTTTTCGAAGCATTTCAAAAAGCTTCGTCGAATAAATATCGTTATATTTAACACCTCTGCCAAATGTAAATGAATCCCCGAGAACCAAAAGACTTTTTTGAAATGATTTTTCTGAAATGACGGCTTGACTCCTGTCATCAGGCAGACGGTAACCTTGGACACTTGCTTGATAATGCAATCCATAAATAATTTGCCCATCCTGTTGCCGAATTGGAATGTGATATCCTCTCGGGTTGGAATAATACTCCTGGCTTGCATTACCGAACTTATAATATTTTGGTCCCACAAAACGTAAAATAACTTCTATGAAAACAATAACTAAAACAAGCGGTAAAATCATCGCAACAGTTTTAACAATCTTGTTTTCCAATTTTATTTTTTTCATTTATTGCCTTTTGATTTCTAATCATCAAATCATTGACAATCAACAAATTCTTCCAGTCAAAACATACCAGTTTCTCGATTATCTTTCCACCTTAAGAAAAATGATCTGAAAAGTAAGTGCATTCTATTTATGTAGAAATGGGAACAGTTCTATATTATTGACAAGACGATCATTCTTTATATTGGTCAGCCATGCCGAAAAAAGCAAGACCCATACCTGAAAAATTTCCAGAGACAAATCTTGGAAAGAATAATTTAGTTTGCCATTTCAGTCATAAAAACAGTCCGTACAAGAGAAGTCGGTGACAAAAGCAAACGAATATCTCACATCCGTCATTGACAGCCGGTCCCCGCATGTGAAATAAAGCGCGCAGGTCCATGACGGAGAAAAGCTTTGAATCTCAAATTGCAATTTATTCGCCAAGTCAAGAAACGCCTCGACCAGGTCATGGCGGAGGACTATCCCTTCCTGGTCCGTGACATCAGCGACATCGAAAAGCATAAAACCCAAGACAAAAAAGCTTTCTTCAAAACGCTGAACCGGATCCATCGGCGATTTGAAGCCTCCCGTCAGCGCTATGAGCGTCGCCGGCAAAGCGTGCCGTCCGTGACATTTCCGCGGGAATTGCCCATATCGGCAAAACGGAAAGAGATTATTGAAAGCATTCAGAAGCATCAGGTCACGATTATCACCGGCGAAACCGGATCCGGCAAAACGACGCAAATTCCCAAAATGTGTCTGGCCGCGGGTTTGGGTCTGCGGGGCATGATCGGCCTCACCCAGCCCAGGCGTTTGGCGGCGGTCAGCATCGGCCAGCGTATCGCGTCGGAACTAGGCGAGGAATGCGGACAGTCCGTCACCTACAAAATCCGTTTTGAAGAAAAAGCTTCCGTCGAACCGCTGATCAAAGTCATGACCGACGGCATCCTGCTTGCCGAAACCGTTCATGACCGCGAGCTGCTGGCTTACGATGCCGTTATTGTGGATGAAGCGCACGAGCGCAGTCTGAACATTGATTTTATTCTGGGCTATCTGCGGACGCTGCTTGTCCGAAGAAAAGATTTGAAGGTCATCATCACCTCGGCCACCATGGACACGGAAAAGTTTTCCGAGGCTTTCAACAACGCGCCGGTCATCAAAGTGTCCGGACGGATGTATCCTGTCGAAGTCCGCTATCGGCCCGTTGATCCGGACAAAGAAGAGAAGGGCGAAACAACCTATATTGACGAGGCGGTGGCCTGTGTGGAACAGTTGCAGCGGGAACGGCGTTACGAGGACGTTTTGATTTTCATGCCCACCGAGCAGGACATCCGCGAAACCTGCGGCCTGCTGGCCCAAAAATGTTCGGGCCTGGTTCTGCCCCTTTACGCGCGGCTGTCGAGCGCCGGGCAGAAATTGATCTTCGCCCCTGCGGACCGGCAGAAAATCATCGTGGCGACCAATATCGCGGAGACGTCGCTGACGATTCCCGGCATCAAGTACGTGATTGATACGGGGCTTGCGCGAATTCTGGAATACAATCCCCGCAGCCAGACGACCGGTCTGCCGATCAAGCCGATTTCCGCAAGCAGCGCCGAACAGCGGAAAGGACGCTGCGGCCGTGTGCAGAACGGCATTTGCATTCGGCTCTATTCGCCGGAGGAGTTTTCGCAGAAGCCCCCTTATACGCCGCCGGAGATCATGCGCTCCAATCTGGCCGGCGTGATTCTACGGATGCTGGCGCTTAATCTCGAAGATATCTATTCGTTTCCCTTCATCGACAGGCCGCAGCCGAAAAGCATCCGCGACGGCATAGAAACGCTGCGCGACCTGGGCGCGCTAACCAGAGAGGAGGGCGCCGAAGAAAAAAACGTCTATAGGCTGACGGACACCGGCCGGAAGATGGCCGAATTCCCGCTGGATCCGCGTGTTTCCCGAATGCTGATTGAAGCGCAGAAGGAAAACTGCGTTAACGAGATCGCTGTCATTGCCGCTGCCTTGAGCATCCAGGACCCGCGCGAACGTCCCTACGAAAAAACGGACGAAGCGTCGAAAGCCCAAGCCCAGTTCGCGCATCCGGAGTCGGACTTTCTGACGTATCTCAATATCTGGAATCGCTATCATGGTTCTCTGGAGAATCTGAAGTCGCAGAGCAAACAAAGAAAATTCTGCCGCGATCATTTTCTCTCCTACAAGCGAATGAGCGAATGGCGCGACATCTACCATCAAATTTTGGACATCATTGATGGGAAAAACAAAACGTCACAAACCAGAAGACATCACAAGATTGAAATCAATCAGGACATTGCCGACCGGATTCACCGCTGCATCTTGAGCGGGTATCTTTCCAATATCGCCCGGAAGAAAGAGAAAAACATCTACACTGCCGCCAAGGGCAGAGAGGTGATGATTCATCCCGGCTCCGGCCTGTTCAATCGCGCGGGTCAGTGGATTGTGGCGGGGGAAATCAGCCAGACCTCGCGGGTCTTTGCCCGCCATGTCGCCACCATCCAGAGTGATTGGCTGGAGAAGCTGGGCGGTGACAACTGCCGCTACACGTATGCCGCCGCGCACTGGGAGAAAAACCGCGGGCAGGTTGTCGCTCTGGAAAAAGTGACGCTTTTCGGTTTGACGATTGTGGAGGGCCGCCCTGTGGCTTATGAAAAAATCAACCCCGAAGAAGCCAAATCCATTTTCATCCGGGAGGCGCTCGTGACCGGAGAAGTCGCCCGCCGGAGTCCTTTTCTGGACCACAATCTGTCTTTATACGAACGCGTTAAGACAATGGAAGAAAAACTGCGCCGCCGCGGCATTGTCGCCGACGAGGAAACCATTGCCCATCTCTACGAGCAAAGGCTGCCGGTGCTTTCCGACATCCGGTCGCTGATGCAACTGATCAAGGAAAAGGGCGGCGATGAATTCCTGCGTTTTCGGGAAGAGGATTTGATCGTTCGCGGACCGGATGAGGAGGAAATTGCTCAATATCCCGATCAAATTAAAATCGGGGATGCCGCTTTCAAGTGCCTGTATAATTTTGAACCGGGCAAAAAGGACGACGGCGTCACGGTTAAAGTTCCGCTGGGTTTTCTTTCAAAAGCCGCAGCGGAAAACATCGAGCCCCATCTCCCTGCCTTATTAAAGGAAAAGGCCGTTTTCCTGTTGAAGTCCCTGCCCAAGTCCATTCGCTTGAAGCTGCCGCCGCCCGCGCAAGTTGCGGAGTTGTTGTTGGAGGACGCATCGGCGCTGAACAAACCCCTGCCTCAGGCATTGGGTCATCTGCTGCTGCAGAAATACCAGGTGAAGGTCTCCCGGGAGGATTGGGCGGTGGAAAAACTGCCGGATTATCTGAATGTCCGTTACAGCGTCATTGACGAAAAAGGGAAAGAAATCAAAGAGGGCCGGGATATCAATCTGCTGCAAAAAGAGCTTGCCGATGCCGTGAGTTCATCGGTCCTGGAAACAATCCGCGGAGAATGGGAAAAAGAAGGAATCACCGATTGGAATTTCGGAGACTTGCCGCCGGAGATTCCCTTGCGTGGAGCCCACGGCGTGATCGGCTGCGCCTATCCGGCGCTGGCGGTTGTTGATGGCGCGATCCATCTGAAGCTTTTTACCGACGAGAAACAAAGCGCCTTTCATCATCCGCGGGGCGTCGCGGCTCTCTACGACCTTCTTTTTGCCGATTTGCTCAAACAGCTCAGAAAAAACGTTGTCCTGCCGCCTGCGCTTAAGGCCGTGGCGGCGTCTGTCGGCAGTGCCAAATCCCTGGAGCAGTCCCTCATCCATCGGGTCAGAAAAGACTTGTTGTTCAAGCCATGGCGAAGCCGCAAGGAGTTTCTCGACTACGCCGATTCGGTCAGGTCGCGGATTCTGCCCTACGGCCAGCAGGTGTTTACAGCAATCGAACCGGTGTTAAAAGCCTTTGACGATGCCCATACCGCTGTGCAAAAACTCATGAAGAAAAATACCGGCAATCAACCCGTGTTGAAATTCCTCAAGGATATTCTGACGGCCATGCATATGTTGGTGCCTGTTGATTTTCCCGAGCTTTACACCTTTGACCGGATGAAGGAACTGCCGCGCTACTGCCGGGCGCTTGCCTTGCGCGCCGAGCGCGGAAGCCTTAATCTCGCCTCGGCCGAAAAGAAACTGCGGGAAGTTGAAATTTATTCCCGGCGATTGCAGGAAATGATCATGCCTGTGGAGAGTGATTCCGCGGAGCAGCGAATCGGCATCATAGAACTTCATCGATTTCAGGAGGACATCCAGACCGATTGCCTGGAAGAGAAAAAAAAGATGATTGAAGAATTCTTCTGGATGATTGAGGAATACAAAGTATCGCTGTTCGCGCAGGAGCTCAAAACGCCCTATCCCGTCTCACCGAAAAAACTGAATCAGTTGATTGAGGAAATCGAAAAACTGTAAAGGGCTTTTTATTGATCTGTAACAGGAACGCCAAAACTCGTGAACTTGATTTTGAAGCCGTGCTTGGCAGCCAATGTTTTTATTTGATTGACCTTGTCCAGATCCGGTCTGAAGCCCGTTGAAAAATCATCCTGCGTTTTTCCTTCAAAAGCCAGGATCATGGTTTCCGCCATGCAGGCGTAGATAAATCCGTCTTGGATCGGCAGTTTCAGTCCGAGCTGCGCTGTCGGCGGCGGCTCGATCACAGCGCCGTCAATAACGAGAATGTCCTCGCGCTGGTCGCAGATTTCTCTGGAAATATTGCGCGGAGAAGGGATATCGCAGATAATGGCCCCGCGCTTGAGATTTGCGGCGGTGGCGGCGGACGGAACTTCAATGGCGGATGTCGTAAAGATCAGGATATCCGCCTCCCGGATGACGGCATCCAGCGCGACACCCTGAGCGCTGACGTTTGCCCTGGGTTTCCGTGCTAAGAGAAAATCCTTCAATTCGCGGAGCCTGTCGGCGCTTTTCGCGAGCAGATAAATGGTGTTGACTTTGTCGAGCAATCCCAGAGCGCAGTTCTGGCCGATGGCGTTGGTCGCGCCGATGATGGCCACTTTCGCCGCGGACAAATCAATGTTTCGCAACCGGGCCGCCCGCTCCAGCGTTTCCAGAATGGCCGCGGCGGCGAGGCTGGCGCCGGTGGTAACGGCAACCGTTGTTTTCTCGGCAATTATCTGCCCGCCTTTTCCGGCAATACCCATCAAGGCTCCCAGCCCGATAAGCTTCGCGCCCGCCTTTTCACCCAGGCGCACCGCTTTTAATATCTTATTGAGAACTGTAGCTTCCTTCATCGCGAGCACCTGTTTGGAAAGCAGCGGGCAGACGATGAAGCATCCTTCGATGACCGCGCCCTGAGCAGAACGCAGGTTTCCGGCGTAATGAATTTTAAAGGGAGGCATAATTCTTAAAATCATTCTGACGAGCGCGTCAGGCGCGAGTTTCGACAGGGCGCAGTAATCGTGGATATTTTTCATGTCGAACGGATTGAGGACAAAGGCAAATTTGTTCATGGTCTCGGCCGGATGACGAAGTGTTTTCGTTAACGCGTTATCTGGTCATTGTCGGGACATTCATCCTCCTGGCGGAAGGCGGAATCCGCAAGTCGTCGCACGGCACCTCGGCCTTCGCCGGCGTGCCGGCCGCGCTGATTTATTGTCAAACATTCCGGCGCTGTTCATCCAGGATTTCAATTTCATCATGGACTTTTATTTCGCCGCCTGTGATGACCTTCGCGAAGATTCCTTCACGGGGCATGACGCAATCTCCGACGGTGTAGAAAATATTGCAGCGGTTGTGACAAACCTTGCCGATCTGGGAGACTTCCAGCAGAACTTTGTCGCCGATTTTCAGCCGGGTGCCGATGGGCAATGACGGCAGATCAATGCCTTCGGTGGTGAGATTTTCCGCGAAATCGCCATATTGGACATCGAGGCCTTTGGCCCTGATTTTTTCAATGCTTTCTTTGGCCAGCAGACTGACCTGCCGGACGACATCCGCTTGGGCGTGGGCGTCGTTTTCGAGTCCCAGATTTTCGACAAACAAGCCGCAATGAATGTTGCTCTTTTTTTCTCCCTTTTTCTGAGAGATGTTCACTGCCAGAACTTTCCCGCGTACTTTCATCATTCGATTGGAGTCCTTTGTCTCGTCATATTGGTCGGGCGGCAAAACGGTTTCTATAATTCCGCCGCCTAACACCCGGTCGTCATCGTAGAAAACCACGGATTGTCCGGGCGTAATGGCTTCCTGTTCCTCCGCGAAAATAACTTTCAATTTGTCCTTTTCTTTTGTCACTTCGCAGAGCGCCTCTTTTTTCCGGTAGCGGATTTTCGCGTGCACCTGTTTCGGCCAGTCTTTCGCCAGCCAATTGATACCGCCCGCCACGAGCCCTCTGCCCATTACATCTTTTTTCTCTCCGACCACGATGCGGTTTTTCACCGCGTCAATGGAAACGACATACAGCGGCGTTGGATGGCTGATGCCCAACCCTCCCCGCTGGCCTATGGTGTGAAAGATAATTCCGCGGTGCTGACCGAGGACTTTCCCGTTCACATCCACTATCGGGCCCGGCCGCATCATGCATCCCCGGGATAAAAGAAATTCCTGATAGTTTTTCCGGGGAACAAAACAAATATCCTGGCTTTCCTGATTATGCGCGACGGGCAGCAGGGATTGTTTTGCCATCTGCATTATTTCGTCTTTGGTGTAAGGCGCGAGCGGAAACAAAATATGGCCGAGTTTTTCATAAGGAATGGCGTATAAAAAATAGGTTTGATCTTTTTTCTTGTCCCGGGGTTTTTTCAGAAGGTAACCGGACGGGCGGGCTTCGATCTCCGCGTAATGACCGGTTGCCAGAAAATCGAATCCCATCGCCAGCGCTTTGTCCAAAAGGGAGCCGAATTTGAGCTCGCGGTTGCATCGCACGCAGGGATTGGGCGTTCTCCCCTGGCCGTATTCATTGATAAAGTAGGATATGACGTTGTTTTCGAGTTCCGCGGCGTAATCAAGGACATAATGGGGAATGTCAAGATGACGGCAGACCTTTTGCGCGTCTTCGACGGCGGTGGCGGTGCAGGATCTTTTCTGGTCTCCTTCCGTCAGCACTCCAAAGCGCATTGTGACGCCGGCGACATTGTAGCCCCTGCTTTTCAACAACAGTGCGGCGACCGAGGAATCAATGCCGCCGCTCATCGCCACCAGGACTTTCTTGCCCATACAGTATTGCTGCTCCTTTAGAGGTCGTCTCTTCCATGAAGAGAGGGAAAAAGGTTTCTTTGATCGATGGCTGTAATGTTATTGAGCTTGCCGGATTGTGTCAATCATTTTTCGCGCTTTTAAAAGTCTCTTGATGCGCTGGGCGGGACAGGGAAAGACTTCCTGATTTATTCATTGACTTGGGAAGTTAACGTGATGAATCCCTCTCGGGGATGATAATGATAAAGGAACGTGTTTTCTTTCAGGGTTTTCGACCAGTTGGTTCCGGTTTGCGCTTCCTGCCGGGCGATGGCGTCGTAGGTTTGGAGCTTTTCTTCATCCGGAAAGGCCCGGGCTTCGATCAGCGCAATGGCCTGCGATTCAATTTGATACAGCAATTGCTTTTGCTGATCCATTGGCATGGCCGCCGGCATCATGATTCGGAAAGGCCGGCGCGCTGTTCTTTTGAAATGCGCGTCCAGAAGATTTTCCGCGAGCTTTCGGGCCGCCTCTTCCGTCGTCGTGCCGGAGCAAGCGGGCATGGGCAGATCGTTGAACGATAAGCAGATCGTGACGCTGTAAGGTTCCGCGTCAGGCAATAATGATTCGTTTTCCGGCAAAGCACTGAAGACCGCCGGAAGAATCAATCCTTTGGTGATTTGTTCGTCGGTATCGAAAAGCTCGATGGGTGACGGTCCCATGAAAGCATTGTATTTCTGAGCGGGCGATGCGAGGCGGTTTTCATTGGCATCCGCGCCGTAGAGGTTTGATGACGCCTCCGTCAGGGCGGATCTCAAGGCGTTGATGAAAGCGGCCACTTGGGCCGATGAGGCTTCCGACGAGGGAAAAGAGGACAGATTGTTCATTGCCGGTAGGGATGAGTTTTGAAAATTCACGGTGACGCCGTCGCCGAAACAGCGCGCGCTTCGGCCAAAGCCCAGGGCGATCACCGCGAAAAGGATGAAAAGAATTTTGTGCCGCCGCATTGCAAAGCAGCCTCCT
>Ga0116189_1002774_pt1 | contig 12750 bp, 13 predicted proteins | sample AD_JPNTR3_MetaG_FD_89895 | JGI IMG/M metagenome (GOLD analysis project Ga0116189, IMG submission 89895) | Active sludge microbial communities of municipal wastewater-treating anaerobic digesters from Japan - AD_JPNTR3_MetaG | ecosystem: Engineered > Bioreactor > Anaerobic > Digestate | place... | reverse complement strand
TAGCCGGCATCGAGGCGATATACCCCGACCATAGCGAGGAGCAGAGGATGCGATACGTGGGCCTTGCCGATAGATACGGGCTTATAGTCACTGCCGGATCCGATTGTCATGGCCCCAAGTCAAGCTCGGGCACGAGAGTCGGGCTCGCGACAACAGACTACGGCATCGTGCGCCAACTGCGGAGCAAGGCCCTTATAGAGAGAGGCTTGACAATGTGAAACGCCCCCGATAAAGGGGGCGTCACTTGAAAAAGCTGTTCAGATCGAGGCCGTATGTCAGATCGCCCGGGTCACCTTTCCCGAACGAAGGCATCTGGTGCACACGGTTATCCGTCGAGGACTCCCATCGACCATAGCCCTGACTTTCTGGAGGTTCGGATACCAACGGCGCCTCGTCTTAAGCTCGGAGTGGCTGACGTTGTTCCCGGATGACGGGGACTTGCCACAGACCGCACACATCTTGGGCATGCGAATTCCTCCTTGCAGCGCCTGACACGCACAACTTAAATGTTATCACAGCCGGGTAGACTACGCAAGGGCACACCAAGAAGGAATAGCTCATACATCTATAGAATAGATGAAAAATGTTTGGCCCACGATTCCATTGTCTCGTATGTTCGCATTGGAGGTTTCGCAATGGGCAGAGCTATGAATACGGAGCTCGGGCAGATAACGATAGCAGACGATGTGATAGCGGCTACAGCCGGAATGGCCGCTACTGAATGCTACGGGCTGGTCGGTATGGCATCGCGTACGATTACCGATGGCATTGCTGAGCTCTTGGGACGCGACAACATTGCCCGCGGAGTAGAAGTCGATGTAGAAGGCGACGATGTAAAGATCAACCTGTATATCATTGTCGAATACGGCACCCGAATTACCGAAGTAGCGAATAACGTCATGGATAAGGTCAAGTACGTTCTGGAGACTACCACGGGCCTTCGTGTTTCGGAAGTCAATGTGACTGTCCACGGCGTACGGGTGGGTGCGGGCGGAAAGGAACGGCACAAATAATGGCTGGAGCGAAGCACGACCGGGCGCCTATGAAGAAGGGACTTGATGGGCACGCTCTCATCGATGCCTTTGCGTCCGGAGTTGCCTGGCTGGGTGAGAACAAGAGCATGGTTGACTCACTCAACGTATTCCCTGTTCCCGACGGTGATACCGGAACTAATATGTACCTAACGGTCTCTGCTGCGCTCAAGGAAGCGCAGAAATCTCGCGATTCCAATGTGGGCGCAGTTGCCGATGCTATAGCCATTGGGTCGCTGATGGGCGCACGCGGAAACTCAGGGGTCATATTCTCGCAGCTAATGCGGGGTTTCGCCAAGCGGCTCCACGGGCTTGCCTTAGCCTCCCCGTCTGACGTTGGAGCGGCTTTGTCAGAAGCGGCCAATGTAGCGTACAAGGCTGTGATGAAGCCTGTGGAGGGAACCATACTGACGGTGGCGCGGATGGGTGCGCGCGCCGCGGTTCAGGCGGCCCGCGATGGTCGAGATGTGCAGGGCGTGCTCGACGAGGCCATACGGCAGGGCGAGATCACCCTGAGCAAGACCCCTGATATGCTGCCAACTCTTAAGGAGGCAGGGGTGGTGGATGCCGGCGGGAAAGGTCTTGTCGTCTTCATGCAGGGATTTGCCATGGGGTTGCGCGGGGAGACAGTGTCGGCAGGAGCGTGGGCGCAGGCCCCCGTGGGCGCCCCTCAGGGGCCCAGGCCGGTGCAGGAAGAGATCAAGTTCAGGTACTGTACAGAGTTTATCATCAGAGGCGATCACCTGAACCCAGATGCAGTAAGGAGCTCAATCCTTTCGGCTGCGGAGGGCGACTCAATGCTGGTCGTGGGAAACGAGAACACGATCAAGGTGCATGTTCACACGAATTCGCCCGGACGGGTGCTGGATACGTGCATTGCGTATGGTTCGCTACACGAGATCGACATCGACAACATGGAAGATCAGCACGAAGAGTTCGAGTCGATGGGGGATTTGCCAAAACCCCGGGCGGCGAGCCAGGCACCGACCCCGTCTGTGGTCAAGGATGTCGGGGTCATTGCGGTGGCTGCCGGTGATGGAGTGGAGAGGATCCTTATGAGCCTGGGCGCCGATACCATAGTGACCGGCGGCCAGACAATGAATCCGAGCATTCAGGATATTGCCGACGCTGTGCAGGCCGTGCGCGCCAGGGAGGTCATTGTGCTCCCGAACAACGGCAACGTTGTGTTGACTGCGGGAAAGGCCTCAGAGGTTCCCGACCTTTCGAGTATCAAGGTGCACGTAGTTCCCAGCAAGACGATTCCGCAGGGTCTGGCCGCTCTTCTGGCCATGTCTCCATCTGCTTCAGTGGGCGAGAACATCGAGAAGATGTCGGAAGCCATAGGGAAGGTGAAGACGGGCGAGATCACTTACGCGGTGCGTGACTCTGCCGCCAATGGTCTGACTATCCGAGAGCATGACATCATCGGGCTGTTCGATGGTGACCTCAAGGCAGTAGGACAGGATATTTCCGAGGTTGCCCGCACGCTTTTCTCTCAGATGCACTCGTCCGACGATGAGATAGCCACGATTCTGTACGGGGCGGGCGTCGATGGTGATGACGCAGAGGCTCTGGCGTCCAGCCTGCAAGAGCAATATCCCGAGGTGGAGTTCGAGGTTCAGTACGGGGGGCAGCCGCTCTATTACTACCTGATCTCGGTTGAGTGAGGAGGATGGAATATGACGCGAATCGCGCTTGTTACCGACAGCAGTTCCGACCTTACCAGCGAGATATACCGGGAGAACGGCATCACAGTCGTGCCCCTTACAGTGCACTTTGGCGATCAAAGCTTCGTCGACGTCATTGAGATCACAAGCTCTGAGTTCTTCGATAAACTAAAGAGCTCGCAAGTCATGCCCAGAACCAGCCAGCCTTCGCCGGCCGACTTTGTGGCCGTGTACGAGCGCTTGCTCAAGTCGCACGATTTCGTATTCTCGGTGCACATATCGTCCAAGATGAGCGGCACCGTGCAGAGCGCTCAGATTGCTGCAGAGACCGTGAACCCGGATCTGATCGAGGTCATCGACGGTCGGGCCGTTTCGCTCGTGACCGGCCTGATGGTGCTGGAGGCTGCAGAGGCGATTCGACAGGGCAAGAGTGTGGATGATGTGCGTGAAAGCATACGACATGTCATGGACAACTTCGGGCTCTACTGGACGCTGGATACACTGGAGTATTTGCAGAAGAACGGCCGCATAGGGCGGGCCACAGCGTTCATCGGAGGGTTGCTCTCCATTAAGCCCATCATGTCCATTGAAGAAGGCGAGATAGCCGGGGTTGAGAGGGTCCGAGGGTCAAACCGGGTGTTCCCGCGGATCCTGGAGCTGATGCATAGTCGAATTGGCCCAGGTTCCCCCATTGATGTCATAGTACTGCACGCCGACGATGAGTCGCGTGGGAAGCGATGGCTTGCTGACGTTAGGGCAGAGTTCAACTGTCGGCACACATGGCTGACTGAGTGCGGGCCTATAGTCGGCACACATGCCGGCCCGGGCACAATTGCAGTGGCCTGGGTTGAGCCGATGCAGGGCTGACATGCGAGTTATAGCCGGGCGGGCGCGTGGGCGTCCGATAGCCTGCCCAAAGGGCAGATCGACTCGTCCCACCTCCGATCGTGTTCGCGAGTCGCTCTTTGCCATCCTCGGCGAACGAGTTGTCGATTCGAAGGTGTTGGACCTGTTCGCCGGCAGCGGGAGCCTGGGAATAGAGGCGCTGTCGAGAGGGGCGGCGATGTGCGTCTTTGTCGAGCGGGACCGTGGTGTTTGCCGCGTGATCACAGATAACCTCAGATCTCTGGACATGCAGCAGCAGGCTGTGGTCGTGTGCGCAGATGCGGTCGGAGCGATTGGACAGGCCCCGGGCGCGGTGTCGGAGCACACGCCGTACGATCTGGTTCTCGCGGATCCCCCATACGTGCTGGAAATCGCCGAACTGCTCCTTTCGCGGATCGATACTCCTCGATTGCTCGCAGGAGATGGGCTGCTCGTCGTAGAACATACTTCACGCACCGACTGGCCGGTCCGCCTTGGAGGTTTGGAGAGAATAAGGCAGGAACGGTACGGAGATAGCAGGATCAGTTTCTACCACTTTGCGGTGGAGGGATGAGATTGGCTGTCGCCATATGCCCCGGCACTTTTGACCCCATAACCTGCGGCCATCTCGACATCATTACGAGGGCCTCGTCAATCTTCGACACCGTGATCGTGGCCATACTTGTTAACCACGGCAAGCGGCAGATGTTCTCCACTGAGGAAAGACTGGAGATGCTAAGGACTGCATGCGCCCATCTGCCTAATGTGGAGATCGACCATTTCGAAGGGTTGCTCGTCGACTATGTCAGAAAGCGCGGCGCCCACGTAGTGATCAGGGGTCTTCGCGTAGTGTCGGACTTCGAGTTCGAGATGACCATGGCTCTGATGAACAGGAAGTTAGACCCCACCATCGAGACAATGTACATAATGGCCTCCATGGAATACTCGTTTCTCAGTTCTAGCCTGGTGAAGGAGGTCGCGGCCCTAGGTGGCGACATACGGTGTTTGGTGCCTGCATCGATAGCGGAGCGTGTTGCCGCGCGGTGTAGGGGGGAGGCGTGATGATATTGAAACAGTCAGTTATCGAGTGCCTCGACAGGATGGAGCGGACTATCGAATCCAGCCGGAAAATGCTCTTTTCGTCAAGTCGCATCGTAGACGGTGTAGAGCTGCTCGAACTGATAGACAGGATTCGCATCGCCTTGCCCGAGGAGATAAGGCAGGCGGAAGCGCTCCAGTCTGAGAGATCCCGCATCGCGGCGGAGTCCGGTCGCGTCGAAGCGGGCCCGTCGGGTCAGGCTCAAGCGAGCGGAGAGGTCACGGCACGCGCCAGGGAGGAAGCCGAGGCGATTTTGGCCCAGGCGAGGCGTGAGGCATTTGAGATACGAGCCGGCGCGGACGAGTATGCCGAGTCTACGCTGTCGTCTCTCCAGGAGACGCTGGATCGGACGTCGTTTGTAGTTCGCAAAGGCATCGACGAACTGAAGCGAAGGAAGAACGATCCTGATTAGTGACGGCCCTTGGGCCTCACCCGGAACGTCACTACCTCTATCCTGGCTGCGAGCGACACCGCCGCCGTCGCGGTCGCGAGTACGCCGATGATCGAGGCCAGGTAGACGCAGGAATGGCCCATGATGGCAAAGAAGCCCGGTGCGGCATGCGCGCCGGGCATTGCTGTTAGTGCGAGCTTAGCCCCCCACGGTCCATAGCACGCAAGTCCTAGCCCGACAATGGCTGCCAGCACGGCGTGGAGTACCCTCGCGGCGAAATATACCCCCATGCGGACATCTGTGCCGAAGAGCATGCTTGCCGCCTGGGCGAACACTGACAGCCCGCTCCAGGCTATGATGGCGCTCGCTGCGACGACTCTGGGGATCACTGGAGCAGCCGCCCGACTCGCCATCTCCGTCCCTATGGTTATCTCGAAGCACCCGCTTATGAGTGCCTGCACCAGGTCGCGGGAGACCCCAAACGGGGCGAGTAAGAACATGATGGGTCTCGCGATCATGTCGGTGACACGGAACACGTCGAGCACACGGACTACCACGGAGAAAACCATTATGCATCCGCCGATAAGTAGCAGGGTGCTGACGGAGTCTTTAACTGAATCGCCCAAGAGCTGGCCGAACGAACGATTGTCCTGACTTCGCGCCGTGTACAGCTCATGGGCGGCTCGTGATAGCAGGGGCTCACGGCGGTGAGGGGGCGGGGTATCGGAGCGCCTGTCTTCGCTTCGACCGTAGTGCTTAAGAACGAGGCCGACGAGTATAGCTGATATGTAGTGAGCCAGAGCCAGCACGGCGCCGAGCGCGGGTATTCTGAACATGCCGACTGCGACGGCACCCACCATGAATAGTGGATCCGCGGTGTTCGTGAACGATACGAGCCTTTCCGCCTCAACACGCGAGCACAGTCCCTCTCTGCGTAGGCGAGCGGTGATACGGGCGCCGATGGGGTAACCCGATGCAAGCCCCATGGCCAGGGCGAAAGCTCCTACACCCGGCACGTTGAACAGAGGACGCATCAGCGGTTCGAGCAAAGCCCCGATGTAGTGGACTACTCCCAGGCCCATTAGCGTATCTGAGGCGATGAAGAACGGGAGCAGTGCAGGGAAGACTATGTCCCACCATACGCGCAGTCCGTCCAGCGAGGCTCTGAACGACACTTCGGGGAGTGCGATGATGGCAATCGTGACCGCCGAAGCCAGGGCAGCCGTCACGTAGACACCTCTTCTTCTGGGCTCTATGCGCCTTTTCATCTGAGGATACACGTCCTTTCGTTGTGGGAGGCCGTCCTGAGAATCTATATTTGGCTTGGCCCGCGGGTATGCTGAAGGAATTTGCAGCGTTCAGTAGAATAAAGGCCAGGATACAAGGTGAAGGAGGGCGACTATGGTGACCGGGTACGCTCGTAACCTGCGCCTCTTGGTGTGGGCCCTTGGGTGCATCCTGCTTTCCGCGGGAATATGTGCTGCATCGGAAGTCCCCAGCGTAGTGCTGAGGCAGGGCGACCGAGGCGAATTCGTATGTGAATTGCAGGAGTATCTGGCCATTGCAGGGTATATGGATTCTGCCGCCGATGGGATCTTCGGATCCGTCACCCAGCAGGCGGTAGTCGCTTTTCAAAAGTCCGCCGGGCTCACTGGAGATGGTATCGTGGGCAGGAAGACCTGGGATGCGCTTTTGAGCAAGGCCGAGGCTGCCTCTGCCCGCACATACGTGGTAGTGGCGGGCGACACCCTGTACGGGATTGCCAGGCAGTTCGGGGTCTCTGTAGAGGCCATCGCATCAGCCTCCGGCATCTCCCGTCCGGAATCGATAAAGCCGGGCCAGAAGATCGTGATCCCGTCGTCTTCTGGGGATGCGTCCAGGGCGGCATCGTCTCGTAGCGGAGCGGAACTCCTACACTGGGATGTTGCAAATAGGATCCTCAAAACCCGGGCGACCATCATCGATGTTGTCACAGGCCTCTCCTTCGAGGTACAGCGGCGCGGCGGGCACAATCATGCTGACATCGAGCCGCTCACTAGCGCGGATACCGCCGTGTTGAGGCGGATTTACGGGGGAGCATGGAGTTGGACGAGGCGCGCGGTGATAGTGGTGACGGGTGGGCGACGAATCGCGGCGTCCATTAATGGCCAACCTCATGGAGGCCAGGCGATCACTGGGAACGGCTGTAGCGGCCACATCTGCCTGCATTTTCTGGGTAGCCGCACACATGCCAGCAACTCGCTGGACGCAGATCATCAGCGCATGGTGCAGGCGGCGGTCGGTCACTAGGGGAGTCGTCATGTTCTCGGACGAAGCATGGCGCATGCCATGTTTTCTTTTTTCAACGTCAAGGAGGTTGTGGGTTCGAATGAAGGTTCTGGTAGTCAACTGTGGTAGTTCGTCACTCAAGTATCAGCTGTTCGACATGGATAGCAAGACCTGCATGGCGCGGGGAAACGTGGAGAGAGTCGGCACAGCCGAGGCATTCATTGTTCACAAGCCCAATGGAGGCGACAAGGTCAGGCGGGACGTGGCCGCGGCAGATCATGAACAGGCGATGAAATACGTTTTCGAGTGCCTGACCGACCCGAAAATCGGCGTGATCTCGGATCTTCGGGAGATATCTGCCATAGGGCATCGCGTTGTGCATGGCGGCGAGAAGTTCGCAGGATCCGTGCTGATTGACGGAGCAGTGATGCAGGCGCTGGAGGAATGCCAGGACCTTGCTCCTCTGCACAATCCACCCAACATCATGGGCATCGAGGCTTGCAGAAGGCTCATGCCGGATCTGCCGATGGTGGGAGTGTTCGACACAGCCTTCCATCAGACCATGCCCAGGGAGGCGTACCTGTACGGCGTGGGTTACGACATGTATGCGAAATACGGCGTAAGGAGGTACGGTTTCCACGGCACATCTCATCGCTACGTATCAGCGCGTGCGGCCGAGATTCTGGGGCGGCCGGTCGAGGAGCTATGTATGGTCACGTGCCACCTGGGCAACGGATCAAGCCTTGCAGCTGTGAAGCACGGCAAGTCTATCGATACCAGCATGGGCTTTACCCCTCTTGAAGGGCTGGTCATGGGAACCCGGTCGGGCGATATCGATCCGACAATTGTCTCCTTTCTCTGCGAGAAGCTAGGCCGGAGCGCGAGCGAGGTTGTTCTGGGCTATCTGAACAAGAACTCTGGAGTGCTGGGGCTATCCGGAGGTCTATCGAACGACTTCCGCGATCTCGAGGAAGCGGCGGGTCGCGGCCATGAACTTGCCAAGCTGGCGCTGGACGTGTTCGCTTACAGAGTGGTGAAGTACATCGGAGCGTATGCTGCGGCCATGGGGAAGCTTGATGTCATCGTCTTCACGGCCGGAGTCGGGGAGAACTCGGGCGAAATGCGCAGGAGGATTCTCTCTAGGCTTTCCGGGTTCGGAATCAGCATAGACCCTGCGAAGAATAATGTGAGAGGCTCCGAGCAGATCATATCGACTTCCGAATCCCGCGTGACTGTCATGGTCGTGCCCACGAATGAAGAGGCCATGATAGCTCGCGACACAGCGGAAATCGTGAGCCGTCTGGGAGCCCGATCTTAGCAGAGGTGATGCGCTATGCGCTTTAGCGCGCAGTCTTTGAGAACGGAAAAGGGGGCCACAATGCTCCTGAACCTCCGCGAGGAGATGGCCCCGATCGACTTGGGGCGCTCGCTCCTTAAGTTCGTAGGGCCGGCGGAATTCGTGGGGGAGGCGACCAATACGGGCCGCCGAATACTGGTCCGAGGGTCCGCCAGAGGACGGGTGACGGCCGTGTGCGACAGATGCCTTGAGGAGTTCGTGATGGACTTGGGGGCCCCGATCGACGAATCATACTACCGTGTCGACGAGGCGCCTGCCGAGCCTGACGATGATGAGCGCATCTACGGCGAGGATGACATCATCGATATATCGTCAGACATAGAGCAGGCATTCGTGCTCACGCTGCCAATAAGGATTGTGTGCAGGGATGAGTGCCGCGGGCTGTGCCCAAGGTGCGGCCGCGACCTGAACACGGGGGAATGCTCGTGTTCGGTCGATGACTAATGGGAAGGCTGGCCTGATTACGTAGGCTGCTGCTTGCCCCGTCGCTCAAATCGTAGTAGAATAACGACGCTTGACTTTTCAAAATAGGAGGTGGAGAGGTTTCGTCGGGGCTTTGGTCCGTATAGGCCTCGATTGGACCCATAGCATGGCTAATAACCCAAAGCAGAGATTCGGAAAATCGCGCACGCGCAAGCGCCGCGCGAACTGGAAGGCCGAGGCTCCAGCTCTCTCCATTTGTCCGCAATGCAAGAAACCCAAGCTGTCGCACAGCGCTTGCCCTGAGTGCGGGCAGTACCGCGGTCGTACCGTTTTGCAGACCGGCGAGTAGGAGTGGTGTCACGTGATGTTGAGCGGATTCATTCGGACATGGATTGTTCGGCTGAACCCGCTTCTCCCTATTTCGAGGCGGAAAGGGGCGATCGGGCATGCGCATAGCAGTTGACTGCATGGGCGGCGATCTCGGCCCCGCTGAGATGGTGCCGGGCGCCCTAAAGGCCGCCGGGGAATGCGAAGCCAACATAGTGCTGGTTGGCGACGAGAAGGTCATAAGGCAGCACATGGGCGCGGTCGAGGGCCAAACCGCTGCTGCCCACGTAGATATCGTGCACGCGCCGTCGACGATATCCATGGATGAGGATCCGCTTTCGGCAGTGCGGCACAAACGCGACTCATCTGTCGTGGTCGCCGCGCGCCTGGTGCGTGAGGGATCGGCGGAGGCTATGGTGAGCGCCGGCAGCACCGGGGCGCTCGTCGCCATAGGCGCGCTGTCTGTCGGCAGGCTCCCCGGAGTGAGCAGGCCTGTTCTAGCAACGCCGGTTCCCACAATCAGCGGAGCCTGTGTTCTGCTGGACATAGGCGCCAATCCCGACTGCACGCCTGAGCACCTGCTGGAGTTCGCGACTCTTGGATCGGTCTACGCATCCTCCCTTCTCAAGCTTGACCGACCGCGAATTGGCCTGTTGTCTAATGGTACCGAGCCGTCGAAGGGCAACGCTATGACGGTGGCCGCCAACAAGCTCCTGACTCAGTCGTCTCTGAACTTCATCGGCAATGTGGAGAGCCGCTCAGTCCTTTTCGGGGTGGCGGACGTTGTTGTGACAGATGGGTTCACAGGCAACATCCTGCTCAAATCGTTGGAAGGCGTCGGGAGCGCAATTTTCGACATGGTGCGGCAGGCCGCCATGGAGAACACCCGGTCGAAATTAGGCGCGTTGTTGATGAAACCCGCCCTGAGGCAGGTCAAGCGGCGTATGGACTACTCAGAGTATGGAGGCGCGCCTCTTCTGGGCCTCGCGGGGTTACTGGTAAAGGCTCATGGCAGTTCGAATCGGAAGGCGTTTGCAAACGCCATCAGGGTCACGTCTGATCTTATGGGCTCCGGCATCGGGCAGAAGATGGCCGAAGCCTGTCAAATCCAAAAGGGGTCTAGCCAAACGGAGGTGTCCCGCAGTGACTGAAGCTGAGATATTCGAAACCATTCGGGAGATCGTAGCCGACAAACTGGGTATACCCGAGGAAGAAATCGAGTTGGACTCGGATTTCATCGAGGACCTTGGCGCCGATTCTCTGTACCTGAACGAAATAGTTTACGAACTCGAAGAGGAGTTCAACGTGCGCGTTCCCGACGAGGCCTTTGAAGACCTGCGTACAGTGGGTCAGGCAGTCAAGTTTGTGCATGAGCGCGTCCACGAGTCTTGACGAGATCCAGGCAAAGCTGGGCTACGAGTTCAGCGACCAGTCTCTGCTGCTTCTTTCGCTTACGCACACTTCGTATGCAGCGGAGCATCAGGCGGGGCACAGCGAATCCAACGAGCGCCTCGAATACCTTGGCGACGCCATCTTGAAGGCGGTCATAGCAGACCAGCTGATGCGCCTGCTCCGGCTGGCCGATGAGGGCAGGCTTTCTAAGCTGTCTGCCCAGATCCTGAGCGGGCGCGCTCTGGCCGAAGCTGCGCTCACGCTCGATCTTCACCGCTACATCAGGCTGGGCCATGGCGAGGAGACCTCCGGCGGCCGTACTCGCAGGCGAAATCTGGCAGGGGTTATGGAAGCGGTGATCGGCGCGATCTACAGCGACGGCGGTTTCGGCGAGGCGCGCGACTTCATAGTCCGGGTGATGGAGCCTATCATCGAGCGTGTGATATCGGGCCCGGGATCCGACTACAAGACCGCTCTGCAGGAGCATGTTCAGGGCGCCGGCATCGGGTCCTTGTCGTATAGGACCATCCGTGCAGATGGGCCGTCTCATAGGCCCTGGTTCACCGTGGAGGTTCTGGTCGGCGACCGCGTGGTAGGAAGCGGGCAAGGGCCGAGCAAGAGAGCCGCTGAGCAGGCTGCCGCACGCTGCGGAATGGAGATGCTGCGATCTGCCCAATAGACGAGGAAGAATCGGATCAACATCGGATCTACAAGGGCCGGCCAGTTCCGGCCTACTTTATTGGAGGGCGAGATTTGCACCTTAAGAAGCTCTCTCTGTACGGGTTCAAGTCTTTCGCAGGCCGCGTCGACCTGGACCTTGCTCCCGGGATCGTGGGCATCGTGGGTCCCAACGGCGTGGGGAAGAGCAACATATCCGACGCTCTTAGGTGGGCGATGGGAGAGCAGAGCGCCCGCCTACTACGCGGATCCAAGATGCAGGACGTGATCTTCGCGGGGAGCCAGAGCCGAAAGGGCCTGGGCTATGCTGAGGTGTCGCTGGTATTTGATAACTCGGACCAGTTCCTCAGCATCGGATTCGACGAAGTGACTGTCACCCGCAAGGTGTATCGGTCCGGCGAGGCTGAATACCTGCTCAACGGCGTGCCGTGCAGGCTTCGTGACATTGAGGACCTCTTTTCCGGCACAGGCTTAGGACGCGAGGCCTATTCCGTTGTCGAGCAGGGCAAGATAGACGCCATTTTGTCTGCGCGACCCGACGACAGGCGGTCTTTGTTCGACGAAGCGTCGGGAATTACGAAATACCGCGCCCGCAAGAGTCAGGCGCAGCGAAGGCTGCTGGAGGTCCGCGCCGACCAGCTCCGAGTGAGCGACGTCGCGGCCGAGCTGGGAAGGCAATTGCCTCTGCTTGAGGCACAGGCCGAGAAGGCATTGCGCTGGCAGGAGCTCACGGAGCGCCTTACACAGTTAGATGTGGACGTGCTCTCCTACGAGTTGTCACGCATGTCGCAGCGCCTTGACGCGTTGCGGGCGGAAATCCAGTCGCTTCAGGACCAGGAACACGCGCTCCTTGCCAGGGCCGCAGAGTGCGAAGCCGCGCTGGAGGAAGCCAGAGTCCGAATGGCGCAGGCCGAATCGGAGGTAGAGGCGCTTCACGCACGGGCTTCCGAGGCGCGGGCCGCGGCGGAGCGCGACAACGGTCGCCTCAACCTTGCCGTACAAAGACAGCAAGCCATCGCTGAACGTGGCAGCCAGCTGGAAACGACGGTTGCCGCGATGCGTGAACGACAGTCCAGGCTGAGCGATGACTACGAAATCGCCTGTTTGAGTGCACGACAGGCCCGCGCGGAATACGCTGAGCTCGGATCGGCGGCGCGGCAGGCGGAGGAGCGAGTAGCCGCGCTCACTGCTGCCAGGGTCGCAGCCGAGGCAGAAGTGGAAGAGTGCAAGTCTGCTCTCTTTGACGTCCTGGC
>Ga0116189_1002768_pt1 | contig 12771 bp, 9 predicted proteins | sample AD_JPNTR3_MetaG_FD_89895 | JGI IMG/M metagenome (GOLD analysis project Ga0116189, IMG submission 89895) | Active sludge microbial communities of municipal wastewater-treating anaerobic digesters from Japan - AD_JPNTR3_MetaG | ecosystem: Engineered > Bioreactor > Anaerobic > Digestate | place... | reverse complement strand
GATAGTTCAACAGCGGCTCCGAGAAGGTGCTGCCGCTCTCCACCGAGTCGCACATCCCGCTCAAGGCCTCCTTGAGCGTCGGATTGGGGGTCTGGCGCTGCAACACATGCAGGCCGCGCAACAGCGGCAGACCCGCGTCCACCAGTGTCGCGAGCTGGCGTGTCAGCGTCGTGAGATCCTTCTGCTTCACCTTGGGGCGCAGGAACTTAGGCAGCTTGATCTCGATCTTCATCTGCCCCATGGACTTCTTGCCGGCCGGCCCGGCCTTCTTGGCCGCCGGCGCGGCCTTCGCGCCGCCGCCCTCGGCCCCGCCGGCCGCCCCGATCGCCGTGGGGAAAAGACCCTGGCTGCGCACCTTGGCGACCGCCTGCGCCTGATTGGGGGCTTCAATCGTGCCGCGGCTCTCTTTCCCCGCGGAATCCACAGCGATATACGCGAATTTGGGCATAAAATGACTCCGATTGACGCGGGCCTCACGCCCGACGCAGCTTCACTGTTATCGTGATAGGGGAGTGTACCATAGTACGCAGGTGGACGGCAATACGAAAGCACTTGAAATTAACAGGCTTTCTTTCCTCACCCGCCGCTGAGCAGCTCGATCGTGACCGGCCCGTCGTTGAGCAGGCGCACTTTCATCTCCGCGCCGAAAAGGCCGGTGCCGACGCGCGACGCGCCAAGCGTGTCACGCAAGCGCTGTACGAGCGCCTCGTAGAGCGGCTCCGCCTGCTCTGGACGCGCCGCCGCCACAAAACTGGGGCGGTTGCCTTTGCGCGCATCGCCATAAAGCGTGAACTGCGAGACCACCAGGACCGAACCGCCGATGTCGAGAACCGAACGGTTCATCAGTCCCGCCCCGTCCTCGAAGATCCGTAACGCGGGAATCTTGCGCGCCAGCCACGCCACGTCGTCCATGCCGTCACTGTGCGTGATGCCCAGCAGCACCAGCAGCCCCGGACCGATCTCGGATACACGCCGCCCGTCCACCTCGACGGACGCCTCGGAAACACGCTGAATCAACGCTTTCATCACAGCACCGTGACTTTCAGCCCCTGCCGGTCGACATCAAAATCGAAAAAGCGTGCCTGTGCATTGGGCGGATGAGTCTCGAAATGCGCGCGGATACGCTCCGCCGCCGCGGCGCTCTTGGCCATGATGAAGATGAACCCTCCCCCGCCCGCACCCGGCAGGAGGGCCGCCTCAGTCTCATGTGAGACCGAAGCGAGCAGCGCCTCGATCGGCGCGTTGGTCGAGCCCGGATCGATGCTCTTTTTCAACTCCCAGTAACGCGCCACACCGGCCGCGAACCCGTTGATGTCCTGCGCGTCGAGTGCTTCCTTGGTCACCAACGCCGACGCCTTGAGCTCATCGACGGTCCGCAGGGTCGCGGGGTCGCGCGCGAGATAGCGGGCAACCACATTCTGCAGGATGTTGCGCGCCATACGCTTCTGCCCGGTGAAATAGAGCAGGCAGCGCTGCTTCAGCTCGCTGCCCTCTGACATGTCGAAGACCGTCCAGCGCAACGAGACCGTCTGATCGGGCCCCGGCTGCGTGCGGATCAATTTCACGCCCGGCATGATGCCGCCGACCTGATCCTGCCAGCCGCCGCCCGTACACATGCGCTGTTCGAGGATCGACGTCATGCGGATCAAACGGTCGGCGTTGAACGGCACGCCCAATACGCGATCGAGACAGGCGATCACCGCCGCGCCGAGGATGGAACTTGTCCCCATGCCGGATCCTTTGGGCAACGACGAGAAGATCGTGAGGTCCAGCCCACCGCCCAGCACCTTGAGCCATTTGGTCAACGGCTCTTCTCTCTGCGACGGGCCGATGCCCGCCAAGATCAGCGCGGCCTTGGCCAGTGCCGCCCAGTCATGCGGATCATGATGGTCGAGCAGTTCGGCCGTGGTGCGGATCTCCTTGCGCTCGCCCAAGTCGATGCTCGACAGGCGGATGCATCCCGCCGTGTTGAGTTTGGCCATCACCTGAACCGGATAAAGTCCGTTAAGCGTCACCGCCGCATTGAGCACCGTCCCGCCGCGTTCCGTGCAGATCGGCGGCGTGTCTGACCAGCCGCCCGCAAAATCAATACGTACCGGCGTGGTGACCCACACCACCTGATCGTGCAGGATCGCCGCCCGCCGCGGCTGCCGGCAGGGCTCGAAGCTCACCGCCACCGCCGCCGCCACCTCGGACAGGTAGGAGGGCAGAGCGCGTGCCTCACCCGGGCCGGGGAACTTCTCGTTGATCATCGCCATCAGCCGCAGGATGCGGGCGCGCAACAGCGGCTTGCCTAGCGCCGCACCGTCCAGCAGGCCGGCAAGCTGACGCCATGCGCGCGTCGCCTCCTCGCCGGTGCGGATCTCATCACACACCTCTGCCGCCGGCAGCAGGTCGTTATCCAACACGCGCGCGGCCACATTCAGCAGATTCACCTGACGCCGGATTTCAGCCCGCACGGCCAGCAGGCGCGCATGATTCACCTGGGGCAACAACTCGGCCAGGCTGTAGCGCCTTCCACGGCCGGCGATCCGGCTTTGCTTTTCGCCGATATTTCCGGCGGCCAACCGCGCCAACACCATGGCCTCGGTCAGCACGTCGTCCAACGGCCCCACGCGCCACAGCCGCGCACGCCAGAGGCCGTCGCCCTCGTCACCACGCCACACGCGCCCAGGGCTCATGCCGGCACGCGCCAGCACCTGTTCAATCGGCTTGTTTAAGAAAAGACAAGGACGCGTGCCAGGCGAGACACCTGTATTCCCGGCGGAGAACGCCGTTTTGAAATCGTCGTCCAGTCCGTAAGCCACGGCGGCCCACGCGCGCGCGCCAACCGGCAACACCACCAGCCCCGTACCACGCGGCAGCCGCACCGCTACGGTTGCTTCAGGAGGCAGGCCGGTGAGAATGTTCTCCCCTTCCAACTCCAGCCCCGCGCACGCCGCTGCATGCACCGACTCCACCAGTGCATGACCCGTCGTAAACGGACACGCGATCCGCGCGTTAAACACAAACGCCCGACCGGTTTCACCGCTGCCGGTAACCGACGCGCCACTGCCGTTGGCGAAGCCGTAGGCCTGCGCCGTGCGCGACAACCCTGAGAAGCCGGCCAACAGCTCGCGGCTGCTCCCGATATGGAAAAACTCGCAATAGGGCACGATGTTGACTTGGAACGGGATGCCGCGTAACGCGCGATAAAAGGCGCGCATGCGCCGCCGATGCGCCGCGTCGCGTCCGCGTGCCGTGACAAACCGCTCCAGATAGCGCGTTTCGTCAAAGCGCGGCGCGACCGCCATGGCCAGCTCTTCGTAAAGATCCAGCGACGGACAGTCGCCACCCATGATCTCTTCCAACAGCCCCTTCTTGCCCCCCATTGAGCGTTGAGCGTTGAGCGTTGAACGTTGAGCGTTCTCCCAGCCCTCCCCTGCAGCGTTCAGCGTTCGACGTTCGGCGTTCGCTGTTCTCCCCCTCTCCGTTCCCTCCACTCCCGCCGCCTTCACCAGCCGGGCGCAGACCTCGGGTGTCAGACTGATCAGCCCCGTATCCACCGCCACATGGCCGAACGGATCGACCGCCCCGCACGCGCGCGCCTCAGCCTCGGAGGGTTTTTGCAGAAAGTCGACAACCGGCACGCACTCCGTGCGTTGCGGGTTCGCACCGAAACCGTCCGGCACATACACGCCGTGTCGCGAACCCCGCTCGACCGGCCCGAAGTAGGCGACGCCCGTGACGCCCGGACGCGAAAAATCAACCGACGCATGGTCGAAGGTGAGTAACACATCTCCGGAAGTGATCAGGACGTGGCCGCCCGCCGGCGCGGGCAGGGCCGACACCGTGCGCAGAATCAGATCAAACAGGGCGAGCGGTTGTCCATCCAGGCCGGTCGTCGGTACCGGCGTAAACACTTTGCCTTGCGCCGCGTAGGCCGGCGTGCGCCGGCTGTCGCCCCCCGAATGGCAGATGAGGATACGCCGGCCGGCAAAGGCCTCGACGCCCCGCCCGTCGGCCACTTGCGCCAGCACGTTCAGCGTGGCGCCGAGCGACCCCACGCGCCGGCCGCCGGGATCGGTGATCACCCGCGTTTCGGTGTCCGGCGGAATCAGTCCGTTTGCCCGCCGCCACGCGAGCTGCGCGCGATACCCGTCGGCCTGCGCCTCGTTGGCGGCGGTCAGGACCAGAATGTCAAAAGGGTTCGTCATAATAACCTCCACAAAACGTTCTCGTTACCCATCGGCCATCTCCCAACCCCCGCCCGGCCCCGCCTCGTTTGGAGTGCGGCGGCTTGCCGCCGCTTTGGATAGCGGGAGCAAGCTCCCGCACTCCACATCGAAATCGTCTGCCACCTGGACACTATCTATCTTCATCCCGTAGATCGTCTGAACCTGCGCACTTGTCGCTGTCCGTTCAAACCATGCCGCCGAACACCACGGATATTGATTCGCCACAGGGACAAGCCCGTGGTGAACAGCATTGGCATGGGTGTAATGCAAACGTGCCAGATAAGCCTTCTCGTAAGTCAATCGCGTCTCCCAATAATTGTGCCAGACCCGCCGCCCTAGAGTGCGATCCAGTTTGTTCACCCAAATCGCAAGTTTACTGTGGAGCTTGCGGATCATAGGTCCCAACGATCCCGCTCCAGCCTCAGGAGAGTGCGCAACAAAGTGATAATGATTGGGAAAGACACACCATGCCTCAAGACGCCAACCGAACTCCGCTGTGACGGTCAGAACGCCACGTTGCAGGACATCGAGACGTAGCTGATCACGGAAATGATGGTATTTCTGATAGGTTCCTGCCGTGACGAAATAAGTGCCGTTTTCGGAAAGACGATGTAGTGGCGCATGCGGCCACGGCGTACTATTCATGTCACGCCTCCATTCGCTTTGGATAGCGGGAGCTTGCTCCCGCACTATTCATTGACGATCTCATACAACAACCGTGCACCCTCCGGATGGGCCACATCGGCGGTGAAGCACAGCGCGCCATCCGTCACACGGGCGGGCACCTGCCCCAGCCGGCGTCCGCTGGTCGCGAGCGCATAGACGGTGCAGGTTTCGGGATGCCGCACCGCCAGCGCGATCTCCGCCTGCCCCACACGCACGAGGTACGGCGCTTTGCCCCAGGACAGCAGGATTTTGCGCGCCGGGTCTGCGTATTTGACCCCCGTGTTCTGCACATCGGTCAAATGGGTGAGCAGCAGCCGCCGGCTGCGGACCACCGGCTGATCGTCCAGCGCACTCACCCAGACCGTGGCGGGTGCGCCGCGCAGGGTCACCGTCAACGCGCCGGCCGTGAGGCGTCCCTCTTCCGCGAAGCCGCCCATCGTGCGCTCGGTGTCCAGCGTGAACGCACCGCGCGCCTGATCAATGACCAGGGGGCCAGCCATTGTGTTCGTCAGCGAGGTCACGCAAGCCACCGTACCGGTCGCATAAGCCTCGCTCTCAGGCAACAGCCGCCATGTCGCCAGGGGTTCCTTTCCCGCGTATGTCCCGACCTGCGCGTGCCAGGCCGCGACGCGCCACGCGGGAGCGACCGGCCGTGCGGCTTCAGGCAAAGCCCCGTCACGTGGCGCAATATGGATCGCCGTGTGTGCGGAGGCTGCCCCAAGATCACGGCGCAAAAACAGGCAGATCGACGCGCGGTCCGATGCCTGCGAGAGCGGATCGGTCGCTACTTCGAAATACCCGGCGAAGCCCTCTGCAGAGAACATGTTTTCCAGCCGATGCGAGTAGGCAAAGCGCCACAGTGCGCTCCAGTCCTGCAGCGCGCCCATCGCGCCGGTCATGATCCCGCCCACTCCGCGGTACATGCCGGGGCCGGAAAAATTGTACTCCGAGACCGTGAACGGCTTGTTGGCGAGACGCGTGAAGGCCACACCGCACGGCACCGTGCACCCGGTGCGCAGCGGATTTTCGTTGCCGCAGCGGCTCGGCAGCGACCAGCGCTTGTCGAGAAAATGCGGATGGTCGACGTAGAAGTGGTCGTCGACATAATCGTACAGCGCCTCGCGCACCGGCTGGAGCGTGGTGTAGTGCGTGCCGCAGTTGTAGTTCGAGATCAGGGCGCGGCAGCCGATCTCCTCGCGCAGGAAGGCCTTCATGCGCGCGACCATGCGCGCCTCGGTATCGGCGATAAAACGCGCCACCGCCGCGCCCTCACGGCCGGACATGCGCAGCGGCATCTTGTCCGGAATCTCGGCGTAGGCCGGATCTTTGGCGCGCTGTCCGGCCAGCCAGGCGGCCCATGCGGCCTGCATGGCCGGCGTTTCGCGCGCCTCGGCCTTGGCATACCCGATCGACCCTTCGTTGATCAGCGCGATGAACGGCATGCCCGGCTCATCGGCATAGCGGCGGCCGGTATGCGGGTTGACGTGGTTGAGAAAGGCACGCGCGAACGCGGCCCAGTTCTGAAAGGCCGGCTCGTGCACCGCAATCAGCGCTTTAAAGACCTGCATCTCCACCTGACCGTCCTGATCGATGCCAATGTGGCGCCATGCGACCTTGCGCGAGACAAACAGGTCCGTCGTCGCATAGAGTCCGCGCTTGAAGCAGGCGGCCAGAAAACCGTCGAGGCGCGCCATCTGCTCGGGATTGAGCGTCAATCCGTCCTTGCTCCCCTGTACGCACCCATTGTCGTGATGGTGGATGCGCACGCTGTTGTAGCCCAGGCGAACCAGACGGTCCGTGAGCTGATCGGCCTGTTCCTGCGACGGGAAGTTGGCCGTGCTGCAGAAGTTGACGCCGTAAAAACGCTGCACGACGCCGGGCTTGCGCTCGAACTCAAAGTGCGGGCCGACCGCTTTCAGCCATCCGTGTTTGCCGGCCGGGGCATCCGTGAAACCCATGCCAGAAAAATCGAGCGCTGACCCCGGAATAATCTCCTTCTCATACGCGAGCGTCACCCACTCCGGCCCCGCTTCTAAGATCACCGGTTGGGCGTATGTCAACGTCAACGGCTCATGGGTCTTGATGGAAAATCCAACCTGATGCGATTGGCCGGCCGAATAGAGTCCGGCACCGCCGGCAGCAAAGCGAATGCCGAAAGTGTCGCCCCATCGGCGATCATCCTGAATCAAGACTGAAGTCGGCGCGTCAAATGTCACGACAAGGCGCTGCTTGGCGGGGGGCGGGGTTTCGATCTCCAGCTCCTTGACCTTGCCATTGAAAATCGAAAGTGCACCCTGCGCCGCCGGAAAAACGCCCGACTTCTGGTCCGCGCGCCAACGTCCCCCGATCATTGTTGCTGCCGTGAGGCGGGCGCTGACAAACAGGCTGCTCAGTTCGAGCGCGACTTGCGGCGTGAAGGTGTAGTGTGCACGGAGCGCGCCGTCGGCGTCCGGCACCACCTTCACTTGGGCGGCGACCTGTTCGGTCTCCGAAATCTTCAGCGCAAACGAGCACGTGCCGCTCTTCGCATCGGCAAATGTGGATCCGGAACCGTGCAGGCTGCGCTGCCAGCCTTTCGTGAAGAGTCCCCCATTGAATTCGATCGCCGGTTCACTGAGCGCCAGCTTCCCGCCGATCCCAAGCACCGCTTCGCCGCCCAAACAGGTCAACGGTAACAGAAACAAGCCTCGCAGAATGTTTTTCATCGTGGATTCTCCCTGTGAGAAATTGGAACAAGTGGCCTTAACCCGATCACGCCGGGCAGCCTATCGCATCTCCATCAACTGCTGGATTTCCCGCTCCCACAGTGCTTCGTTGGGAGTCTCCAGCACCAACGGCATATTCTCGAAGCGCGCGTCGGTCATGATGCAACGGAAGACTTCGATGCCCAGCAGCCCCTGGCCCAGCGATTCGTGCCGATCGACGTGCGAATTGAGCGCCACTTTGGAATCATTGATGTGCATGCCACGCAAATAGGAGAAACCGACCGTCCGGTCAAAATGCGCCATCGTTGCCAGAAAGCCGTCGCGCGTGCGGATGTCGAAGCCTGCGGCGAACGTGTGCATCGTGTCCAGGCAGACACCCACGCGCGTCTTGTCGTCCACACCGTCGATAATCGTGCGCAGTTCCTCAAACGGCGCCCCCAGGTTGCCGCCGCTGCCGGCGGTGTTCTCGATCACCAGCGTCACACCCTGCGTCTGCGCCAGCGCGGTGTTGATCGACTGCGCGACACGGGCGCACGCTTCTTGTGGTGTCAGCTTGCGCAGATGGCTGCCGGGATGGAAATTCAGCTTGTCGAGCCCCAGCGCCATGCAGCGCCGGAGCTCATCCATCAGCGAGGTCATCGACTTGGCATGCGCCTCTTCGTCCGGGTTGGCGAGGTTGATCAGGTAACCGGCATGCGGCATAACTTGGGCGGTGGTATAGCCGTCCGTAGCCATCTGTCTCTTAAACGCCTCGATATCGGCGGGTGCGTACGGCGCGGCGGTCCACTGCCGCTGGTTCTTCACAAACATGCCGAATCCCGTGGCGCCCAGCGCCTTGGCGTTCTTCGGCGCGTTGGCCACGCCACCTCCGATGGACACATGCGGTCCGATGTAGTACATGTTTACTCCCCGTCCGATACCGACACGTCGCAGGCCGGCAGGCCCGCGTCAACGTCACGATCACGCCAGATGATGGAGACAGGGTAACACGCCCATACGCACCCGTCAAACGGTTGGATGGGGCGGTTGACGCATGCAGGGGCGTGTGTTACGTTTGGGCCATCGGTGCGCCTGCCCAGCTCATGTCACATGTGCCCGCATGAAAGAGAAGGTCGAACGATGTTTTCACCAGACGAAACGAAGGGGATCGCGGAACTGTCGCGCGCAGTGCGCGAACAGCGGCCGCTCGTGCATTGCGTCACCAACTACGTGACGGTCAACGATTGCGCCAACGCGCTGCTGGCCGTGGGGGCTGCACCGGTGATGGCGGATGACAGTGACGAGGTGGCGGACATCGCGGGCCTGGCGCAAGCCGTTGTGTTGAACATCGGCACGCTCAATCGGCGTACACTGGCATCGATGGTGATGGCCGGACAGCGCGTATCCGCGATCGGACGCCCCGTCGTGCTCGACCCGGTCGGTGCCGGCGCGTCCCGCCTGCGGACGGATGCGGCCTGGACCTTGTTGCGCGAGGCCAGGGTGAGCGTGGTCCGCGGCAACTTGTCCGAAATCAAAGCGTTGACCGGTGGGCACGCGTCCACGCGCGGCGTGGACGCGGCAGAAGAGGATGTGCGCACCGCAGGGCCACAGGATGCGATCAAGGCCGCAACGGTTTTGGCGCGGCAGACCGGTGCTGCCGTGGCGATAACAGGTGCCACGGATGTCGTGACCGACGGGCGGGCGGCGCATACCGTAGCCGTTCATAACGGGCATCCGATGCTGGCCCGCATCACGGGCAGCGGCTGCATGCTGAGCGCTATGGTCGGCGCGTTCTGCGCCGCCGCGCCGGAGCGGATCCCGGATGCCGTTGTGGCCGCGCTCGGCATGATGGGTGTGGCCGGCGAACAGGCCGCCGCGCGCGCGGAACGCGAACAGGCCGGGACCGGAAGTTTCCGCGTGTGGCTGATGGACGCCCTTTCGCAGCTCGACACGGCCGCATTGGCGGGAGGGATAAGGCTTGAACGGCTTGCGTGAGCGCCTGCTGCTGTACGCCGTGACCGACCGCGCGTGGCTGTCCGCCGCGCCGGTGACCCGCGCGACCTTGGAAGATCAGGTTGGCGAGGCGATCCGCGGCGGCGCAACAATCGTCCAGCTTCGGGAGAAGGGGTTGGACGACGCGGCCTATACGGCTCTTGCGCGGCGTGTCAAAGCGGTGGCCGACGCGTTCGGTGTGCCGCTGATCATCAACGACTCGCTGGCGACCGCCCTCGCGTCGGACGCGGCGGGCCTGCATGTGGGCCAGACCGACGGCGACGCGCGCGTGCTCCGCACACAGCTCGGATCCGGCAAAATCCTCGGCGTTTCGGTGCAAACCGTGGCGCAGGCGCAGGCGGCCGAGGCGGACGGCGCGGACTATCTGGGCGTGGGGGCCGTCTTTCCGACAGCGACCAAGCCGGATGCGGCCGAGGTCTCGCTGGATGAATTGGCGGCGATCTGTGCCGCTGTGCGCATCCCGGCGGTTGCCATCGGCGGTATCCACACCGGCAACGCGTTGGCGCTGAAAGGTCACGGACTGGCGGGCATCTGCGTCGTCTCGGCACTGTTTAGCCGACCTGACCAGGTTTACGAATCAGCGCGCGCCCTGCGCCGTCTGGCCGACGAGATCGTGCAACCGCGCTAGGCGGATGGGTTTCTGGTTTCAGGTTTCGGGCTGAGTCAGACAGGCCAGACAAGTCAGACCGAGCAGGATCCTCCTCCTCGTCACCTATTACTTATTACCTCTTCCTGATCCCTTCTCTGACCTCCGCCCCACGCGGTGTAGCCATTCTTGAGGAGCCACTCTGCGGCACCGACATGGCCCTGCGATGCAGCCTGTTTGCACAGCTCAACCGCACGGATATGGCTCATCTCGACGCCGCGCCCGTATTCGTACAAGGTGGCCAGATTGTAGATCGCTTCGGCCGCACCCTGGCGGGCGGCGCGCGCGAACCATTTGGCGGCCAGGGCATGATCCTGGGGAACCCCCTCTCCCCGCAGATAGAGCATGCCGAGGTTGTTTTGCGCGGCGGGCAGCCCGGCCTCGGCCGCGCGGCGATAATGCCGTTCGGCCTGCGCGTAGTCCTTCGGCACCACGATGCCGCGGTAGTGGAAAGTGCCGAGCGCATGAATCGCGCGCGGGTTTGACTGTTCCGCCGCTTTCGTGTACCACTTGAAGGCGCGTTCAGGGTCCTGCGGCACCCCACGCCCCTCCTCATACATCTGGCCGATGAAAAACTGCGCCATCGCGTGGCGCTGCTCCGCAGCCTTGGCGAACCACATGAGTGCCTTACGGTCGTCCTGTTTGACGCCGTCGCCGTCGCGGTAGAGCAGGCCGATATTGACCTGTGCCTCGACATGTCCCTGGTCGGCAGCGCGCGCGAACCATAAACCGGCCTCGCGCGGATTGCGCGGCACGCCGCGTCCGCGGGCGCAGACAAAGCCGTAGTTGAACTGGCCGTCGGCATTGCCGGACTCGGCCGAACGACGATACCAGGCGGCTGCCGCCTCCACATTTTTTTCCGTCCCGAGCCCTTCCTGACAGAGCCATCCGAGATTGTTCATGGCACTCGAGTGGCCCTTTTCCGCGGCGCGCGTGTAGAGCACGAACGCCATACTTGCATCTTTGGGCACACCGCGCCCCTGGGCGTAGAGTGCAGCCAGGTTGTATTCGCCGTTGCGATCTCCCTGCAGGGCGGCCTGGCGGAAACATTCAGCGGCCTGGTCATCGTCTTGCGGCCCCCCTTGCCCCAGATAAGACATAAGCCCCAGAGCGTTTTGCGCCAAGGCGAGCCCCTGCTCCGCAGCTTGCCGGTACCAATCGCGCGCCTCATTCGGTTGATTCAGGTTGAGATCGCAATCCAAGCCCGTCAGGTATTGGGCCAGCGCATTGCGTTCCCGGGCATGCGCGCGTATCAGCGGACGGCCCTCGTTCAGATACCGCACGCGCTGTTCATCCGACAGCGCGCAGAGCGGCTCCTGCACGGCGTGCACCGCCAGCAGAAAGCGGAAGAACGTGTGGCCGGCGTCGGCCATCTCTTTGACCTTCGCCACCGCCGCCAGGAAATCGTCGGTGCTGCCCGCCGCCCGCGCATTCACAAACCGTTCAACCGCGCCCCGGATATCCTCCAGAACGGGAACGGCTTTTTCGTCTGCGCATGCGGAAGAAAGCGTGAAGAGGATCACCGCGCCGGTGAATCTTAAGACCGTAAGGTGCGCAGGGCGGATGGCCCCCCTCAGAAAACGAGTCGTGAGCGTGTGGGTCATTTGAACTTATCCAACGAGAGATGGCTGCCTTCGCGGCGCGGATTGAACAGGATCGCGTCCGAAACCGGCGTGTGCTCGCCGAGCACGCGCACATGTTTGGTGCGCCAGCCTTTACGCCGACCATAGACCGTCATCTGATGGCCGCGCGTCCAGAACAGGGGCACATCCAAAAGCCAAGCCACGCCGTACAGGATTCGCAGCCAACCGTTGTTCGCGCCACGGATTCCGGATGTCCTGCGACGGTCGACCCACTGCCGTACCATCTGAACCCAGAACCGGCAGGAGAACCTGAACCCCAGCACGTCGAACCCGTCCTTCAGCAGATGGAAGATTTCGGATTCCGTGTAACTGCCTCCTGCACCGGAAACCACACGCTGCCGGTTCAGCAGAGCAGCCAGCTCCAGCGGTTTGCGATACTCCACCGTCAGCAGAAGCATCCCGCCGGTCTTCAAAACCCGGTGGCACTCCTTGATGATGGCACCGGCCTGCAGGCAGCCGGCCAAGACACCGTGTGCCAGCACGACAACGTCGAACTGCTTGTCTTCAAAGGGCATCTCCCCATCTTTGCCGAGACACAACACCGTATCCTGCCCAAGAGCAGCCGCCACCAGGGCGCGCCGTTGCGGCGTGGGCTCCACCGTCATCCAGTATCCGCCGACCAAACGCAACATGCGGCTGACGCCCGCATTGGTGAACCCCACATCCAGTCCCGTCCGGACCGCGTCCGATTGCGTATGCAACAGGTGCATCAACGCGCTGACTTCGCGCCGCAAGGGTAGCGAATACAGCGTATTGTCGATGAGGGTGTCCGGTTTCTTACGCATACTTTTGATTCAGTTTTTTTGACCCGTCAGCCAGCGGCCAGCGCAACGCTGGCCGCTGGCTGGCGGGAGCGCGCTTCCTTCAGGTGCTGAATTGGGTTCAGTTTGGCATTCGGGAGG
>Ga0116189_1002765_pt1 | contig 12783 bp, 7 predicted proteins | sample AD_JPNTR3_MetaG_FD_89895 | JGI IMG/M metagenome (GOLD analysis project Ga0116189, IMG submission 89895) | Active sludge microbial communities of municipal wastewater-treating anaerobic digesters from Japan - AD_JPNTR3_MetaG | ecosystem: Engineered > Bioreactor > Anaerobic > Digestate | place... | reverse complement strand
GATCCAGGTCGCGATAGGTATAGTTTTCGGCGGTGAGCAGATGAACAACGGTAGCCTCGGCTCTCCCGTCTCCTACTTTGCCGCGTATGGCCTTGAAAGCGTGGCGAGCGCCGGTCTCCTCGATTCTCATCTGCGCCTCGGCGATCGACTCCTCCTCGGACTCAGTCATCACCCCAAGAAGTTCCAATGAGGAACCACTTATAGACTCTCTGATGTATCCCCATCGATTAATCCTTCGGGGGGCTCGCTCGGGGTCTGATCCGATAAGCAGCTGGATCTGTTTCGCAACGCCAGCCTCTTCTTCCCAGGCGATCTTGCCTCCGCCCACCCCGGCGCGGCTGATCCAGAACAGCAACGGACGAATACGGGCTGTCAGCGTGTAGTGGTGCTCCTCGGCAAAGCGATTCGACAAGGATTGCGCCTCCGGCGTCTGACCGTGGGGAAAGCCAGACAGTACAATGCAACCCGTCAGGAAGATCAGGTATCTCGGCATACCGCGGTACATAAGCCCTCCTTTTTTCTAGGGCGGTACTTCGAGTTTACGGCAAGCGGGCGAGCAGTACGACGTGCAAAGCCTAGGTAATCGCGTAAGGCGCAACGAAATACCGTCGTCTCGTCATCCATTCCTGGAACGGTCCGACCATAGACCTAAACTTTCCGTGAGCGTAACCATGCACGATCATTTTGAAGAACAGCTCGTTGAACATCCGCATACTACCGATAGACGCAAGCATGAGGAAGGTGGCAAGATAGGAGCAGCGCCTCTCGCCGTCCCACGCAGCGTCTAAAGCGGGAACAGATGAATCAGCCAAAGTTGGAGGAAGATGACTTTGCTGGGTACTGCCTAGGGTTCGAAGGAGTTGACCTGATGCGGGCCGGGCAAGGCAAAGGAGGGTGTTGTGCAGTCCGGTGATTCACGTGATTTGCCAGAACTGAAATCGCTCGTCCCGATGGCCCATGTTCTGAACATTCGGCGATCGGTGGCGTTTTATGAAAAGCTTGGTTTCAGTGTCAGAAACACCTATACGCCAGAAGGCGAGACAGAGCCTGTTTGGGCCTGGCTCGCTTCAGCAGGCGCTCATCTCATGCTCGCTAAAGCCAGCGAGTCAATTGAACCTGAGAAGCAGGCAGTTCTCTTCTATTTGTACTGTGACGATGTGGTTACAGTCCGCGAGAGACTCATCGACGCCGGCGTGGACGCGGGCCCGGTTAACTTTACCTTCTATATGCCGCGCGGCGAGTTCCGGCTCACGGACCCTGACGGCTACGTTCTCATGATTGCTCACACGTAACTCATCTCTCAGACAGGGACTCGGGCGCTGTCTCCCGAAACGCGACCCCCGGTTGCCGCGCTAGAATACCGGTATGACGAGTACGACCGCCGATCTCCTTACCCGCGGTCGAAAGGCCTTTCAAAAGAAGGAATGGCAACAGGTGTGCGCGGATCTTGGTGAGGCCGCTCGCACCCGTGACCTGGAGCCGGAGGATACTCAACGCCTGGCGACAAGTCTCTACTTGACGGGTAAGCAAACAGAAAGCACGGAAATGTGGGCCCGAGCGCATCAGATGTTTCTAGATCTCGGGGCCGTGGAGCGAGCCGCTCGTTCTGCTTTTTGGCTGGCCTTCCAACTGACGCACCAGGGCGAGCGGGTGAGAGCCGCCGCCTGGGTGTCACGAGCATCCCGCTTGCTGGAGGATAACGGCCGGGACTGCGTGGAGCTCGGGTACCTGCTTCTGCCACGCGCCTTGCAGCACCTGTTCGCAGGCGACCCGGAAAGCGCTTTTGCCACTTTTGCCCGGGCGGCGGAAATCGGTCAACGTTTCGCCGACGCTGACTTGATTGCTCTGGCGTGCCACAGCCTCGGGCGCGTGCTGATCCGCTTGGGTAAGCTCCGACAAGGTGTCGGTTTTCTGGACGAAGCGATGGTTGGCATTGAAGCCGGGGAAGTCTCGCCGCTTGTTGTTGGCGACGTTTACTGCAGTGTAATCGAGGGTTGCCTGGAGATCTTCGATCTGCGTCGAGCTCAGGAATGGACCTCGGCCCTCGCGCGCTGGTGTGACTCGCAACCCGACCTGGTTCCTTTCCGAGGCCAATGCCTGATTCGCCGCGCCGAGATTCTTCAGCTACACGGTGCGTGGTCAGACGCCCAGACTGCAGCCGGCTTGGCCTGTCAGAAGTTGCTTGATCCGCCGCAACCGGCATCGGGTGCTGCCTTCTATTGTTGTGGTGAGCTTCATCGATTGCGCGGCGAAATCACTGAGGCGGAAGAGGCGTATCGCCAGGCCAGCCGACATGGACGTAAGCCTCAGCCGGGCCTTGCCCTGTTGCGACTCCTGCAGGGCCAGGCGGAGACGGCGGCAAATGCGATCCGCCTGGCGCTCGACGAGGCCACCGGTTTCGAACAACGCGTGCGCCTGCTTCCTGCCTGCGTCGAAATCATGCTCGCCGCCGGCGAGCTGGCCGACGCCCAGGCTGCAGCCGAAGAGCTCGATCAGCTTTCCACCAAAGTCGGCGCCGAATTTCTCAAAGCACAGGCCGCCCAGGCACGTGGTGCGATTCTCCTGGCGAAGGGTGACAACCGAGCCGGGCTGAGTCTGCTGCGCGAGGCGTGCGCGGGTTGGCAGAAGCTTGAAGTGCCGTACGAAGTCGCTCGCACACGGGTGCTCATCGGACTGGCGTGCCGCCAGTTAGGCGACAAAGATGCGGCCGAGATGGAGTTCGATGCTGCACGCTGGCTGTTTCAAAGCCTTGACGCTCAACCGGGCCTCGATCGCTTGGAAACACTCGTTCTCACCGCTCGCAGTAGCGCGGCCGGACCGCTGACTGCCCGGGAACTCGAAGTCCTTCGGCTTGTCGCCACCGGCAAATCAAATCGCTCGATTGCCTCTGAGCTGTACATCAGCACAAGAACCGTTGAACGCCATCTGAGCAACATTTTCTCGAAACTTGACGTATCGTCCCGGTCCGCCGCCACAGCTTACGCGTACCGGCACAACCTCCTATAGTCTGCAGCTGAGGGAAAACACCCATTCGCACCCGGTAGCAAAATTGAGTGTTCCGACGGATGCGCCCGCGTTTGCCGGTGTCTTAATCTCTCCTCCAAAGGAGGTTCTCTTATGCTTACGACTGCCTATGACGTGGCTCAACTCGACGGAAAGCACGTCCGCCTGAGCCGCGCAGAACTCCAAGAGTTCCGTTCCATAGTCGAGGGACCGGTGTTCGGGCCGGACGACCAACGATGGGACAGCGCGACCTTGCTTTGGAACGGCATGATGACCGGGAAGCCGGCGCTCGTCTTCCAGCCGGCCTCGGCCCAGGACGTAGCCACGGCTCTTGGCTTCGCCCGAGACCGCCAGATCATGATCAGTGTGAAAGGCGGGGGGCATAACATTGCCGGAACAGCAATCGCCCCGGATGGTTTCATGCTCGATATGTGCGGGATGAATAAGGCGATGGTGGATCCAGACGCGCGAGTGGTCCACGTCGGTCCCGGCTGTCGGCTGAAAGATGTTGATCGCGCGACTCAGCAGCACGGCTTGGCAACCGTTCTCGGCTTCATCTCCGATGTCGGTGTTGCGGGCCTGGTCCTGGGCGGTGGTCTCGGATACCTTACGCGCCGGTTCGGCTGGTCGGTGGATAACCTTGAAGAAGTGGAAATCGTGACCGCTGGCGGCGAAGTCCATATTGCCAACCGGGAAAAGAATGCGGATCTTTTCTGGGCCCTTCGCGGTGGCGGCGGGAACTTCGGTGTCGTCACACGTTTTACTCTTCGGCTGCATCCTGTTGGTCCTCAAGTCTACGGAGGTCTGATCGCCTGGCCTTTTGAAAGGGCCGAGGAGATCGCGGATTGCTATCGGGACCTTACAGTGAGCGCACCCAGGGAGTTGTCCGTCTGGATGGTACTGCTTTGCGCTCCACCGGCTCCATTTGTCCCGGTCCAGTGGCGAGGGCGGCGCATATGTGGGATGGCCGTCTGTTACAGCGGCGAACTTGGAGCGGCTGATTCTGCGTTGGCACCCATTCGTAGCCTCGGGGAACCGGTCTTCGATCTTCTTGGAGAACAACCCTATACCCAAGTTCAATCGTACCTCGACGACACTGAACCAAAGGGTTACCACTATTATTGGAAGACAGAATACCTGGCCAGTCTCAGTGATGGCGTCTTGTCGACACTTCGGGAATTGTTCGCCGACTGTCCTATTCCTCAGGCAGACATAGGCTTACTCCATCTTGGCGGCGCCCTCAATGAACGCCAGGCAGACGACGGTGCCGTCGGCAATCGCGATGCACGCTACGTTGTCGGGGTCAAAGGTATGTGGCCCCCGGGAGAGCCGAAAGCAGAGGAATTCCGGCAGTGGGTCCGTTATGCCGGCGATCGAGTGCATCCGTTCTCGACAGGCGGTAACTATATCAACTTTCAAACGGCAGACGAGGATGATCATCGTGTTAAGGCGAGCTATGGGACGAACTTCCGGCGCTTGACTGAGATCAAGAAGAAATACGACCCGGATAACCTGTTTCGCGTGAACCGAAACATCAACCCTCGCAAGGAGGCGTAACAGGAACCAACGGAGTGAGGCCGAACGGCGAAGTGGTGCGTTTGTTGAAAGCCGCCTGGCTGGAATCTCAACGTTGTGTCACACCAAGGACCAGCCGTGAAAAAGAGAAGTGCGCCCAAAACGTGGAAAACAACTGGTCGGGGCAGAGGGATTTGAACCCCCGACTCCCTGCTCCCAAAGCAGGTGCGCTACCAGACTGCGCCATGCCCCGACGCCGTCATCCGATGCGCGTAGTGTAACATGCGCGGCGACTGCTTTAAAACCAGCCAGCAGGGCGGTCAGTAAAGTGGTAAGGGAGCACGTAAGGGACAGTCCCTAAAACCCAAGGCGGCGAAGCGTCTAGGACCAGCGGCGGTTAAGTGCCACGTCTTTTATTGTGGCCGGACTCTCCAGAGTCCGGCGCCGCGCCGCAAGTAGGATCAATGGTGCGAGCATCCTCCTGCTGCCATGCCGGACTCTGGAGTTGGAGAGTCCGGCCGCAATAAAGAAGACGTCACTTCAACCGCCGCCTGGGTCCCTGTTTGTAGTTCCGCCTTCAGGCGGGCCTTAATCCGCTCATATACCGACAATTGTTCGATGGGCAACCATCCTGTTTGTACTCTAGGGCTTCACAAAATAGGTTCTTTCAAAAAGAGATCGGTCCTGGATCTAATGCTTGGCCAGCGTCCCCGTTTCGACCATTTGGACTTTTTCTGACTGGAGGTCCGTCAGGACCGACACGTTTATAGAGGGATACGTGAAGGCTTTGACCCAGGTCCGTCAGGACCGACACGTGACTGGCAGTTGAGCCCAACCGGCAAAAGTGGCTTTCTGCTGGCAGACACTGACAGGTGAGGAGGCGGTGTAGGGAGTTCACGTGCCGGTCCTGACGGGCCTCTGATGCGACCAGCACCGGCCTGATGGTGGTCAGAGAGGAGGACGACAGCTTTCAAGGCGCTCGAGATTACGGAATCGCCTAAAGTGGCCCTAAAAAGGGGGTAAAATTGGCCCAAGAGGTGGGCTCCTGCAAATAGCTGAAATTACAACACTGAAGTCGCGTCAGGACACGCCATTCTCGCGCACTTGTATCTGATTGATAAATAAAGAGTCGGAATTTCGTGAAACCCTGTTTGTAGTACCGGCTTTAGCCGGGCCTTAAAGCGGTCAGATATCAACGGTTGACCGCTGGGTAACTGCCCGGCTAAAGCCGGTACTACGAACTTGCGATCCCGGCTGCATTCCCGTTCGTAGTCCCGCCCACATGGGATCTCCAGGCGGGCCTTAAATCGGTCATATAGCAACAACTGACCGCTGGGCAACTGCCCGGCTAAAGCCGGTACTACGAACTTGCGATCCCGGCTGCATTCCCGTTCGTAGTCCCGCCCTACATGGGATCTCCAGGCGGGCCTTAAATCGGTCATATAGCAACAACTGACCGCTGGGTAACTGCGCAGTTAAAGCCGGTGCTACGAACAGAAGGTGCCTCCTGCTCGTTCTGGCGCTTGAGCCGCGGAGACTTGGGCCAGTTCCTCATGCCGATGTCTAATGTCCCTGCTGTTTCAGGGCGTCCCAAGCTCTAATTTAATTAATTCGGCCCGGAAAATCGCTGCTGGAGAGCGCGGCCACAATCAGCTCGCCTGGAATCGCCCTTTATGGCGAAAGCGTGAGTGTGTGGCGTGTGGGGCCGGGGAGAAATGGTGTTGCTTTCCCTTCGGCCCAGGCGTCATGGCCTTTTCGATAATATTCCGACAGAAAATGTCCGCTTTGGCCTCCCGGCATATGAAACAGTCCCTGTTCTTCATGTCCCGGCGAGACGACCAGTCTTTCCGACGCTCCCGCGGTCGGAGACTGGACTCTCGGCATATGAGAATCCCCGGGCAACGGTTGAGGCTTGATATTGAGCCACTTTCCAAGAAACGGAATCCCGGCGCTCAAGGGGTGCTCGATAGACACGGTGTTTTTCCTGCCCCAAGTCGCTTCTGACGAATCGAGGCCCTGCTCGCGCAAATTTGCTAACGTTTTCTCCAGCGCGCTGATCAACAGCTCATCGTAAGTCTCGAACTCTGGGTTCAAGAGATGCGCCGGGCGTTCGTTCAACATCACCCAGACTGAGTGCTCCACCTGACGCGTCGGATGTTCGAAATCCGGATCGATTTTGCGGCACTGATTAGTCAACGGCGCCAGGGCCAGTTCCAGGCAGGCGATACGAAAACCGCGCGTCAATCGGTATCCCTGTGAGTCAACAGCCGCACGCGCGCCCCAGTTCTCTACCAGCGTCCGCGCCTCGTTGGCTTCTTTCACTCGCGACGTCTCCGGCAGCGCCAGGGTCGCCAGGAGGAGGTCGCGCCACCTTTGGAAAAAGAGGGCCCGGTCGTCGAGTTGAATCGACAACATATCCTCGTGAGCGAACTGCTCCTGCTGGCGCAGCCCGTCACGGATTTGACGGGCCCGCGCACCCAAGTCCACGTCCCATGGACCAGCTGCAAGATAGTTGGCGCTTCCCATGATCCGGTTGTTGGCCGTCCAGATTCGGCCGTCCGGGGGGTTGACAAACTTCGGGTAATCTTCCGGCCGGACCCAGCCGTCCCATTTGGCTTGTCCATCTGCCCACGAGACGGGCAGCATTCCAGTGAACCCAATCCGCCGTGGCAGCTTGCCCATCACCGTCCAGCCAATCCAGCCTGCCCGATCCCCCACCACGAAATTCTGCGCTGGGATCCCACAACTCGGGGCAAGAGCGAGCGCCGTTTCGGCATCGCTGACATTCTCCAGTTCGAGAAGATTCAGATTGACCGCGTCGGGCCGGTGGGCCACCCAGCAGATCGCTCGCTTCTGGGATCCAGCCCGCCCTGGCGCGACAGGCCCCCAGATCGTCGTCTCAATGGTCAACGTCTGGTCCTGTTCCCCCCTCACGCGCAGGGTCTCCGATTCCTCCTTGAAAGGAAGCGGCCCTTGTGGCGTCTGGTAAGAGCGCGGATTATCAGGCGAAACTTCCAGGAGAATGAGGTCGCTCGCGTCCAGCATGCTGTTGGTGAAGGCCCAGGCAATCTTGCGGTTGCTGCCGACGATGATGACGGGGACCCCCGGCAGCGTCACGCCCGTGATGTCGAGATCCGGTGTGGCCTTGTCGTCCGGCTGGCAGACGATTCGCATCCGATACCAGGTGTTCGGCAGCCGCAGCCCGAGGTGCATGTCGTTTGCCACCATGGCCGACCCGGTCCTCGAGAGACGACCATCGATCGCCCAGGAATTGCTGCCGAGAATGAGACCGTCAGCGGGGGAAGAGAACTGCCCCGGCAGGAGAGATGCCAAGCCGTGGCTGACCGTTGATGGCCGGCCGAGCCGTGATTGGCCATCCGGCTGGGCGTCTGCCAAATTCTTAAACGAAAACTCTGCTGGACTCGGAAGATCCGGTATGGGGCTTTCCGTCCCATCGATCGGCGCGTCCCACTCGGTGCCTGAAGGAACGAAGAAATCAAAGGCTTTTGGCGGGAGGACTTCGGCCAGAACGCCCAGCCGCGACTCTTGCCGGCCGGTGCTGTCTTGCAAAAAGAAAAACATGGAATAAGCCACCAGCAGGGAATCTTCGGGGCGCCAGGCTTCAGGTTGGCTGCGCAAGATCAGGTATTCTGGCGGGCGTGCGCCCAGGGCGGCCAGCCCGCAGTTGACACCCTCGCAATACGCCTGAACCAGCTCGACCTGTGCGGGCGGCAGCTTTGCCACGGCCTCGCGGGCCGTCTTGCGCAAGCGATGCAGGCGAAAATCACGATCAAGATCCAAGACCGCAGGTCCAAGAAGCTCCGCTAGTTCGCCAGCCCCCATTCGCCGGGAAAGATCCATGTGGAAGAACCGGTCCTGGGCGTGCAGGAAACCGGTGACTCGGGCGGCGTCCTTGCGATTGCGTGCCCGGATGGTGGGAACCCCGAGGTCGTCCCGTTCGACGATAACCGCCTGGTTAAGGCCAGGAAGTTGGAGGCGCCCGTCAAGTTGAGGCAGACTGGCCTTTAACGCGAACCAGAAAACCGTGGCGGCCGCGAGTATGAGGAGGAGAAGGGTGGCGGCCGTCCAGATGACGATCCGGCGTTTTCGGGCATGTGTGCTGGTGTTCATCGGGAGGCTCTCTTTGCGGAGAAAAAGTCTTTCTGCATCGACACGATTAAGCGGCTGCAAGCTAGAACGGCGATTAAATTCGGGATGGCCATCAGGCCGTTTAGTGTATCGGCGACGTCCCAGACGAGCTGAAGGCTCCCTACCGAGCCGAGGTATGCCAGAACAACCCAAAGCGCCCGGTACGGAATCGCGGCTTTAGTCCCCAGCAGGTACACCGCCGCCGTTTCTCCATAAAAAGACCACCCGATCAGTGTCGAAAAGGCGAACGTCAGGAGTGCAATGGTGATCACAGTATCGCCCCAGAACCCCGGTAGTCCAGTCTCGAACGCCTTGGCGGTCAAGGCTGCTCCGGTCAGTCCGCTGTGCCAGGTTCGTGTGGCGAGGATGACAAATCCGGTTACGGAGCAGACGAGTATGGTGTCGACAAAGACTTCGAAGATCCCGTACAAAGCCTGTCGAATCGGGTGATCGGTGACTGCGGCGGCGTGGGCCATGGGTGCACTCCCGAGCCCGGCTTCGTTCGAAAAGAGGCCTCTTGCGACCCCATAGCGTATCGAATCTCGCACGGCCGCGCCGGCGAACCCGCCAACGGCAGCGTGGCCTCCAAAGGCAGACCCCAAAACCAGCGAGACGATATTAGGGACTTCGCCAATATGAGTGATCAGAACATAAAGGCCAGCGAGGAGATACAGGCCGCACATGAACGGAACCAGGATCTGGGTAACTTCCGCAATCCTCCGGATGCCACCGAGGATAACCAGTCCAGTCAAAAGCGCTATCACGATGCCCGAGAGCCAGGTCGGAACATCAAAGGTGGCATTAATAGCCTGCGATACCGAGTTTGCCTGGACCATATTTCCGATGCCGAAAGCGGCGCATGCGGTCAGGATCGCAAAGATCGTACCCAACCAAGGCAGACCTAGGCCCTGCGAGAGGACGTACATGGCACCTCCCCGCATGGTGCCAGTCGCGTCGGCTCGGCGGAAGCGGAGTGAAATGGCGATTTCGGCAAACTTCGTGCACATGCCAAAGATCCCGGAAACCAGCAACCAGAACATTGCGCCGGGTCCGCCGAGGAAAATCGCGGTGGCGACGCCGGCGATGTTCCCGACCCCGACGGTAGATGCCAGCGCTGTGGCAACCGCCTGAAAAGGCGAAACGGTTCCTTCCCCGTCACCTTTCTTGAAAACTTTGCCTAGCACCTCCCGCAGGGCAAAGCCGAGCCGCCGGAACTGGACGCCGCGGGTCAAAACAGTCAAATAGGCGCCTGTTCCGAGAAGAGCGATGATCATCGCCCATCCCCAGATGACGCCGTTCAGCCAGCGATGGAAATCCAGAAGAGCTTCCGCCATGAGGACGATTGTAACGGTATCAGCCGATCAGCGCGAACGGAAATCCCTGCATCTCCATCAGATGTACCCGCGCCGGCTCTGACACTTTGCGGCGAGGCGGAACGAAACGCGCGACTTGCGGGCCCGCGGATGGCGCGAATCCCACGGATTACGCGGATAGGACGATGGCGAGGATCACGCGGATTTCATGGCTCTACTGGTGGATTTGTCTTAGAATTGGGGAACAGAATGCGAAAGTGGCGGAACTGGCAGACGCGCTAGACTTAGGATCTAGTCCCGCAAGGGGTGGGGGTTCGAGTCCCCCCTTTCGCACCAACAACTTACGGCTACCCATCCTATCGTCCATTCCCAGTCGTCCACTATCGTCCCTGAAGGGGCCGTGTCTAAAGTTTTTGATTTTCAAGTCCTTGAAAACTAAAAACTTTAGACACGGCCCCTTTCCACGGGTCAGGCTCGCCTGAATCTGAGCCAGACTGCCCGGATCGCGTTCTCGCTGCTTCGGTAATTCTGGCAGACAGCCCGCAGCGTCACCGGGTTCCTGCCGGGAAACCCGCCGTGCACGAAGCCGAGCCGTAGGGCCGGAAAAACCTGTGGCGCCGGCGTGCTGTTCGGGTCTCGGGTTTCGACCAGCTCAATGGTGTTGCCCGGCCAAGGCTCTCCGAAAAAGAGCGGGTTGTGTGCGCTGCTGACTCCCATCAGCCAGGGACCAACGGTCATGGCTGCCTCCACTGCCTCGTTGCCGACTGTCTCGGCGCTGACCACCACCCCGTCACGCCGGGTCAATTTCGGTGTCAGCACGAACCGCAGCTCGATTCGGTCCCCCTTCTTCCACGCGCGTGACACCTGCCAGAAACCGTCCCGCACCTCGGCCTCCACCGGTCTTCCGTTCAACATGATTTCCGCCCGGTCCGCCCAGGACGGCTTTCGAACGGCCAGCGGAGCACCGCCGCGCCTGACCTCGCGCCATTCCACCGAAAAGGTGACCGACGAAGACAGGCCTTTCTGGCTCACCGCTCCCCACCGGGTGTGAAGCGAGCAGTCGCCTTCCGCCCAGTCCACTTCCTCAAACAGATTAACCACCACTGCGTCACCCTGGCGTATGACGACTGATTCGAGAACGTCATGGAAAGCCCGATACCCGTGCATCGTGCAGCACCACCAGGAGCGATTCAGGTTGGGAACCGGTTTGATCCCCTGGGGGAAATAGGCATGGGAGCCGAAATCACCGGTCGGACACTGGTTCGGGTAGAGCCCGTTCCAGAGGCATCGCTCGGCAAGCTCGAGATAATCGGGATTCCGGGTCGCCTCCCAAAGTTTGAGGCTTAGCCTGACGAAGTCCGCGTGGCTGCAGCCTTCGTCGCGGGGATCACGACCCGAGTTGGCGACGATCGTCGAGAGTCCTTCGGCCGAAGCCGTGGAGGCGTTCCACCCGAAGTACTCGGTGACGCTTCCGAAGATCGTGTAGTCGGACGACCGAACCAGGTCCCGCAGCGCGCGTTCCACGAACTCGAGGTGCTGCTTGTCACGGGTCTCGCCGTAAAGCAACAAAACGCCGCGAAGCGTGGACAGGTACCCGTGCGAGTGTTGGATGCCGCGCGGGCCCAGCAGCGGCACGATAGCTGCGGCCGGCTCCAGGTAACTGCGATCGCCGGTTGCCTTTGCGAGCTCGACCAGGCCTTCCACGAGCTGCGTGAAGCAGATGGACCCGTTCGCCCCCAGGCCCTCCAATCTCTTTATTACGGCAGGGTCGGAGCATTCCTTGCGGACCTTAAGGAGAAACGCTCCCAGCTTTCTGGCTGATTCCAGGAGGGCAGGCGTCTGCGCGCGTGAATAGGCGGCGAGCAGCCCCACAAGCAAACGCCCGTTTCCCCAGAGAAGGGCCATGTGCTCAGGACCGATGGCATCTGCCGTGAAAACCAGTTCGGGGTTGCCGAAACGCCCGTCCGCCCGCTGGTATTGGATCGCCTGGACCGCGAGTTGAGCGGCGCGCCGGCCTCCGTCCTCTGCCGGCATGACCGAAAATGCTTCAATCCAGCGTCCCGAGAGATCCCCGCTGAAGTTGTTGAAGCGGCGCGCCGGGGTCAGCCGGACGTCCGCCAGGATGAACTCGTCCGTATACGTCGGCATCGTCCCGGCTTTCAACCGGTCGGCGTTCATCCGGACTCGGCGAGCCAGCTCGCCGGCGGGAGTCGCACGACTCGTCCCCGGGCCCTTCGCGGGGGTCCCCGGACCCCCAAGTCCAAGTTTGGAAGACCCGGCTAGTCCCGCAACAGCTGCCGCGGAAAGGAAACTGCGGCGGGTTACACCAGAAACCTTGGAATTTTGTCTGTCTCTGCCCATGAGAACCTCCTGCTTTCGCCGGAAGGCGGAACTACAAGCCGCCGCCTGCACCTTCGTCTGCTGCAGACGGGCTTAGCTAGAAAAGCCCGCCTGAGGTTGGAACTAGTGCGCTGACAAGTTCCGTCACCTCCATTGTGGACGCCCCGGCTTTAACCGCGCCAGGAAGCCCTCCAGATCTTCAGCCAACTGAAGATATCTGTCCTGGTCCGCTGCGGTCGCTTCCAGAGCTTGAAGTTCGGATTGTAGCGCAGTTTCTGGTTTAACTGGGGCCGTGTCTAAAGTATTTGATTCCGCTGTAAAACCCTGCTGCTATCTCGCAGTATAGGTAACCAAAAAGTTTGCCACTTAGCACCGGCATCGCCTTGTCAGTCAGGATGTATATACTTGCCAGCAATGAGTTTACCCAGCGAAAGAAAGCAGGCGAGCTTCTACAGCGTCAGTT
>Ga0116189_1002763_pt1 | contig 12793 bp, 9 predicted proteins | sample AD_JPNTR3_MetaG_FD_89895 | JGI IMG/M metagenome (GOLD analysis project Ga0116189, IMG submission 89895) | Active sludge microbial communities of municipal wastewater-treating anaerobic digesters from Japan - AD_JPNTR3_MetaG | ecosystem: Engineered > Bioreactor > Anaerobic > Digestate | place... | reverse complement strand
GCAGACGCTGACAGGTGAGGAGGCGGTGCAGGGAGTTCACGTGCCGGTCCTACGGACCTGGGTCTTTAACCTTTGGTCGTTTCTATAAGCGTGTCGGTCCTGACGGACCTCTGATGCGACTGCGAGCGGCCGGATGGTGGTCAGGGAGCAGGACGACAGGTCTGGACGCGCCTCGAAGTTTGGAAGTTTGACGAAAATACGGGAAAAAAAGGGGACGCTGGCTAAGAACAGAAACTGCAAGTCACATATGCCTAACGACTTGGAGCGAAAGGCACGTTCACGATATCTCCATTTGAGAGGTACAAATGAGGACGCTGAATGAAAACGGGGGGGGTGGACTGTAAGTGATTTATGGTTAATAGCTTAGAGCGATACATACGTTCACAACACGTTGATTTTTGCGGGCGAACGACTTAGTGCTCACCGAAAGCCGGGACTACGAACAAGATTACTGACGGTTTTCTTTTGTGTTTTCCAGAAACATCTGCAAAGCTCAGATATATGAAGGATTATGTCGAGCTTCCGGGCATCGGGGTCATCAACGACGAATACCAGCAAGATTTCATCGATCTCGAAGTAAGCGGGGATGGCGCCTGGCGTGTCGGTGATGACGGCGTATCGCGCATTCTCGCACCACGGGATCGCAAGGTTGAACTGATCGTTTTTGAAGACAAAACGCTGGCACTCGTAAAGTCAGCCGTTGGCCCGCAGGCCTACTACCCTTTGCTGGCGTCCTCTTTTGAGCCCCCTGCCGAAGCAGTGCTGATGGATCTTGACGGTACCAGCGTCAGAAGCGAACACTTCTGGATGTGGATCATCGAGCAGTCGATCGCCCGCCTGAAGGGCGACCCGGACTTCCGCCTGGAACCCGAGGACGAGCCGCACGTTTCAGGGCATTCGGTATCCGAGCACTTACGGTACTGTATCGACAAGTACGCCCCAGGGGGCAGCCTTGAAGAGGCCCGTCGCCATTACTTCGAAATAACCTCCTTTGAAATGAACGAGATCGCCCAGGGAAGGGGCCGTAGCGATGCCTTCCGCCCGAGTCCCGGATTGAAGGAGTTTCTGACCGAGTTGAAAGCGAGGGGAGTCAAGATTGGCCTGGTGACTTCTGGACTTTACGAGAAGGCCTGGCCCGAGATCCTTGCGGCTTTCAGGACACTGAACATGGGAAACCCGCTTGATTTCTATGACGCGATCATTACCGCTGGCGATCGACTGGCAAAAGGTCGCACTGGAACGCTGGGAGAACTGGCGCCCAAACCCCATCCTTGGCTTTACGCTGAAACAGCTTATGTCGGGTTAGGGGTCGACAGGTCGCGCCGCAACCGGGTTATTGGCCTGGAAGATTCGGGCGCGGGTGTGGTTTCCATCCGACTGGCAGGATTTGCGGCCATCGGGATTGACGGCGGCAACATCAAACATAGCGGCGTTCGGCCACTCCTCCACGGCTACTGCAATAATCTCCTGGAAGCGCTTCCCGTGATTCTTGGGTAGTTTGTGCGGAGAATTTCGGAGACTCAAATAGGAGAGCAGAAAAAGAAAAGAGGCGCTTAATGCGCCCCCTTTCTTTTTCTCCTGTTGCGTACGCTCGACGATTGATCGTCTCTAATTAATCCCAGTGTACCGTTTCCGCTGAGCTGCAACCAGTCGGACTCGTCTGTTTGTTATGACGGAATTTGTCTGACAGAACCCAATCCCGCTTCCGCGCGTCATTACCATTGATCAATCAACGAAGAGGAGTGACCGTGAAACAGCAAATGAGATTCTATGCTTTCGTTGCAGTCAGCATCGCACTTCTGCTGGCGGTTTTAGCGGCACAGGCGAACCCCGAACCCTCCGCAAAGGAGCGTTGGCTCCGGGTAATTGAAACCGAGATGGAGCTGGCGCCGCAGATGACCAGAACCTTTCGCCCGCGACGCTATCAATTTGTCGAGATTGTGATGGGCGCGGGGGAGTTCTCGCGAACTACAAGCGGCTCTTTCGCTCGCAGAACGACCCCAAGCGGAGACATTTCGACATTGCGACTGGATACTTCGGACAACGATTTCCTAATCCTCGCAATCGGAGGTCCTGACAATCTCGGAGTGTGGCGAAACCGGGTCGTGCACTACATTCCCTGGGACAGGATCGTCGACATTTATTTCGAAAACTCGCCGGTGGCCGGAGGAGTGGTGCGGTAAGAAATCAAGGAATCCGGCGGCTTTCTGCCAATAAAAGCTATACCTGACTCCATGAGAATGCTACGATTTTACTGAAATGTGCCTAAAGTAGGCATATTGACACAACCTGTCAGGAACGATTCAGAAAAGTCACGGAGCAACACTCCAAAAAGGGAGGTCCTCATGGAGTTAGTCCGCTTGGAGAATAGAGAGACCGACATCCAGACGAGAGTGCGTTTGGAGAGGGAGCGCCTTCGGAAAGAACTCGGCCTTGACGAGCAAGAACGCGAACATTTTCGCCGACCCGAAGAGCGCCCGTTTACGGCCGACCAGAGGGCGCACACCACGGTTCTTTTCGGCGGCCTTACCTGGAAACACGAGCATTTGATACATGGCAGCCTCGAAGGCTTAGGATACAAGTGCGAGTATTTGGCTACACCGGACGTACAGGCTTACAGGCTTGGAAAGGAATATGGCAACAACGGCCAATGCAACCCCACCTATTTCACGGTCGGTAACCTGATCAAGCACCTTCAGGACTTGGAGGAGAAAGGGCTGACCAAACAGCAGATCGTCAACAACTACGTGTTCTTCACAGCCGGCGCTTGCGGTCCTTGCCGGTTCGGCATGTATGAAGCCGAGTATCGACTCGCCTTGAGAAATTCGGGATTCGACGGATTTCGCGTACTGCTTTTCCAGCAGTCGGGGGGCTTGTCGCAAGCTGGCGTATCCTCCGGCCTGGAGATGAACCTCGATTTCTTCCTGGGCATCCTGAACGCCTTGAACATCGGGGATCTGTTAAATGCCCTGGGCCACCTCATCCGGCCATACGAAGTCAACGAAGGGCAGACAGACCGGGTGCTGGATGATTCCGTCAGATTTCTGCACGACGTGATGAAGTCGAAAGAGCGCCCCAAAATAGCCGAGCGTTGGGCGCGGCTTCTCGGCAGTAAGACCGGGACGGCCACAGACTTGCTGAAGTTCATCAACCAATTGCGAAGTGACCACTATATCGAAGGACTTCGCCAGGTCCGAAAACGGTTTGAGGAAATCGAGGTCGATTACACCCGCGTTCGTCCCATTGTCCATATCACCGGAGAGTTCTGGGCGCAGACCACGGAGGGAGACGGCAACTTCCACATGTTCCGTTTCCTTGAGAAGGAGGGGGCGGAAGTTGTGGTCGAGCCAGTGGGCACGTGGATTCTCTACATGCTGCACCAGGCGGTTCAGAAAACTCGGGACACCAAGAACGTGAATTTCAGCGCGCCTCTCTGGAGGCTCGATTTACGAACTCGCCACGAGCTTGGCTATTTCCGACGGCTCATGCTGCTGAAACTGGCCGAGTCGGTATTCAAACGGGAGTTCAATCGGCTTCGCCGGACCCTTGGGGAGACTGTCGCGCCCTTGAACGATCAGTACGAGCTGCAGCGGCTCGGACACCCCTATTACAACAGCCGGGCCGGCGGCGGAGAAGGCCATCTCGAGGTTGCCAAGAACATTTACTACAGCAACAAGGATTTGGCTCACATGGTTCTCTCGCTCAAGCCGTTCGGGTGTATGCCGTCGACCCAGTCCGACGGCGCCCAGGCGGCTGTCACCGCACACTACAAAGACATGATTTACCTGCCGATTGAGACGTCTGGAGAGGGAGCGGTTAATGCCTACAGCCGAGTCCAGATGGCTCTTGGGGAAGCTCGGACGAAAGCGAGCGAGGAATTCAAGCAGGCCCTCGGCGCCTGTGGCTATAGCCTTAACGAAGTAAGGTCATTTACCGCAGATCACCCCGAGCTCAGGAGCCCATTTTTCCGGATTCGTCACCGAAAAGGCGTTGTGGGTAAGGCCGCCAACTATGTTCTGCAAGTCTCAGAGCTCATGCGCAAGGAAATGAAATCCAGGATCAGTCTACCAACAGTGACAGGAGGAGAAGTGAATGCTGGGTCCGAGTCTTAACGTTGTACCTTCGAAGCAAGTCGATGAACTGATCCTCGGGCTGGACGTGGGATCGACCACCGTTAAGGCCGTGGTGGTCAATCCCGCTACGGACGAGATCCTATGGCAAGACTACCAGCGGCACGAAACCAAACAACTGGAGAAGTGCCTTGAGTTCATGAAGCGCCTGGAGGCTGAGTTTCCGGACGCGGTCCCCAACAAATTACGGATCTTCACGACCGGGTCAGGAGGAGCAACTGTGGGCGAGTTCCTGGGAGCGAAGTTTGTCCAGGAGGTCAACGCGGTCTCGCTCGCCGTTGAGAAGCTTTACCCCGAAACCAGTTCCGTAATCGAACTAGGAGGGCAGGACGCCAAGATCATCATCTTCAAGGAAATCGATGAGACAGGACGAAAGAAGAAAATCCCCAGCATGAATGACAAGTGTGCGGGGGGTACCGGCGCCGTCATCGACAAAATCGCGGCCAAGCTGAAGATCCCGCCTAACGAGCTGTGCCAACAGGGTTATTACGGCATCAATCTACACCCCGTGGCAGGCAAGTGCGGCGTCTTCGCCGAGACCGACATCAACAGTCTGCAAAAGTCCGGTGTATCTCGGGACGAGATAATGGCGTCACTGTTCGAGTCGATTATTCAGCAGAACCTCTCCGTCCTCACCCGTGGCCACACCTTGCGACCCGTGGTTCTACTACTGGGCGGCCCGAACACTTTCATCAAGGGCATGGTGGAGTGCTGGAAGCACAACATCGTGAACCTCTGGAAGGAGCGCAACGTGCCCTTGCCGGAAGGTGCCGACCCGGCGGACCTGGTCCGCGTCCCAGACGACGCTCAATACTTCGCGGCCATCGGGGCTGTCGAATTCGGCAAGAAAGAAGAACCCTGGGTCGGCGCCTGTAAAGGGTGCGAGCATCTCGAGTGGTATTTGCGCGAGGGCCGTGAGCAAGAGCGCAAAAAGCAGGGCGGACGCGGCCTTTACAAAACTGAAGAGGAACTTCAGGAGTTCCTTAAGAAATACACCCGCAAAAAGTTTGTGCCGCCCTCGTTCTCTCCCGGCGAGGTCGTGAAAGGGTTTGTCGGTATTGACGGCGGCTCGACCTCGACCAAAGCCGTTTTGATTGATCGCGACAAAAGGCTCCTGCTCAAGGCGTACCAACTGTCCAAGGGCAACCCGATCGAAGATACCAAGGACATGTTCACCAAGCTTCGGAAGCAAGTAGAAGATCAGGGAGCCCGACTCGAAATCCTGGGCGTCGGCACGACCGGCTACGCCAAGGACATCCTCCGCGAGGCGATAGGCGCCGATGCAGCCATCGTGGAAACAGTGGCTCACACCCAAGCCGCGCTTCACTTTTACGACGACGTCGACGTGATCTGCGATGTCGGCGGACAGGACATTAAGATCATTGTCTTGAAGGAGGGGCGAGTTAAGGATTTCAAGCTCAACACCCAGTGTTCAGCAGGAAACGGCTATTTCCTGCAATCAACTGCCGAATCGTTCGGCATTCCCGTCGAGAAGTTCGCTGACGTGGCTTTCAGCGCCGCGGCGTTCCCCAGCTTCTGTTCCGGATGCGCTGTCTTTCTCCAGTCGGACATCGTCGATTTCCAGAGAAAAGGATGGAAGCCTGAGGAGATCATGGCCGGGCTGGCCAACGTTCTTCCCAAGAACATCTGGCTTTACGTGGCTCAGATTCCGAATCTCGCCGCGCTTGGCAGGAAATTCGTGCTACAGGGAGGAACCCAGTACAATCTTGCCGCCGTCAAGGCACAAGTCGATTTCATCGAGTCGAGATTCAAAGACAAGCCCTTCAAGCCTGAAATTATCGTCCATGAGCATTCAGGCGAAAGTGGGGCGATAGGCGCGGCGCTCGAAGCGTGCCGCGTCTATGCGGAAACCGGAAGAACCAGTTTTATTGGCCTGGAGGCGGTCAACCACATCTCCTACAAGTCGACCTGCAACGAAAGCACCCGCTGTTACTTCTGCAAGAACAAGTGCCTGAGAACGTTTATCGACGTAAAGGTTCGGACCGCCAATCCGGCCGAGATCAGGCCACGGAACAGCAAAGTTCCACTGGAGCCCGGAACGACTCGATTAATCATCGCTACCTGCGAGAAGGGAACGGTCGAGGATGTCAACGACATGCGGGCGATCAAACAGGGGTTGGACCGCGTCAAGGACGCGAATCCGAACATGGCTGAAATCGCCGCCAGAACCGCGTGGCAGTCCTGGAAGCCTGAGCGGGTTGCCGACCCGATTCCCAAGTACGCGATTACCCCGGGGCAGCGACGTCGAGTTGCGGCGATGAAACGGCGCGATAACATCCGGATCGGTATCCCCCGAGTGCTCAACATGTACTCGCTGAACCCTCTTTTCAGCGCCTACTTTGAAAGCCTGGGCATCAAGCCCACGAATCTCGTCTACTCAGATTTCACCGACACGAAGTTGTATCGCGAGGGCGCCAAGCGCGGATCTATCGATCCCTGTTTCCCTTCGAAAGTCGCGATTCCTCACATCCACAACCTCCTTTTTGAGAAGCACGAGAAATCACCCCTCGATTACATCTTCTTCCCGATGATCGACGATCTTCCTTCACCACTCCAATACACCCAGGGGTGCCGTGCCTGTCCGACGGTGGCAACCACGCCCGAGGCGGTCAAGGCCGCTTTTATCAAGGAAGGCGACTTGTTCGCCGAAAAGAAAGTCGTTTTCCTCGATACCTTCGTCAACCCGGCGAACCCCGGGCTCTTCAAGCAGCAGATGTTTGCTCAGTTCCGCGACATCCTCGGACTGTCCCGAGAAGAGAGTGACAGAGCGGTTGACCAGGGCTACCAGGCGCTGGACAAGTTTCTGAACCAGACGCTGCGCAAAAAGGCGCGCGAGGTTCTGGACCAGCTAGCGGAAGAGCAGCGGGTTGGAATTGTGCTCCTCGGACGCCCATACCACAACGACCCGGGTATCAATCACGAGATCCTCGAGGAGTTTCAGAAGGCGGGATATCCGGTCTTCACCTTGCAGTCGCTGCCGCTCGACGAGGACCTGCTGGAGCAGATGTTCGGAGAGGAGGTCGAAAGCGGGGTCATCAGGAGTCCGCTCGATATCAGTGACGCCTGGAAGAACAGTTATAGCGAAAACACCAGCTACAAGATCTGGGGAGCCAAATTCACCGCGCGCCATCCCAACCTCGTCGCGCTCGAGCTCTCGAGCTTCAAGTGCGGCCATGATGCCCCGATCTATTCTGTCGTTGAAGAGATCATCGAGAAATCGGGAACTCCCTATTTCTCCTTCAAAGACATCGATGAGAACAAGCCGACCGGCTCATTTAAGATTCGCGTTGAAACAATCGATTACTTTCTGAAACGCTATCAGCAGGATATGCGAAAGAAGGCCGAGAAGGAGCGGCTCCTTAACGAGCGGCTGAAGGCGTTTGAATCCGAGTTGCGGAAACAGCTGTCGCAATCCGCGCCATCCGAGGCAGGAGAAATGTATGCAGTCGGATAAGATCATGTTCGAAATCTACCGCGAGGCCGGGTATAACCGGCGCTTCCGGGTTCTGTATTTCACGGAACTGAACGATCACAATCGGGAAAAGGAAATCAACCGGGCCATGGCGGGCGAGCATTACTACGACGGCTTCATTCGGACTCTGAAGAAGGATGAGGCCAAAAGCGCAATCGCTGAAATCGTCACGCGCCTCAACCATGGCGAGGAAGTGCCGTTGTCGGAAGTCCACCAAAAGCTGGAACCCTATTTGAGTCCATAGCGTCCGGGCAACAGAATCGGCGTGCTGATCCGGGTCCACGTCATGCGTGCCATTGCGGCTTGGTACCCGCGGATAGCGCGGATAAGCACGCCGATTTCTTTTCACACCTTCTCAGGGTTTGTCACGCGACCCGCTCGGACCTTCTTCAGGGTAAATGAGGGTTTCACCCTCGACCTGTGCAAAAGCTGTAAGAGTGTGCTGCCTCAGCTGGCTGGCATCAATTATGTGAAACACCTCGATTCCCCGGAGCGCAACCAGGTAGTCAGAGATCAGCTGTCTATGACATCGCCAGGGAACCGCTTCGGCGCACATGATGACTGTCCTTGAATCTCCGGCGATACGGAGCAGAGAATCAATCCCCTCTCGAAATTCCGCAGTTTGCATGTAGTCGGCATAATTGCGAAAACTCTCGTTCTTCCAAGCGGTGTTTACGCTCGCCACGTCCCCCTTCCTTCGCAGGCCGCCGAGCTCTTTCAGATGGTAATAACTTAGCCCGTTTTCTTCCAGAAGACTCTCCAGATCTTCCCGGTTGAACTGGGGAAAACGCCTCGATCCCGGAAACGAGCGGACATCGACCAGCTTCACTATCCGGTGAGCCTGAAGCAGTTCCAGGAAGATTTCGAAAGGCCGGGTCGAATGTCCGACTGTATATAAGGGCCCCGATGTCATACCTCAACTATGCCATGTTGGAATGATTACTATTGCTCGAAACTTGGTCCGCGTGCTCCGTGGACCGGCCCGAAAATCTCGCCCTCGTCCTTTTGCCCGCGCTTGGCGAAACCTATGCAGCAAGAATCGCGTATGTTTGATTAAAAGTAACCTTGCGAGCAGATTCTGCTCCTGTCTGTTCCCACAACCAAGCATGAATCTCCGGCTCTATTTCGGCCGCGAGGCAAGCACACGAAGGGTTGGCATCCCAGGCGTCGCGGAATTGGAGGAGTGTATGAGGAAGTATGCGCCTACTCTCTTGATAGCCGCAGTGTGGATCTTTGCCGGTTCGGTTTCGGCACAGGTGTTCGATATCCCGTTAAGCCCCGACCAGGAACCAGACGGTGTTCAGAGCGATGCTACCGGGCATTGCCTTGGCCGTCTCGAAGAAAACTCGTTTGAAGTCATCTGCAGACACACCGTACAGAATGTTACGGCGGCTCACATTCACAGAGGCCCGACTGGGGAGAACGGGCCCATTATCCACCCTTTCGAATCGGCAACATCGCCCTTCAGAGGCGTGTTTGAGTTCAGCGCCGAAGATCTAGCCGATCTCCAAGCAGGAAACCTGTACGTCAACGTTCATTCGACCGCGAATCCCGGCGGTGAAATCCGCGGACAGATCGGGCCGCCGGCGGATTCGGCCGTCGTTTTTGCGCTTGAGCCAGGCCAGGAAACCGGTGGCGTAACCAGCACCAACACCGGCCAGTGCATGGCAACACTCAATGCCCTGGGCGACGCTTTTACGATCGCTTGCTCTCACACCGTCGCCGATGCCGCTGCCGCTCATATACACTCGGCGCCGGCAGGGGTAGATGGCGATGTTGTTTTCGGTTTCGACACCCCAACGCTCATCTTTGACCAGGCAACCCCCGGGGATCAGAGGTTCACGGAAACCTACGACTTTGACGATTTCCTGAGAGATCTCCGCTCGGAAGGGCTGTACGTCAACGTGCACTCTCCTGCCTTCCCAGCCGGGGAGATACGAGGTCAGATTCCTTTGCCGCCTGTGGTCCAGTACTTTCCTCAGTTCGGCAACGGAGGTGCGGCGGCTGAGCAGGAAGAAGGCCTTGTGTCCTCGCTTGTGCTCACCAACGCTTCTTCCTCGACAGCAGCGGAAGGGATAATTCGTTTCTTTGACGGCGACGGGCAACCGCTGACGGTTGGGCTGATCGGCCCCGGCGCGGGGGCACCCGCCTCAGAAATCGATTTCTCAATTCAACCGCTGGGCAGCGTGACTATCAATACAGACGGCGCAGGTGATCTAGTCGCGGGCTCCGCAGAAGTCATCTCGAACCAACCGTTTGGAGGAATCGTTCGGTTCCAAATCCCGGGTATTGGGATCGCTGGTTTCGGCTCGGCGACACCGCTGCAGAATGCGATCATTCCGGTGCGCCGTACCGACGAACTTAATACCGGTGTCGCCATCCGGAACCTCGAAAACTTCCCGCTCACCTTGACGCTCGAGTTGAGAGGGGAAGACGGAGCGTCCTTCGGCGAAAATGCGACCGTCGAGATCACCATTCCCCCCAATGGCCGCGTTTCACAGTTTGTGAACGAGTATTTTCAGGACGTTGACACGACCAATGCAGTTGGAACCATGGTGATCTCTACCGAGCAGGGATCCTTTTCCGCCATCGGGCTGGAATTCGGCACACAAGCCGGTCAATTCACATCTCTTCCGGTGACTCCCGTGGTTTCGGAGCCTCCACCGGACGAGGCACCACAGTAACTGAGAACAAGGCAATGCGGCAGAATCGGGGACTGTCCCTAGCCGGATTGGGGACTGTCCCTTACCGCATTCTGGAACACGGCAGTTTGTTGTGGCCGGACTCTCCAGCAGCGATTTTCCGAACCGAATTAATTCTGTTCGTAGTACCGGCTTTAGCCGAGCTTTAGCCGGGTAGTTGCCATCGTGCAATTGTTGCTATATGAACGATTTAAGGCCCGCCTGAAGGCGGCACTACAGACAGGGACCCTGCGGCGGTTGAGGTGCCGCCTTCTTTATCGTGGGCGAACTCTCCAGCTCCAGAGTCCGGCTTCGTGCCTTTTCTGCCCGCGTCCCGCCAATTGAATTACGGGAGGTCAACGCACCGGTGTCAGATTCAGAAATCAGGGACCAGGTTCAGGGACGAACCAGATCGGCGACGGTGTTTGGACTGGTTTCAGGGACTGTCCCCAACCGTGTCAGAAATGCAGAAATGGGGACGCTGGCTAAGAGCCAGGACTGCAAGGCACACAGTGACAACGCTTTAGGGTCACACTCTCGTTCACAGCAAGTCCATTTTTGCCGTATGAACGACTAACCGCCCGCCTAAAGGCGGGACTACAAACCAGACCGAGGCTAGGTTCGGCATTTGACTGAAGCATTAGCGATCTTTTGCGCGGGGGCATGAAATGACGCATTTAGGAAGACTCTCTTTCATGTTCGCGGTTCTTTTGCTGACAATGACCGCTGCCGCCCAGGGAGAGTTGGTCCAGCTCAATCCCCTGAAAGACAACACTCTGTACCAGAGGTCGGAGGCGCTCAGTAATGGCGCCGGAATCGGTATTTTCGCCGGGCGGACCGGAGATGGCAGCGTGGTTCGCGGGGTCATGGCCTTCGACCTGAGCGGCATTCCTCCCGGATCGACCATCACCTCGGTGACTCTCACGCTCGGCCAAACTAACACCAACGACAACACCCCTCAACCCCAAGTTATTTCGATCCATCGGCTCACTAACGATTGGGGTGAAGGCACGTCTGTAGCCAACCTGGGCGGTGGGGGCGGCGGCGCCGGGGGCCCGGCCACCGCTGGTGACGCAACCTGGCTTCACACCTTTTTCGACACGGCCTTATGGGAGAGCCCCGGCGGTGACTTCGTAGTCGAGGCCTCCGCTTCAACTGAAGTTGCAGGTAACGGCGACTACATATGGCAATCGGAGGGCATGGTCGCAGACGTGCAGGCCTGGATCGATAATCCGCAGTCGAATTTCGGCTGGCTGTTACGCGGCAACGAGAACGTCACCTCGTCGGCGAAACGCTTTGGAAGCCGTGAATCGGACTCGCCGCCGGTGCTGCAGGTCGAATATACCACAGTGGATGGAAGCCGGCCGCCGCTCACTCATACGATCCATTTCCCGCAGTTTGCAAACGGTCAGGATTTCTTCAGTCGCCTTGCCCTTTTGAATCCAAGCCAAAGCGCCGTGTTCGCGGAGGTTGCCCTGCGAACAGACGGGGGCGAGCCGCTCCCGCTCACTCTCAACGGAACGTCAGTGCCCGAGAACGGCTTGATCGATCTGGAGATCCCGCCCGGCGGCCTTCGTGTCTTCCAGACAAACGCAACCGGCGCGTTACAGACCGGGCCAGTGACTGTGCGCTCGAGCGCCCCGCTAACCGGGGTCATTGTCTTTGGCGGCGCCCTCGGGTCGGCCGCCATTGTGGCCGTCGAGGAGATTTCTGACGGTTTTGCCGCGCCAGTCGAGAGCCGGGGCAATGAGGTCCGAACGGGCCTTGCCGTTCAGAACGTCGGCCAGAGTCCGGCGACGGTCACCTTGGAGTTGCTTGACGCTGACGGGCTGGTTCTGGCGACAACAGAACTGGAAATCCCCCCGCTGGGCAAGATCGCTCGGTTCATCGACGAATTGCAATGGGACAACGCCATCGATTTTACAGATTTTAACGGGAGCGTGCGGGCCCTCAGTATGACGCCACTAGCCGCCGCCCTTGTCCAGAACCGGGTAACCAACGGGATCGTGTACCTGGCGACAATTCCGCTAGCCACCCTCCAGTAGACGCCGGTGGGTTTCGGAGGAGGACACGTCAGCGCCCGGATGAAACCCACCCTTTTACGTTACGTCGGAGACCCGATTCAGCCCCTCTCCGACATGTTTACCCTCCCTATCGAAGGCACAATTTACAGTAATGTAACTGCAACTTTCCGCTACTCACTCCCCTAATCAGTTCACTACCTGCCAAGATTAACCTTTAGGCAGGCTCGGTGATCGGCGCTTATCGCGCTGCAAAGCCTGGTTTCCTGTGCAGGTCGGCGACAAGAGTCCTGAGAAGTGGACGTTGTCGGCGTTGGCGTTTTGTCGGATTCTCTTAGCAACTGGTCGGGTTGAAACGACCGGCCTTGACGCGAACAAAAGGAGGTTCGTATGGAAGGCTTTAACAGACGGCACCTGTCCTTTTACTGTCTCGTGACTCTGCTGGTGCTGCCCGGATGCCTGGTCTCG
>Ga0116189_1002734_pt1 | contig 12870 bp, 11 predicted proteins | sample AD_JPNTR3_MetaG_FD_89895 | JGI IMG/M metagenome (GOLD analysis project Ga0116189, IMG submission 89895) | Active sludge microbial communities of municipal wastewater-treating anaerobic digesters from Japan - AD_JPNTR3_MetaG | ecosystem: Engineered > Bioreactor > Anaerobic > Digestate | place... | reverse complement strand
AGCAGAACCGAGTAGGTTCCCCCAAAAAACCGGACGGAACCGAGAAGGAGGAGTGTGTGTGCAATCGGGAAAATAAGCCCGGAAATTTTACGTCTTGACAACGAGGGCCCTCATAGAAGGCGGTACTACAAACAAAGGACCCGGCGGCGGTTGGAGTGTCGTGTCTTTTATTGTGGCTGGACTCTCCATCTCCAGAGTCCGGCCATGATGAAGCCTGGATGTCCGAAACTCCTACACCGGGTGTCCGAAAATCCTACATTGTTTCGTCGCCTCACGAGCGCCCGCTAATGTGGGAAATGTTTTTCCGCCAGCCATTTAACTATGGTTGTGACAGCTGTCTTGATCTTCGGCACCGATCTTGCAATTGAACCCAGCGGGTGCATGGAGAAATGTGCACATGGCCGGGGCAGCCGGCCGAAAGAAGGAGGAACAGGTGTTTGACTTCGGCGATCCCAGAACGGTCTGGCTTAATGTGACAAACGCAATTTTGGGCCTTGTAATCCTGGTGAGCCTTGGCCTGGTCGCCAAGGCGATGATTGATGAGATCCGTCGGCGAAAGACCAGAAAGGTGCTTTCCCTGGATGATCACGCCTATCCAGTCGAAGGGTTAGGTCTGACGATGGCGGACGGCGGAGAACAGATTCGAGCCGCCGAGAAGAAGTGATATGTATCCGGGTCTATCCCGGTGGTGGAATTGGCAGGGGCTTTCATGATTTGCCCTTTTTTTCGAGAAGAGCGGGTCAAGTACTGCAGCGTGTCGGGGTACCGGAAAATGATTCTGTTAGAGGGGGCCGACACCGACAGCGAGATCTGTTCCGGACCATCGTACAGCGACTGTCCTGTTGTCAAAAATGCCCAGCCTTCTCGGACAATCCCGGCCTGCGATGATTCGTCATCTGGCTGTCCGTGGCTGCGCAACTCGCTGGTGCAGTACTGTTCGGCGGCCGCGTGGCGGAAGTTCATTCCCGCGTCGGAGCCGGCGCTCCTGAAGTGCGGTCGTGCTTCATTTCGGTATTGTGATTTGTACCGATCAACAGTCTCTCTCGATTCATCCATCCCTGATTTTGAAGAAGCGGAAACGGCTCATCCGCCGGTTGACCTGGATTACACCCCCAACCACATGTGGCTGGATCGGACGGTGCGCGGACAGTGGCAAATCGGCATCGACGATTTTCTCACCCGAGTCGTCGGCTCGGTCGAGCAGCTCACCTTCCTGACGGTCAATGGACTGTGCCAACCGGAATTGGTTCTGACGGTACGAGGTGTCGATCTGCACCTGGCTTTCCCCAACCGGATCCTGATCAAAGCGGCTAACCTTTACCTGCGCGCGGAGCCGAGCAGGTTGACGGCAGATCCCTATGGTGCGGGATGGCTGTTTGAGGGGACACCTGAGGAATCGGAGGAACACCGGACTCCCCTGGTGCCGGGAACCGAGGCCGCGTCCTGGATGAGGAACGAATACGAGCGACTCAACGATTACTTAAAGAAGTACGGGGCGGCGCGAGCTTTCGGAGAGGACTCTGCGGACACCGGTTTCCGGAGAACTGCTTTGCTGGACGGACTATCCCGAGACCAGATTATCTCTTTGTTCAGCGAATTCTTCTCGACTCGAGTGAGATAGGCAGGAGGTAGTTTGTGCGTGTACACACTCATCTGGCGTTTATTTTAGGCTTCATACTCATGCTCGGAATCGGTTGGTGGGCCTTTCCCCTCGCCCTTTACGAGAAAATCGACCAGCCGGTTCAGTTCAGTCATAAAACGCACACTGGAGAGAATGTCGGAATGGCCTGTGAGGACTGCCATACGTTCAGGGAAGATGGGAGTTTCGGCGGTATTCCGACGATGGACAATTGCACAGGATGTCACTCCGAGCTCCAGGGTACGTCGGCCGCGGAAAAAGTGCTCTTTGAAGAGTACATTTCCAAGAACCGGGAAATCCCCTGGCTGGTGTATTCACGTCAACCCGAAAACGTCTACTTCTCGCATGTTCATCACGTCAAGCTGGCGGAAATCGACTGTGAGCGCTGCCACGGTCCGCACGGCGCATCGGAAGCGCTGCCTCCCTACGAGCGAAATCGCATCAGCGGATACAGCCGGAATATCTGGGGACAGTCAATATCAGGTATTCGCACGGCCCCCTGGGACGGCATGAAGATGGATGACTGCGAGTCTTGTCACGCCGACCACAACGTCGGGCTAAGTTGCATGGGTTGTCACAAATAGCCGCAACGCAGTAAGAACTCACCTTTTCGTACTTCAGATGACTCCGCTTGACCAAGGAAAGGCTACGAAAATGAAACTGACAAATGAGGCGGCGAAACCGAGCGCGTCCCAACGCAACATAAACAGGCGACACCTGCTCAAATTTGTGGGAGGATCGGCGCTCGGAACGCTCTTCACGCCGCTGCCGTGGAAAGTCCTCGACGATGCGACGATCTGGACGCAGAACTGGTCCTGGATACCAGTCCCTCCGAGGGGGGAAACAATCATCCGTTATACTACCTGCGGCTTATGTCCCGCCGGCTGCGGTGTTCGTGTGCGCTGTATCGGCTCGCAGCCGATCAGTTTGACCGGGCTCCCAGACCAGCCCATCGGCCGAAGTGCGTTGTGTCCCGGCGGCTTGGTCGCACATCATCTTCCATATCACCCCGGCCGCGTTAGTCATCCGCTCCGTATCATCAAGACGCAGCGTGGAAGCGAAGTCCGGCAGATTCCAGTCGATCAAGCTCTTGAAGCCATCAGCCAAACGATTGCAGACGTCCGAAGCGACTCATCCGCCGGACGGGTCGCCATTCTCGATATGCTTCCCGGGCGATCAGTTTCGCTCGTTTACCGGGAGTTTCTTTCGAAGTTTTCCAACGGAGTCTACCTCGCGCCGGTTGACGACACCCAGCATGCTCTGACGGTCTTCGCCGGAATTGCTGGCAAAGAGTATTCCGAGTTCGGGGTTGATCTGGAACAGGCGCGAACGGTTGTCAGTTTCGGAACCGATCTGATGGAAGGATGGGGGGCGCCGGGGCGAGTGTCGCATCTGCTGGATTCATGGGAGGACGGCGGGCGGCTAATCCAGATCGAGCCTCGTTACTCGAAAACGGCGGCTATGGCCGATTCCTGGCTACCGGTGAAGCCCGGATCAGAACCGATTCTGGCTCTCAGCCTGGCTGCCGTAATCGTGAATGAAAAGCTTTATCCTCCGGAGGTCGGCTCATTAGTCGCGCAGATCCAAGGTATTCCGGAAGCACGAACCCTGCTCGACGAGTTGACCCCTGAGCGGGCAGCACAGGCCTGTGGCATCGACCCGCAGACCATCGTGACGACGGCCCGAGAAATCGTCCGTCAGACTCCGGCCCTTGCCTTGATAGGCGGAGCGCCGGGTGAAAGCGGAAATCAACGGGCAGATCATTTGGCGATCGGCTTGCTTAACCTTTTAATGGGGGCGGTGGGCCGCGCAGGTGGCGTTGTGCCGAGAAGATCACTGCCGGCGCCCGCTGTAGCTAGCTCCAGTGACGTTCCGGTCACCAGGCTCGCCGGGGTGCCGGACCGTTCGATCCGTCTGCTGATGATTGATGCGTCCTCGCTCGGGAATTCCATCCCGGCGTCACTGATCGAGGCCAAACTGGCCGAGAAATCCCTGGTCGTCACGTTCTCTTCGTTCCAGACTGGCTACTCGTCAATTTCTGATTACATCCTGCCGACGCCGCTGTACCTGGAATCGCTGATGGAAGTGCCTACTGCCTCGGATTCTCCGGTCGCTTCTTATGCTCTGTCCGCGCCCCTTCTCACTGCGCCGGCGGACAGTCTGACCCCGTTGGAATACCTGGGTCGGGCAGCGAGCCAGGCCGTTCTCGATTGGTCGGCGCCAGATGCCGAGGCGCTCATAGAATCGCGAATCCAGGCAGTGTGGGAAACTCAGCAAGGCACTGTCTTCGTCTATTCAGAGGAGACCACGAAGCCCCTTACAGATTTCGCTTCGGCCGCCGATCTAGCCCAGGCGCTTCGCGAAGGCGCTTGCTGGTACGACTCACCCGTGGACCTGGCGAATTTGAAGCTCTCCGGATCCCCTTATTTAACAGCCGATACCTGGGACAGACTGAGAAGCGATCTGGACCAGCGAATAGAGGTCACTTCCGCGCCCGCGTCGTCGCTCGTGCTGATGCCTTTTGGCACGTCCTTCATGGCGACGCTGGCTTCACCCTTAACCGGGAAACTAACCAGCGAATCGCGCCTCTATCCTCAGGCCGGCGATGCCTTTATCAGCCCTTCGGACGCTGCCAGGCTGGGAGTGCGAGAGGGCGAGCGAGCGGAAATCGAGACCGCCAGGGGCCGCCTGCCAGTCTGCATGCGGATCGATTCAGCGATTATGCCAGGTCTGATTTGCGTTCCGATTGTCGAGGTTCCAGTTTCAGCTGCGTGGTCTGATCCAAGGACCCTGTGTGAGGTCGGGAAAGATGGCGCTTGGCGGGGGACGCCCGCATCGATCAGGAGGTTGAATGTCTAGCAACAATACAGCGTCCAGCGATAGTGCGAAACCAAACGGCGGCGCGGTCGCGCGGTATGGTATGGCGATCGATCTCGATCGCTGCCACGGATGCGGCGCCTGCATGCTTGCCTGCTCAGTCGAAAACAACATTCCGCCTCTTCCAGATGCGGACGATCGCAAGGGGATCACCTGGATCAGGGTGTACAAGGCGGACAATCGAGAGGCTTTTCCTAAAGCCCAGACGGTCTTTGTTCCGGTTCTCTGTCAACATTGCGGCGAGCACACTCCTTGCGTTCATGTCTGCCCGCAACAGGCGGTCGATGTCGACCCCAAAACGGGGATCGTCGGCCAGATGCCCGAGAGGTGTCTCGGCTGCCGATACTGTATGGCTGCCTGTCCCTACCATGCCCGTTACTTCAACTGGTGGGATCCGGTCTGGCCGAAAGGCATGGAAAAGACACTCAATCCGGCGGTATCGCCGCGGATGAGAGGTGTTGTGGAAAAGTGCAACCTGTGCCACGGCCGCCTGCAGGCAGCGCGAGCGAAAGCGGCGTCCGAAGGACGTCGAGAAATCCAGGCCGAGGAGTACCGGCCGGCTTGCGTTGACGCCTGCCCAACAGGGGCGCTCGTCTTCGGCGATCTTAACGACAAGACCTCAAAGGTCGCTCAAATGGCCGCCGGCAAGAATGCCTTCCGGTTGCTTGAATCCCTTGGAACCGATCCAAAAATCTACTACGTGTCGAAACGTCCCTGGGTGCGCAGGCTGGCGGAAAACCGGTTGCCCGGACGAAAGGAGGAAACCATTGGATAGGCATTTAATATCCCGAGGATTAGATCGGACTTCGTTTTTCAGGTTTTCTCTGTGGATCCTTCCGTGGCTGGGAATTCTCTCGTTTGGCGTTTATTCGGCGTTCGTCTGTTTGTGGCACGGCCTCAACCGCACGAACATGGATAACCGGTTTGCCTTCGGTTTGTGGATCTTCCTCGATCTGACGGTGATAGCGCTGGGAGCCGGCGCGTTCTTTACCGGCTTTCTGCTCTATATTTTGAGAAAAAAGGAACTGAAGTCGGTGATCAACAGCGCCGTCGTGATCGGGCTTATCTGTTACAGCGGCGCGGTAGCCGTCCTTGCGGTCGACGTTGGACAGCCGTTGCGTGCCTGGTTCACGTTCTGGCATCCGAATGTCCATTCGATGCTGACCGAAGTTACTTTCTGCATTAGCTGCTATCTTTGCGTCCTCCTGATCGAATACCTGCCGATCGTTCTGAAGAACCGCAAACTGCGGCGCATCCCTTCTTTCCTGGTTTTCGAGTTCGAGATGCACAAGCTGATGTATGTCCTGGCGGGTGTCGGAACTTTCCTCTCGTTCTTCCACCAGGGTTCTCTCGGAGGCCTCTACGGGGTGCTGGAAGGCAGGCCATTTGCCTTCCGGGAGGGGATTGCGATTTGGCCCAGCACTTTCTTCCTTTTTATCGTATCGGCCGTGGCTGCCGGGCCTTGCTTCCTCATGCTGGTGATCTCATTTGTCTCCCGGGTCTCGCGAAAGATCCTGGTCTCCAGCGCCGTGTTTAATCTTCTCGGTCGGGTTTCAGGAATCTGCTTGGCTGTCTATGTTCTGCTGAAAGCCATCGACACGCTCATCTGGCTAAACCGGACGTCACCGGCGCTCGGTTCTCATCCCTTTGACTTCTATGCCTGGGAGCCGTTTGGCAGCTGGATCCTCTTTGCGGAAATCGTGGTGTGCGGTCTGCTCCCGGCTGTCGTCCTGCTCAGTTCACGCTTGCGCGAGAGGCGACCCTGGCTGCTGGGCGCTGCCTTTTTCGTCTGCCTCGGCGTGGCCTTGAACCGCTTTGTTATGACGATTCAGACGCTCGCTCTTCCGACTCTGCCGTTTGATCCTTTCCTGAATTACTGGCCCAGCTGGGAGGAAGTTGGTACCTTTCTCGGAATGATCGCGTACGGTGTTCTAGTGTATTCCGTCTCTTACCGTTACTTGAATCTGTTTCCGGAAGAACGGCGGGTGGCGGGGCATGTCAGCGAAGCCGTGGAAGCGTCCGGCTCGCCCCTTGTTCGAACGACGTAAAGGAGAATCAAGTCTATGTTTCCGGGAGTCCACGGGTTTCATTGGGAATTTGGGCATCTACTCTTTCTCGGTATTTTCTTCACCGTCGTCCTGGTGATCTTGGGCGCGTCGTCCTTGGGATTCGCGCACTCGATCAGGAGACTAAGAAGTGAACGCAGGGAGCAGTTTGTTTGGGAGCAGCAGTTCGAAGATCTCACACCTGATGAGAAAGCGTGCCGCCACGCAATGACAGGAGAGCTGAAGGGGAGGATTTGTCCGAACGCCTTTGATTGCAACGATTGCTCCACACACGCCAGTCTTTTGGAGAAAAGGTCGGTCGAAAAACCGGAGACCGTAGAAATCGCGGGGCTGAGGTATCATCCCCAGCGTCGCTATCATCGCGGCCATACCTGGCTGGAAGAACTAGACGATGGCACTGTCCTGATCGGTCCGGATGAGTTCGCCCGCAGGTTGATCGGGCAGCCTGACCGACTGGTCCTGCCGAAGCCGGGCGACCGCCTTGTGGCGAACGGCGTCGCCTGGACTGTGCACAAATCAGGCGCCGATGTCCGAGTCTTGGCGCCGGTTACGGGAGAGGTGCTGGAAAGCGGCGAGGGGCAAGAATGGTATCTTCGAGTTCGACCCGATTCCCCGATCGGGGAGGCTAAACACCTGTTGAGCGGCAGTGAAATCGGGCCGTGGATTCGTCACGAGCTGGAGCGGCTCCAACGGCAGGCATCCCTGTCCGAGGTGGGTTCAGCATTGGCTGACGGAGGCGAGCTTGTCGACACTGTCTCCCAAGCCTTCGACAAGCGGCGGTGGGACCACGTGTGCAGCAGTTACTTCTTGCAACCTTAGTGGACAAGTGGACCTAGTGGACAAAGTGGACAGGGGTGGCAGTAACGGTCCATTTTGTCCACTAGGTCCACTTCGTTCACTTGGTCCACTTTGTCCGCTTCGTCCAATGTCCGCTCTTACCTCATAATCTCGTACTTCTTAATTTTGTCGTAGAGCGTCGATCGCTCAATTCCCAGCTGGGCGGCCGCCTCTTTGATGTTCCCTCGGCTTCGTTTGATCGCTGACTCTATGGCCTGCTTTTCAAGTTCCTGCAGCGTAATCGCCGGGACAAACCAGGGATCGCGGCCCTCGTCCTCCTTAGCCAGGAAAGCGAAGTCAGCTCGTGTCAGGATGCGGCTTCGGCAGGTAACCATAGCCCTTTCGATGCAGTTCTCCAACTCCCGTACATTGCCAGGCCAGTCGTGCGAGAGAAGAAGCTGGAGAGCATTTTCAGAGATGTCTTCCACATCTTTCCCGATCTCAACGCTGAGTCGCTCTATAAAATGCCGGGCCAACAACGGGATGTCTTCGAGCCGTTCGCGAAGCGGCGGGATGCGGATATTAATCACGTTGAGACGGTAATACAAATCGTCCCGGAACCGTCCGTTGCGGACTGCTTCCTGCAGGTTGACGTTGGTGGCGGCAATGACCCTTACATCAACTCTTATCTCCTCGGAGCCCCCCACTCGGTAGAAGCTTCGTTCCTGCAGAACTCGCAGCAAGTCCATCTGTAATTTGGGCGAAATGTCTCCGATCTCATCCAGGAAAAGAGTTCCACCGTGCGCTTGTTCAAATTTCCCTTTCTTTTGTGTGGTCGCTCCGGTGAAAGCGCCCTTTTCATATCCAAAGAGCTCTGACTCCAAGAGTGTCTCAGCCAGTGCTGCGCAGGAGACGCCGACAAAAGGCATGTTCGCTCGGTCGCTTGAGGAATGGATGGCCCTGGCGATCAGTTCCTTCCCCGTTCCGCTTTCGCCCTGGATCAGAACCGTGCTGCGGAGGTTGGCCACATCGCGTATCAGCTGGAATATCTCCTGCATCCTGGGGTTCTTGCTGACAATGTCGTTCAGTGTATAGGTCTTGGTCAGGCGCTTCTTCAACATGGCGTTTTCGCGCTGAAGAGTCTTAACCTTGAGGATGCGGGTGACGAGAAGGGAAATCTCCTCCAGGTTGCAGGGTTTGACGATATATTCCTGGGCTCCTTCTTTCATTGCCGCTATCGCCGTATCGACTGTGGCGTACGCGGTGATGATGATGATGGAGGCATCACGGTGCAGCTTCCGGATCTGCATCATCGTCTCTATCCCGTCGATCCCTCCCGGCATCTTCAGGTCGATGAAGTAGATCGCGTAGTCCTTCTCCCCGGCTTTTTCAATGGCCTCATGACCCGATGCGGCCGTATCGACCGTGTAGCCGTCCTCTTTCAGCCAGGCGGCCAGTGATTCCCGCATCACTTCCTCGTCGTCAACAACGAGGATCTCCCATTGATTCTTCATGCCTCGACCTCCGAGTGTTTACCTCTCGACGGTTTCATCGACTTTGCCCCATCGCTTCACGCAGCATTATCTCGCAGCTGACACACCACTGCGTCTTTTTGAGATCCAGTTGCCGAATGTTGGTGGCCAGTGACATCGGACAACTCCTCTCCGGGCAATGAACCAGCCCGAAAGTGTGCCCCAATTCATGCATCGACTCCTTGAGTGCCCGTTGCTCCAAAATCGCCGGATCAGGGGCTAAACGGTAAAACTCCTGATGAAGTCGTGCCAATGACACGACCGCCAGTCGCCCGTTTAGCTGCGCCTGGCCGAACACAAAACTCAAAACAGGAATGAAAAGGTCCTTCTCCGTGATTCCGAGCAACCTGGCTCCGTCTGGACAGATCTCTATCAGCTGGCGCATCAGGGCAACCGAGCTGTACTGGCCACGAATTGGATCGAAAGCATAGGAAGGCTCAACAAAAGGATGCAGGCGGCCGACCTGCAGCCCAAAGACCTCGCCGAGACGGGCTTCGAGAAATAGCAGCAGCTCCTCTTCAATCCTTCCTATTGAAGCCAGGTAAAGAAAGCTCACGCCAGCTGTCCCAGGCGAGATATCGTCTCCTTGCCCCTTGTTGAATCATCGCTGACAAGGGGTAGCGTGACTCGGAAGACGGTTCCAACGTTCTGCGTGCTACTGACCTCCACCTCTCCCCCGTGTGCCTTTACAATTCCATACACCACGGCCAGTCCCAGGCCGACTCCTTTGCCCTCTTCCTTGGTCGTAAAAAATGGATCGAAAATCTTCGTTAGAATCGCCGGAGAAATCCCCTCGCCGTTATCCTCGACCTCCACAAAGACTCCTTCGGAGATCTCGCCGGTCCGAACCGCCACCCGTCCGTTAGTCCTCCCGGCTAACGCCTCGGCTGCGTTCAGGACCAGGTTAATCACAACCTGCTGAATCTGGGGAGCATCGCAGACGATTGTCGGAAGCCGTTCCGCCAGATTCTTCTCCACCTCGATGTTCAGCAGCCGCAGCTTATGATCGACCAGTGAAAGGGTGGTCTCCACGATCCGGTTCAGGTCCGCCTCTCCGGCTGCCGGTTTCGATCGGCGTGAGAAAGCCAGCAGGTCAGACACGATCCGCCCCGCCCGGGACGTTTCCGCGGTGACCTGCGCCAAATATTTCCGAAATTCTGGCAGCCTCTCCGGCGGCACCCCGGTGTCTTTGAGTATCCTCTGCATCAACATTGACAGATTCAGGACGCCGGAAAGGGGATTGTTGATTTCGTGGGCGACGCTGGCCGCCAGTTGCCCGAGCGACGCCAGTCGATCGGCCTGGATCAGCTTTTTATGAGCCAGCTCCAACTGCTCGGTTCTTTCCTTTACTTTGCTCTCTAGCCCCTGGTTTAGCTCGTTCAATTCCGTCATGGCCTCTTTGAGTCTCTCTCTCATGACGTTGAACGATTGGGCGAGAGCCGACAGTTCCTCGCTGGAGTGAATCTCAATAGGGTGATCAAGCTGCATCTCGCTGACCGCCCTTGTGCCCTCGATCAGTCGTCGAATTGGCGCGTCGACGAATCGCTTCGTGAAAAACACCAGAAAGAGTCCGATGGAGAGAATGGCGATCAGGGTAAACCCAGCTCCTCGAAGCTTGATGCGTGTCAGCTCCTTATCCACCTGGTCTAGATCGAGATCGACATCGAGTACTCCAAGCACTTTCATTTCCGGCGGATGGGCATGGCATTCCGCCGTGCTGCAGGCCGGTTCGTTATATATAGGCGTGACCATTGCCAGCTTTCGCGATCCATCCGGAGTGCGGAAAATTCGTGCCCTCGAAGGAACCTCGACGTTGACCTTGGGTGGGAGAGTCGAATGGCAAAGCGAACAGGCATCTGCGTCCTTGCTCAGCCGCCTGTTGGTGTCCGCCGGATTCGTCGAAAACATCACCCAGCCCTCACGGTTAAAAATCCGGATCCGATTGATGCCTTGTTTCTCGGCGATCTTCTCCATGACCTGGTAGGCCGCGTCCCGTCGGTCAGCCAGCATGGCGTGCCAAGTGGCGCTCGTGATTCCTCGGGAGAGCTGATCGGCGCCGCGGATCATGGAATCAAGCAGCTGCTTTTCCTGACTCTTGACATTGATGTAGCTGGACGTCCCCACCACGATGACTACAATGATCGTGACAGAGACGATAAGCTGAAGAGCCAGTCTTCGAAGCATGTGCAGTTCCGCGAAAAGCGTATCGTAACCATACTGTGCATGCAAGCAAACAAGTTGCTATCGGTGTTAACTGAATTTCTCTGTGTAGCCGGCCTGTCATCCGCGTAATCCGCGCAATCCGTGCTATCCGGGGGATGGATTGCGCGGATTACGCGCATGACGGGCCGGCGTTCGGATTGATTGGCACGGGCGTTACTGTGAGTTGTGGGGGCGTTCATAATCGTGTTAAATTCCGTGAAGTCTCGCAGCTTGGCTGTGACTCTGCCTGGGCCCGTGGTTTAGCCGGCAACCAGGAATTCGACGAGGAGAGCTTATGGCCGAAATCAAGACTGATGAAACCCCGAAACTTCGTTACAAGCCCTACGTGCCGGTGGAAACCTCGATGCCCGAGTTCACGCTTCGAGCTCTTCTGATCGGACTGGTGATGTCGGTGATACTTGGGGCGGCAAATGCGTACCTGGGCCTCAAGGCGGGCATGACTATAGCGGCAACATATCCGGCGGCTGTAATCGGCATGGCTGTTCTTCGCATCTTCCGCGGTTCGATCCTCGAAGAGAATATGGCACGAACGGTCGGATCGATCGGTGAATCGGTTGCAGCCGGCGCCATCTTTACCATTCCGGCCTTCGTAATCGCGGGAGTCTGGGGCGACTTGAGCTCAACGCAACACTACATCGAAGCTACCGCGATCATGCTGGTCGGGGGAATAATCGGCATTCTTTTCGTGACAGTTTTGCGGCGCGTGATGGTGGAAGACGTCGATCTGCCATATCCGGAATCAGTTGCCGCTTCGGAAATTCACAAGACCGGGCAGAGCGGGGGCGCCGGCGCCAAGTATTTGTTTGGCGCGGGCATCGTAGGCGCCCTGATTCAAGCTCTCAAACAGCTGAACCTTTTCGCGTCATCCGCCGAAAAGTTTATCCCTTTCCGGCAATCAGCCATTGATCTGAGAACCGGTACCAGTGTTCCTGGCAGTGGCGGAATGTTGCTTTCCACGCCCGGAGTCAGCCCCGCCTACATCGGAGTCGGCTATATCATCGGTCCGCGATTGGCTTCTCTGAATTTCAGCGGTGGATTGCTGGCGTGGGGCTTGTTTGTCCCCCTTCTGCTCTATTTCCTGGGCCCAACTTTGTCGGGCGGCCTGGGTGAAGCGGTCGGCGAGGACACCTGGACAACTCAGGCCACGGCCGTCTGGAGATATGTGGTCCGCCCAATCGCCATCGGGGGAATGCTCGTCAGTGCTGTGTTCACACTCTGGCGAATGCGCAAGAGCCTGATCGGCGGCCTGACAAGATCGATCGGTGACGTGAAAAAGGCGGCGGCCGGCGGGCAAGCGGTCATCAGGACCGAACGCGACATCAATTTCAAATGGGTTCTGGCCGGTATTGTCGTTGCCGCCGTGCTGACCTTCGTTCTCTACCACTACTTCAGCCAGGATCTGACAGCCGCCTTGGTTGCTACCCTGGTGATGATTGTCGCCGGATTCTTCTTTGCCGCGGTGTCGGGTTACCTGGTTGGTTTGATCGGTTCGAGCAACAACCCTATCAGTGGCCTGACGCTTTCCACCGTCATCGTAGCTGCCCTCCTGATGGCGGCCCTTGGCCAGACGGGTCCCGCGGGTATCGCGGCGGTGCTCGGTGTGGCGGGGGTTATTTGTGTCTCCGCAGCGGTGGCCGGTGAGATGCTCCAGGATTTGAAAGTCGGCCATATTCTCGGTGGCACGCCATGGAAGATGCAGGTGGGAGACCTTATTGGAGTAGTGCTTGCCGCTGTTGTCATGTTCTTCCCGTTGCTT
>Ga0116189_1002730_pt1 | contig 12884 bp, 8 predicted proteins | sample AD_JPNTR3_MetaG_FD_89895 | JGI IMG/M metagenome (GOLD analysis project Ga0116189, IMG submission 89895) | Active sludge microbial communities of municipal wastewater-treating anaerobic digesters from Japan - AD_JPNTR3_MetaG | ecosystem: Engineered > Bioreactor > Anaerobic > Digestate | place... | reverse complement strand
CTGGCGCCGATTCTGAAGGACAAGGCAGACGTGGTGTACGGCTCGCGCTTCGCCGGCGGCGAGGAGCACCGCGTCCTGTACTTCTGGCATCTGGTCGGCAACCGCTTCCTGACCTTGCTCAGCAACGTCTTCACCAACCTGAACCTGACCGACATGGAGACCTGCTACAAGGTCTTTCGCGCACCGGTGATCAAGAACATGACCCTGCGCTGCAACCGCTTCGGGTTTGAGCCGGAAGTGACGGCCAAGATCGCCCGCGGTGGCTGGCGCGTATACGAAGTGGGAATCAGTTACGACGGCCGCACTTACGGCGAGGGTAAGAAAATCACTTGGCGCGACGGCGCAAAGGCGATCCTAGCCATCCTGCGTTTCGCCTGGCGCGATTGAAGTGCCGCACAAGCAATCCATGTACGTGCCGGAAAAGAGCGTCAGCGTCGTTGTGCCAACCTACAACGAGCGCGCCAACATCCGGCCGCTGGCAGCGCGGGTTTTTGCGGCAATTTCACCGGCTCACTGTGAGCTGCTGATCGTGGATGATGATTCGCCGGACGGTACGGCGGCCGAGTGCGCGGCGGCGGCCGCCGAGACCGGCTGGCCATTGCGCTGTATCGTGCGACGCGGTGAGCGCGGGTTGGCGACGGCGGTCATTCGCGGCTTGCGCGAAGCACGCGGCGATTTGCTCGTCTCGCTGGACGCCGACCTGTCGCATCCGCCGGAGTCGATACCGGCCCTGCTCGATGCCCTGCGCGACCCACGCGTCAACATGGCTATTGGCAGCCGCTTCGTGCCGGGCGGGCGTGTCGATCTGCACTGGCCGCTGCATCGGCGGCTGAACAGCCTCGTCGCGCGGCTGCTGGCGCGGCCGCTGACGCCCGTACGCGACATGATGTCCGGCTTCTTCGCGGTACGCCGCAAGGACCTGCGCTTCGAGGGTTTGGACCCGATCGGCTACAAAATCGCACTGGAGCTGATCGTGCGGCACGGGTGGAAGAACGTAGTCGAAATCCCGATCACATTCTCCGATCGCGCCGCGGGAAAGACCAAGCTGTCGGTAGCGGAGCAACTTCGCTATCTGCGCCACCTGGCACGGCTGTATCGATTCAAACTAACCGGTCGTAAGCGTTGAACCGCCGGGTGCCGGGTGCCATGCCCAAGCTGCAAGCGCGGGCATGCCTGTACCAACCATCCAGCGATGTCAAATAACCATGTGCGCCGTCAGCAGCGGGCACGGTCCGGAGGCCAACAGGCCATCACATGCCCGCGCTTACAGCTTGGGCATGGCACCCGTCGGTGGCCCTTACTCGCCCAACTCGGCCAAATGGTGCCCGATTGCGGCCAGCTTTTCCTTCAGTTCGACCAGCCGAGCGCGTTCCTTTTCCACGACGGCGGGCGGAGCCTTGCTGACAAACTCCCCGTTTGCGAGCTTGGCTTCAAGCCGCTGGAGGTGGCCGGTCAGTTCGTCGCGCTCCTTCGCCAGGCGCTTGCGCTCGGAATCCAAGTCAGCCAGGCCCGCGATCGGCACGTAAATCTCCAGCCCGGGGAAGACCTTCGTCGCCGACTCCGGCGGCTTGGTCAGGTCGGGGCCGATCTCGATGGCTTCGCATCGCCCGAGACGGCAAATCACCGCGGTCTGTTCCTGCAAGCCCGCAACCAGTTGATCCTTGGCGCGAATCAGCGCTTTGGGCAGCTTGCCGATGGCCGGCGTCTTCGCCGCGGCGCGCGTAGTGTTGATCCAGGCCAGGCTGTCACGCAGAGCGCGGATCACGTTCTGCAGCGCCGCCAAGTCGTCCTCAATCTCCGGCTCGCGCGGCCACGCGGCGGCATCCGGCCAAGCCGCGCGGATCAGCATCGGCTCGCCTTCGATCAGGCGCGTGATGCCGCGCTGCGGGGCGGCGGCGTTCAGCTTGGCCCACAGGGCCTCCGTCACGAACGGCATAATCGGGTGCAACAGCCGCAGGCTCTGATCGAGCACCCACGCCAGCACCTGCCGCGCGACTTGCGACGAGGCGTCCGTATGCTGCACCATCTCGCCGGCCGCCGAGCGCCCGAACAGGCGCGGCTTGACCAGCTCGAGATACCAGTCGCAGAACTCGCTCCAGAAGAAGTTGTACAGCAGGTTGGCCACCTCGCTGACCTGGTAGTGCTCCAGGCGCCGGTCGACCTCGGCGATCGTGGCCGCCAGGCGCGAGAGAATCCAGCGGTCCTCAAGCGCCAAGTCGGCAGAGGTAAGCGGCCGCGGCTGCGCGCCATTGAGGTTCTGCAACACAAACCCCGTCGCCGCCTGCCAGATTTTGTTGCAGAAGTTGCGGCCCAGCTCGAATTTCTCGCTGCTGTTGACGGTGCGCCCATCAGGCATTTTCACCGGCTTGACCGGCATGCGCACGTCCTGCGTCTCGGTGTCCATCTGGGCCATGGTGAAGCGCAGGGCGTCCGTGCCGTACAGGGTGATGATGTCCAGCGGGTCCACGCCGTTGCCCAGCGATTTGCTCATGATCCGCCCCTGGCCGTCGAGGATGATGGGGTGGATGTGAACGTGCTGGAACGGCACACGCCCGGGGAAATGCAGCCAGGTCATGACCATGCGCGCGACCCAGAGCGTAATGATGCCGCGGCCGGTGACGAGCGTGCTCGTGGGATAGAAGTAGTCGAAGTCCTCGGGAGAGGGATCAAGGGATCTAGGGATCGAGGGATCGAGAGGTTGGGCGCCGATGGCCGTGTCTTGATCGCTTGATCCCTTGCTCGCTTGATCCCTTACATCATGCGGCCATCCCAGCGTGCTGAATGGCCAAAGGGCGGAACTGAACCAAGTATCCAGTACGTCCGGATCTCGCTGCAACTGTTCGAGATCGCCGAACAGCTTGTCTACAAACTGCTCGGGGTCACGGCGCCATGCCTCGTCGGTGTACTGTGGCCAATCGAACTGAGCCTGCGCCGGCGTGAGCGTGTAGTAGTGGCGAAAGAGCCTGACCAATTCGGATCGATCGGGATGTCGGAGCACGACCATCAATAGGACTCTTTCGTCGAACCCACTGATGCCTGTCTCAGACAGTTCGTTGAGCTCTATGGGTTTCTGGCTTCCCATCCCGTACGCTTCTATTGCAACGAGTTCTTGAAAACTGCGATATCGAGCGACCAGCTTGAGTACCGCTTTGAACTCCTCGAACTGCTGCCGTGAATCCAGAACCCTGGTCCACACCGGTATCCGATGCCCCCACCAAAGCTGCCGGCTGATGCACCAGTCGCGCTTCTCGCCCAGCCAATCCAGATACGTCTTCGCATAACGCGCTGGGAAGAAGCGCACGCGGCCGTCGCGCACCGCCTCCATCGCCCGCTCGGCCAGATCGCCCATCTTCACGAACCACTGCTCGCTGAGCATGGGCTCGATCGGCGTCTTGCTGCGGTCGGAGTGGCCGACTTCCGTCTCGTACGGCTCGATTTTTTCCAGCAGTCCGAGCGCTTCGAGGTCGGCGACGACGCGCTTGCGGGCCTCGTAGCGGTCCAGGCCGACGTAATCGTAGAACAGCCCGGCAGCGCTGGACGGCTCGGCGGGCGTCCCGCCGTCCCGTTGCGTGCGCCCGTTTGCGTTGATCTTCCCATCCGGGGTGAGAATGTTAATGGGGGCTGCTTCGGGGTGCCGCTGGCCGAAGGCGTAGTCGTTCGGGTCATGTCCCGGCGTGACCTTCACGCAGCCGGTGCCGAATTCCTTCTTCACCAGGATCGCGTCGGCGATGATTGGGATGGGGCGATTCATCAGCGGCAGCAGGCAATAGCGCCCGATTAGATGCTGGTAACGCTCGTCGGTGGGGTGCACCGCTACGGCCGTATCGCCGAGCATCGTCTCGGGGCGCGTGGTAGCGATCGTGAGGTAATCGCGCCCCATTTTCGCATCCGCCGCCACGGCCCGCGCCAAAGCCGCCCGAACGGTCTCATCCGACAGCGTCTTGATCCCTTGATCCCTCGATCCCTTGATCCCTTCAAGAATCGGGTAACGATAATGCCACAGACTCCCCTTCACCGTCTCGTGCACGATCTCGTCGTCGGCGACGGCCGTCTGGAGGAAGGCGTCCCAGTTCACGAGGCGCACGCCGCGGTAGATCAGGCCTTCCTTGAACCAGCGGAAGAAGACCTCGTAGACCGCCCGGGCGCAGACCTCGTCCAGCGTGAAGCGTGTCCGCTGCCAGTCCAGCGAGCAGCCCATTTTGCGAAGCTGCATGAGAATCTGGCCGCCGAATCTCTCCTTCCATTCCCAGATTCGCTTGACGAGTCCCTCGCGGCCCAGCTCGTGTCGCGTCAGGTTCTGCTCTTCCTTCAGCCGGCGTTCGACGACCGCCTGCGTGGCGATGCCGGCGTGGTCGGTGCCCGGCATCCACAACGCCTCGAAGCCGCGCATGCGGGCATGGCGGATAAGGATGTCCTGGAGCGTGTTGTTCAGCGCGTGGCCGAGGTGTAGGGCCCCGGTTACGTTCGGCAGGGGGATGTCGATGACGAACGGACGCTTATTGGGGTTTGGGACGGCGTGGAAGTACCCGCCATCCTCCCATTTCTTATAAATTTCAGGCTCAACCGCATGCGGGTCGTAACTGCCGCCGTTGCTCATAATCACTCCGCTTCATCTTCGCCGGTTATTAGCGCCTAAAAGGGGCGATTGTATCCGTTCGGCCGGATTTGCCCAGCGGCCGCCAGGTCGTGTGGTGCCGTGGCCCTGGAGCGGCGCCGGCTGCCCCGGGAGTGACGCATGTGGCCCCCGGGGCCGCGCCCAGTGATTCCGGAGCCGCGTCGGGTGCCTTCCCGGCTGCCATGCCCAAGCCCGCGTTGCGGGCGCGGGCATGCCTCCGACAAATCGGCTCGATTCACAAACGGGCCGCGGAATAGAACGGTCACATCGCGTGTAGCGACGACGCAATACGCGCCGCGTGGGCATGCCCGCGCTTAGCGCTTGGGCATGGCACCCGACAGCACCCGGCAGCGCGCGACAGCCCGCTTTGCGATAGTACATATCCCCCACGTGCGATATTGAGATTCCACATTTGCATCATATCTGCATCGAAATAGCTGCATCAAAGTCAACTGCAATGCAATAGCTTTTTGTTAATGACTGGGCGTATAACTGTTGTGGTCTGTTAAACCTTGTCGCAGCGCGGAGGACACCACGAGCGAAGCATCGCGCTTCAATGGGTTTGCGCTTCAATTGCGCTCGCCACGCCAAGCAGTACGGAATCGCATGGTTCCGGCGGCTTGCAAAAAGCGTGCGCGGCAGATCGCCAATGCGCGTTCACCAATTCGGATTCCAGCGATTTGTTAGTTTCGGAGGCGAGAGATGTCGGCATCCAGTCAAATGTTCGGGCGGTCCGTGGGCCTTTTCGGCGGCATAACTGGCGCAATGAGCGCTCTGAGTTGTATAGCTCTGCTGCTGACCGTCGGCAGCGCAGCGGCCCAGCAATGCGATTGGCTGCCGGGCCACGGCGTCGCGGGAACTGCCGGGCAGGTTAACGCGATCGTAACGTGGGACCCCGACGGCGCCGGCCCGGCCTCCGAAGTGCTGGTCGTGGGCGGTCAGCTCACGGCCGCGGGCGACACCATCACCGGCGGCGTCGCGGCCTGGGACGGCAGCGCCTGGCAAGCCCTGGGATTTGCGGGCGGCGATGGGGATACCGCGGTGAACGCGCTGGCCGTGTTTGACGGGCAGTTGATCGCGGCGGGCTACTTGCCGCTGGGCGGCGGCCTGCAGCACGGCGTCGCGCGCTGGGACGGCGCCGCGTGGCAGTTGCTGGGATCGGGCGTTGAGGGCGACGCCTTCACCGCCGTCAACGCGCTGGCCGTCCACAATGGTCAACTGGTCGCGGGCGGCAGCGTCAGGAGCGCCGCGGGCGCCGAGTACGGCTGCGTGGCGCGCTGGAACGGTATCGCCTGGCGGCCGATGGGCTCGCCGCTGGCGGGTGAATTCACGATGTTTACCAGCGCCACCGTGAAAGCGCTCTGCGTATACGCTGACGAGCTGATCGCAGGCGGCAGGTTTACGGTTAGCGGGATTGCGCCGGGGCACGCCATCGCTCGCTGGGACGGCAGCGACTGGCAGACGGTGGGGGCCGGCATGGGCGACGCCACTGACCTCGTGAACGCCTTGGCCCTTTACAACGGCGAGTTGATCGCGGGCGGCAGCTTCATGATTCCCGGCAGTCCGGGCTGCCACAACATCGCCCGCTGGAACGGCAGCGCCTGGCAGGCGTTGGAATCGGGATTGGACAACGAAGTCGCCGCGCTGACTGCATATGGCAGCGAGTTAGTCGCCGGGGGCTACTTCAGTGCCGCCGGCGCTGTGCCGTGCGAGAACATCGCGCGTTGGAACGGCACTGCGTGGCAGGCGCTGGGCAGCGGTATTGCATCGGCCGTTGTCTACAGTAGCGTTCATGGTCTTGGCGTATACAACGGCGAACTGATTGTCGGCGGCAGCTTTCTGTTGGCCGGCGGCGTCGCATGTAGCAATGTCGCCCGCTGGGACGGCAGCGCGTGGAATTCGTTGGGGGCCGGGACGGACGCCTTATGGCTATCCGACCTGCTGGAGTATGGCGGCGACTTGATCGCGGGCGGCGCTCTGGTGTCCGGTGGCGGGTCGTGCATCGGCGTGGGACGCTGGAATGAAGCCGCCGGTACGTGGCAGGCCCTGGGTTCCGGAGTGAACGTCGCAAAACGCCTGATACTCTACGACGGCGAGTTGGTCGCGGCGGGCAGCTTCACGGCCGGCGATGGCACGATGTACCACGGTGTCGCGCGTTGGGCCGGAAGCGCCTGGCAGGCGCTGGGGCCGTGGGCCGCCGACGCCGGTTCCCCGAATATTGAAGCCTTGGCGGTCTACAACGGCGACTTGATCGCGGGCGGCATGTTCACCAGCGCCGCCGGCGTACCGTGCAATAACGTAGCCCGCTGGAACGCCGCAGCCGGCGCCTGGCAGCCGTTGGGGGCCGGGATCGACGGAATAGTAGGGGCCCTGACAGTGTACCGCGGCGAACTGATTGCGGCCGGTGCCTTCGCGACTGCCGGCGGCACGCCGTGCTCCAGCATTGCGCGCTGGAACGGCACGGCCTGGCAACCGCTGGGAGCGGGAACCGACGGCATAGTAGCGGCGCTAGCCGAATACGACGGCGAGTTGATAGCCGGAGGTTACTTCACCAGCGCCGGCGGGGTGGCGTGCAACAATATCGCTCGCTGGGACGGCAGCACCTGGCGCCCGTTAGGCGCGGGGATCGGCAGCAGCGGCTATTCCTATGTCAGTGCGCTGGGTGTGCACAACGGGGTGTTGATTGTGGGAGGTCTTTTCGCAACTGCGGACGGCGCGCAATGGATCGCCCGCTGGAATGGCTTGACCTGGCAAACGCTGGGCTTAGGCATGGATAATCTCCCGTATGCGCTATTGAGCTACCAGGGCGAACTCGTCGCCGCCGGCGCCTTCACGGCCGCGGGCGGCCATGTGTCTTGTACGTGGGGACGATATTCGGGCGAGTGGCCGGCCGCGCCGAACAATGTCTCGGCCTCTGACGGCCTGTTCTGCGACAAGGTGCGTGTGACCTGGGGTGAAGTCCCCGGCGCCACCGGCTACAAGGTTTACCGCAGCGCGACCGGGTCAGTCGCTGATGGCCTGCTGTTGGGAACGAGCCAGTCCGGCGCGTTTGACGACGTGCGGGCGGCGGGCCGGACGGTCTGGTATTTCGTGGTCGCCAGCAATGCCTGCGGCGACGGCCCATGTAGCGCGATTGATGGCGGCTTCGTGCAGTGCGGGGAGCTCCCGACCTGGTACCGCGACTCCGACGGCGACGGTTACGGCGACCCCGGCACAACGACGCAAGCCGCTCGGCAGCCCCCGGGCTTCGTCGCCAACGATGACGATTGCGATGATGGCTGCGCGACCTGCCATCCCGGCGCCCAGGAGGTCTGCGACGGCCGGGACAACGATTGTGACGGATGGATAGACGCCGGCGCTATCGGGCCGACCTGGTACCGCGACGCCGACGGAGACGGTTATGGCAATCCGGACGTCACTGTCAGAGCGTGCAGCCGGCCGGCCGGCTATGTGGAGAACGGCGACGACTGCAACGACACCATTCCGGCTGTAAATCCCGGTGTAGTGGAGATATGTAACAACGGAATCAACGACGACTGCGACGGCCTGATCGATTGTGACGATCCAGACTGCGCGTGGGACTTGGGCTGCGCCGAGTTGATCGCCGACGCCGGCCCTGACCTGAACCTTTCGGTGGCGAGTGCGGCCGAGGGCGCCAACGTCATGCTGGACGGATCGCGGTGCAGCGGAAACATCGTCGAATACACCTGGACCGAGAACGGAAAATGGCTGGCTTCCGGGCGGACAGCCGTGGTTCTGCTGCGTCCCGGCACGCACGACATAGTGCTGACCATTCGAGACGCGCACGGTCGCACGGCCAGCGACACGCTGCGCGTTTCCGTCAACCTTGATGATGGAGGCGATGAAGACCTGGACGGCGTCATCAATGCAGAGGACGACTGCCCCGGCACGCCGGCCGAAGAAGCGGTTGACGCCAACGGCTGTTCGTGCAGCCAGCTTGATACCGACGGCGACGAAACGAGCGACTGTGACGACCTTTGCCCGACGATTCCAGGGTCGTGCCCGAACGGCTGCCCACCGGGCCCTTCCGGCCTGTGTGGCAGCACCGGCTGCGGGTTGATCGGGTTGGCGTTGGCGGGAATGTGGCTGAGCCGCCGGCGCAATCGCGTTTGAATTTACGCCCACGCCTCCGAAGATTACGCTGGTCGCATGCGGACCAGCCGAGTGCTTTTGCTCGTGACCGACTTGGAGCGTGGCGGGACGCCGCTGCGTTTGGCGCGGCTGGCCAGCGGGCTGCGCGAGCGCGGCCTGGAGGTACATGTCGGCTGCCTGGCGCGGCCGGGACCGGTTAGCCGAGATCTGGACGCGGCCGGAATTCCGAATTTCGCCTGTAACGCGTGCCGCGTGCGAGACGTGGGTGCGCTATGGCGTCTAACGCGGCACGTCCGGCGAATTCGGCCGGACGTGATTCACTCGACGCTCACGCACGCGAATGTGGCGGCGCGAATTGTGGGCTTGCTTTGCGGAATACCGGTCGTAACGAGCACGGCCACCATTGAAGTAGAGCGCAAGTGGCACGCCTGGGCCGAGCGGCTGACGCGCGCGCTGGATTCCGGGCACATTGTCAACAGCGAGGCGGTGGCCGACCACGTGCGGCGAGTTTTTCGCTATCCGCGCCGGCAGGTTTTTGTGATCCCGCCCTCGATTGACCTGCCAGGCAGCCGTGCAGCGGTTGGCGCCGGCGTTGCTCCACCAGCGGCCGGGGTCGCTCCACCTGGGGCGGGCGATTCGGACCGCGTTGTTGTCCGGCAGCAACTGGGGATTACCAGCGACGAATTCGCAGTCCTTTGGGCCGGCCGGCTGGACCCGGTCAAGCGCATTGATCTCGTGCTCGAATGTGCCCAGCGGCTGCGCCAGGAGCCGTTCCGCTTTCTGATTGCCGGCGACGGGCCGGAACGTGGGCAGGTGGATCAGGCGCTGCGGCGGCGCGAGGCCGGACAATTGCAGTGGCTGGGGTGGCGAGATGACCTCGCGGCGGTAATGAGCGCGGCGGACCTGCTGCTGTTCCCGTCGCGCACTGAAGGCGTGCCAAACGTGATTCTGCAGGCCATGGCCGGCGGGTTGCCGGTCGTCTGCAGCGATATTCCCACTTTGCGGGAACTCAGCGGCGACGGGCGGCGCTTGATGCTCGTATCGCAGGGGGATGCCGACTCGTTTATGGCGGCGATTCATTTGTTGCGGGACCATCCGCAGCGGCGCCGGGAGCAGAGTGAGCGGGCGCGTCTATGGGCCGCGGCGAACCTTGATCCGCAACGGACAATCGCGGAGACGATCAGGGCGTACGAAACAGTACTTGCGGGGCGCCGGCGGTCTCCAGCAGCGGGTGGCTGACAGTCGGCGCCGTTATCTGATACCATTCGGCGCCTAGAACCGGACCGAGTGACATGGACAGACCGCCTCTGAAACCGCTTTCGCTCACGATCACGTTCCCTTGCTACAACGAGGAGGCCAACGTCGAGCGCGTCACGCGCGCCGCCCTCGCCGTCGCCCAGAAGGTCGCTGACGACTACGAAATCGTCATCGTTAACGACGGCAGCCGCGACCGTACCGGCGAGATCGCCGACCGCCTGGCCGCCGAGAACCCGCATGTGCGAGCCGTGCACAACCGTCCTAATCAGGGCTACGGCGGGGCCCTGGCTCGCGGCTTCAAGGAGGCGCGGAAAAACTGGATCTTCTACACCGACGGTGACGGGCAGTTCGACCTCAACGAATTGCCCACAATTCTGCCGCTGCTGGAGAAATACGACATCGTGTCGTGCTACCGCCTGAATCGGCAGGATTCGGCCATGCGCAAGCTGAACGCCTGGTTGTGGTCGACCCTGGTGAACATACTCTTCCGGCTGCGGCTGCGCGACATCGATTGCGCGTTCAAGATTTACCCGCGCACCTTCATCGACCAAATTGAATTGTGGAGCCGCGGAGCGCTCATCGACACCGAAATGCTCGCCAAAGCCCGGAACCTCGGCTACTCAATCGTCCAGGTCGGCGTCCACCACTACCCGCGAACGGCCGGCCAGCAGACCGGAGCGAATATCAAGGTCATCGCCCGCGCGTTCAAGGAGCTGTTCAAGCTGCGCGGGCGGATCAAACGCGAGGGGCGCGATCAGCAGGGCAGAGGGGCCTGATCAGCAGGTCAACCGGGCGGCAAATCCCTCACAAACTCCAGCGCCGCCGGGATAACGCGCCCCATTATCTCCTCCACTGTTCCGTCCAGAATGGCCCCAGCGCTTTCTGTATGTCCGCCGCCGCCGAACCTGGCTGCCAAATTCAGCACCGCCACGCCCTTCTCGCCGCGGAAGTTGATGCGCACCTTGCCGCGCACGCCCTCGGTAAACAGGATCGCCACCTTGACGCCGTCGATGGAGCGCACCACCTCGACCTGGTCGTCGATGTCACTGGCCGTGCAGCCGGCGCCCGCGATCTCGCCATGTGAAGCACAGCTCCAGGCCAGGCGGCCGTCCTCGCTGACCTGCGTGTGCGCGTAGACCAGCTTGAGCAACTCGAACTCACCACGACTGTGGCTCCGGTGCAATTGCTCACAGACGTCGGCGATCGCGGCGCCGCACGCGGCCAGCTCGTGGGCGACGTTCAGGCTTTCGGCCGCGGTATTCGAAAGCGAAAAGCCCTGCGTGTCGCTGTGCATGCCGGCGTATAGCAGCGTCGCGATGTTCGGTCCGACTTGGCAGCCCAGGCTGCGCAGCAGCGTGTACATCAGTTCCGATGTGCTGCTGGCGGAGGGCACGACCCAGTTCCAACGCCCAAATCCAGCGTTAGTGGCATGATGATCGACGTTCGCCACCGCCAACCCCGGCAGCGCCTCCAACTTGCCCGGCACGTTCACCCGCGAAGCCTTGGCCGTATCAAGCACCAGCGCCAGCTCGCAACTCTTCACCTCATCCAGCGTGGCCGGCGTCAGCCCGGCCCGGCGAACCAGAAACTGCATCCGCCGCGAAACCGTGCCGTCCGGCAGGAGCGCGTGCACCTCCTTGCCTAGCTCGCGCAAGCCAAGCCAGGCGGCCGCCATCGAGGCGATACAGTCCGCGTCGGGCGTCACGTGACCAATCAGTGCGATACGCCCGGCCTGCAAGATGGCGCTGCGCACGTCGGCCGGAACGGCTGTGCGAATTTCGGAATTCACTTAATCTCCGGCGTGCTGAATGATCTGAGCACGCAAAGTAGGATCGACCGGGAACCCTGCCTCCTCGAGCGCGGCCAGCACCGGCCCGACCGCCGGGATTCGTCCCAGCCGCTTCGCCAACAGAATAATCCCTAGCGTGCAACGCACGGGAACATTGAACGCCGCCGCGCAGACCCGCTCGGCTCGGCCGTCCAGCACCGCTTCGAACTCCGGATGCCGCCGCGCCCAGGTAAGCACTTCCGTCTCGCAGCGACCCAGGTCCCACGCCAGCACGGCGGGATCGAGGCCGTCAACGGCTTGCACCAGCCGCCCGCCCTCGCCGTTCAACCACTGCACCGCGGGGCTGTCGGCCGGCCCGCGCAGGATCTCCTCGGCCACGCCGCTGGGTACCACGGCCTGCTCGCTTAGTTCTGTCACCAGCGATACGTGGCCGGTCGCGCTAAGCGCCATAATGGGAGAGGCATTCAGAACCCAGCGACGGCTCACCGCCCCATCTCCGCCTCGAGGTCGGTGATAGTCGCCTGAAAGGGAGATACGCCCAGGTTCGCCAGAGCTTGCAGGAACTCATGCCGGTTCAGCCCGGCGATGGCCGCGGCCTTGCCCTGCGACAGCATGCCGACTTCGTACCACTTGACCGCCGCGGCGATCCGCAGCTTCTGTGCAAATTCCTCGGGCGTGCTGCGCGTCGCGGAGAACGCTTCTTCGGGCAGCTCTATCGTTATCTTCACCGGCATGATCTTCTCCAGCCGAAGATGCCATTATACTACGCCGTGCCGGCCGCCAATGCAGCATTTCAAAAAGCGACAGCGCACCTCCCGTAGTGCAAACTCCGGTTTACTGCCGCAAGGCGGAGCCCTGACTATCTCCGGCGCATGGCCTCAATCAGCAGGTCCGCCACCTCAGGCCGCGTGAATTCGACCGGCGGACGCTCACCGCGCGCCAGCATCTCCCGCACTGCCGTGCCCGACAGGAACACCCGATCTTCCTTCGTGCTGTTCGTCGTCTTATCGCTGGCCATCGCCCCGGATTTCTTGCACCAGAACGTATGCTCGAAATTCAGCGGCTGGATTGCGATGGCCGCCGGGTCGAACTTTTCGAAGATGCGCTGCG
>Ga0116189_1002719_pt1 | contig 12913 bp, 9 predicted proteins | sample AD_JPNTR3_MetaG_FD_89895 | JGI IMG/M metagenome (GOLD analysis project Ga0116189, IMG submission 89895) | Active sludge microbial communities of municipal wastewater-treating anaerobic digesters from Japan - AD_JPNTR3_MetaG | ecosystem: Engineered > Bioreactor > Anaerobic > Digestate | place... | reverse complement strand
CTATCATTAATGGCTTTTGTTAATGTTGTAAACGGGGAAGAAGGAATTTATCAAACATACTTGCCATTGATACTAATATCCGAGCATTATCAGGAGCCAACACCACCGCCTAATTCTGCTCCTTTGCCGGGTGAAAATTTGCAGTGCAATACCTATGGTAATGCAATAATTTGTGCCACAATTTCAAATGTAACTCCAACAAAATACTCATGGTTGACTATTAGAGGACAATTAATAGTAAATGGTGTTCCTCAAAATAATCTTCGAATGTACACTACTTGGCACTTTAAAACCACAGAATCTTATTGTAATGATGGTATAACCAATGAAGATGGGATTGCATCGTGTCGTTATTATATTTCTGGTGCAACATCAGGATATAAGGTAAATATTAATGTAAACATTGGAGGTTATTCGGTTACAACATGGTTTACAACTCAATAATAAAACACTGCAAATAGTCTGTTGGAGACATAACGAAATTCTGCGAAGACGTGCTACTTTTGCGAAAATTAAGAAGCCCTGTTAAAATAACTTTTGCAGGGCTTTTGATCTTAATTTTCTTCGAAAGCGGTGATTTTTATTCCACACAAAACCTGATGGGTCAGACTAATTTGTAAGTTTTTAGGCGTTACCTAGCCCAAACAATCGAAGACCTGCATGTTTCTTGTCGGGATTTCAGCCCTGTTGATAACTCGGGATTGTAATTTTGTTTACTTAAATATCAATGGCAAAACCTAAGGGGAAATTTCTATGAAAACAATTGTTGACACATGGTTTCCCCGTTTTCTAGCCAGAAGCTATGGGTTTTGGGTTTGTCTGGTTTATGATCGCTGCCTGCAGTTTCCGTTTATCGTATTAATGCTTGTCTGAACGCTCGTTGTCAATCTCAAGTTTTTTCGACTTACGATATATTGATATCACTCTTGACAAATCTTAATCCTATGCTATGATATCTTTAAGTAAATATAAGTGAAATGCTGATATCTTAATAAGGAAAGGATGCGCACGATGTCACACGTTCTCTACTTAACCAGGGATGACCCAGTAATTTATTTAAAAGCCTATGGTGGGGTGCAGATCGAGGGGGTCGAGGCTACGGAAATCACCTGCAAAATTGATTCACCCCAACTGGCAACCCTGGTAGAAGAAGACGGGAATGTTTACGTGACGGTCAGCGCTTCCTGCTATTTGGAAGTACCGGTTAATTCATCGATCATCATTGAGCGCGCGATGGGGTCGGCTTTGATCAAACGTGTGAAAAACCCAATCACTATTGATAAGGTGCTTGGAAATTTGGTCTTGATCGAGGTTGGACAGGCGGATGTGGACAAGATCGGCGGCAACTTTTCAGCACAGCACGTTACGGGACACCTCCACATCGGCAAAATCGCCGGTAATCTAACCGTCGATGACGCCCATTCTCTCGCCTGTGAGAAAGTGGGCGGCAACTGCGTCCTGCGTCAGATCCACACGGATGCGCTGATAGACAAAGCCGGTGGGTCTTGCCTGGTTCAGAATATCGCAGGAGATGCGCACCTGGCAAAATTTGGCGGTTCGTTTAAGGCGCGCGGGGTTAATTTGGGCGATGGTGTGAAAGCCGGAGGCAGCCTCGAGCTTATTGACTGCCAGTTTGTGCGTGATTTGCGTGTGGCTGCCGGTGGAAATATTGCTGTTGCGCTTAATAAGGATCAGACAGACCTATCACTCAACATGACATCGGGCAATGAAAAAATTAAGATTGAGGCTTTTGGTGAGGAGTTATCAATTCGGGATTATGAATACCAGCAGATCTTTGGAGATGGCAGCCTTTCCGTCGAACTTTCTGCTGGAGGATCGGTATCAATTGCAGAGGCACCTGAGGAAGGCGAAGATTTTATCGGCGACCTTTCGGATCGTTTCTCTTTTAAGGAATCGGCATTCAGCGAGATGATCCAGCGGCGGATTGAATCAGCCACCCGTCGGGCAGACGCAAAAGTTAAAGCAGCCGAAATCCGGTTGGGAAAAATTCAAGATCGACTTGAAAAATTCCGTGGTTTTCCGATTGACATGGGCGTTGAAAATGAAGATGCGGAGAAACCAACGTCGGTGCCCAAGCGACCTGCTCCGCCTGTTACACGACCGGCAGGAAAAAAAGGCGCCACAGATGAAGAACGTTTGATGATCCTGAAAATGTTGCAAGAGGGCACAATCACAGTTGATGAAGCTGAAGCCCTCTTCAGAGCAATGGAAAAGTGAGTGAGGATGTGAAACATGGATCAGGCTGAAAGAAAAATTCTGGACATGATTGAGCAAGGCGTGTTGACGGCTGAAGAAGGATTACGGCTGATTGATGCGATGAACGTTGGAAAAAGCGAAGACGATGATGGGTATAACCTTTCGCCGGAAGAGGTGATGGTTTCTGCTGATGATATTGTGGAAACCTCCAAATCCCGTATCTCGACTAAGGAACTGGAGCGAATGAAACAGCTCAAGCGTTGGTGGGTTTTTCCTTTTGCAATTGGTCTGTTGATCACCACCCTGGGCGCCCTGTGGATGTTCGCAGGCTACAGCCGCTCTGGTTTTGGTTGGGGGTTTTGGCTTTCGTGGATACCGTTTATCATTGGGATTTTTATGTTGGCGTTCAGCTTTCAAGCGAGTCGCGGTGTGTGGTTGCACGTGCGCATCAAACAAAAGCGGGGTGAGTCACCGCCGCGCATTTCGATCAGCTTCCCGTTGCCACTTTCGCTGACGCAGCGGCTCATTAACGCCTTGAGCCACAAAATCCCGGGACTGGATGATCTGCCGCTGGGAGATGTATCTGAACTTCTTGAAAGGATATCACCGGAAGAACCATTTTATGTGCACGTCAAAGATAAGGACAACGGAGAAAGGGTAGAAGTTTTTATCGGATAGAATCGTTTTGATTCGTTAGTGATCCCTCGATCAAATTGTTTACCGCAGGTGATAATCACACGGGTTAGTTGTTGAAGAAGTTGTAGATCGCGCTGCTGATATTGGCAAATAAAATATTGACGGGGTCAAACACTGCCTGAACGGGATGGTGGGCAAAAATGGTTAATACATAATTGCCGCCTGGCGAATAAATCAGCGCAGCATTCCCGTAGGTGTGCACTAAACCGTCGGTTTCTATTGCCCAACCATGCTTATGGGCAATTCTGGTGCCCGAAGGGACGCCAGCCTGGATCAATACCCCAATTTTGTTGAAAAGCATGATGTCGATCATCTGCTGGCATTTTCTTTGCGATATCTCATCAGGGAAGGCGGCGATGAGCGATCCGCCCGCGCGCTCAGCACACAGGTAGATATCTTCCATTAACATTCCCATATCGGCTGCCGTGGTCTGGTTGTAACGATCAGGCTGGGTATCAACATCGGTGCGCTGGTTGGCTGGTGTTTTGAAGGTCTGTAATAAGGGCGCGCCAAGATAAAAATGGCCAGCCCAAAAGGTATTCTCTAAACCCAGGCGATGCATATCAGCAGTGACAATTAAGGGTGACAGGTTGGCGTCAATCACCATCATTGCGAGTTGGTCAGTGCTGGCATTATCAGATTGCTGGATCATCTCCTCCATCAAGGTAATCACTTCTTCCGGATAAGGTTCTTCCATGGTGCGAAACGCAGTGACCATCAGCGGGATTTTCACCAGGCTCCAGGATGAGAAAGCAATATTGGGCGCCAATTTTTCCTCATCTCCCCGATGCGCGAGCAGCAGGTTACGGGTTGAGCCTAAATCCTGCATGTAGACTTCGACAACCCCATCGAAACCAGAGACTTCGATGATCTGTCGGACCATGATTTCTAAATCCGGTAAGGATGGCCTGGGAATGGATGTTTTGTTCAGGGCGAGATTGACTCGACGGCTGGATGGCGATTTGAGAGCATCAAGGGTCTGAAGTGTTGCCCGGTCGATGTCGAGGCTGGTGCCGGAAACACCTTCGGCGAATTGATCAGTTCCAGCTATGGGCATCGGGGGAATGGCAGGCGCATCATAGCGCGCGCTGATCTCTGTGACCAGATAATCCCGTATCCGTTTTTCCTCATAAGAAGCGCTGAGAGGCACCTTGATAACTTTTATCTCCCTCTGCCAGAGGAAATTCCAAAAACCTGCCCAGAAGGGTTCGGTCACGCGCTGGTTGTCGGCAACAGCCAGCATGTGATCGACCTGCGGCTCGAACCCCAGGACCGCCGGGCGGATTTGGATCGGGTGACCGTCATAAACGATTTCGATAGGTGAGCGGTAAACCATGAAAAGCCGTTCGGCAGCCTGGGCATAATTCAACCCGCCGATCGGGACATCGCCGACCTGCATGCCCTGAGGGAAATTATTCCGTAAACGACTGTATTCAATCAGTTGAATCGTTGTCAGAATCAGGGTGAGGAAACTGATCAGGATGGCAGCCCAACGAAAAAGGGGAAAGCGGTGTTTTTGCTTCATTTAAATTATTGTACTTAATTCGGATCGTTTTTTACAGAGCGAATCCGTCGCTTCACAGCTCGCCTGATCGGTGAAGACAAGAAAATAAGATAATGAGTGGGCGATGACCAATTTACAGGTCAGGTGTCATCGTTTCTAACACTGCCAGGGGTTCAAGGTTATCGGGTTCTTCGATGAAGGAATCGGCATAGTGTGTAAAGGCGATTTTCCCGCCTCTTTCTATCAGGATGACTGTGGGGGTGCCCAGTGAAAAAAACTTTTGATCTTGAAAATACATTTTTGCAACCCGGGAGCCCTTGTCGCTCAGGATGGTGTAGGGGGTCGGGTGTTTGGCGAGGTACCGGTTGATCATAACGGGTCCATTGGGCACAACAACCAAAATTTTTGTGTTTAGGTCAGCAAACTTTTTGTGATCATGACGCAACTGCGCCATATGATTGGTACAGTGCGGTCAGACAAAGCCGATGTTGAAGACGAGCAAAACATGCTGGTCCTGGTACAGGTTTGAGAGCGTGATCGATCTTCCTTCGTGGTCGGGGAGAGAGAAATCGGGTGCCTGGTCTCCAAGGGTGAGTTTTTCCAAAATATACCTCTAATCATTCTGCAGCCGTGTTGATACTGGCTGATAATCGCATTTGTGATTGATAATGATACTTGATGATCGTGAAAATCGCCATCCACTGTTCGCACCCCGCAGAGCTTTAGCGTTCCCTGGCAGTATTTTGATCACCTGTTTTTGGGTAAAATAATACAGACGTTCGTGGTAGCGTTTCAGTTTGTTTTAAAAAGCACTGCAACCTGATTAAATTTGCCAAGCATTTGACTTGTCATTGAGCCAGAGATATACTTTCAACTTGAAATAAGCAAGAAAAATTGGAGGTCGCTTTGAAAACTGCATTGATCACAGGCATCACCGGGCAGGATGGCTCCTACCTGGCTGAGTTGCTTTTACATAAGGGTTATGAAGTTCATGGGTTAATTCGTCGTTCCAGTACTTTTAATACGCGCCGAATTGACCATATCTATCGCGATCCCCATGGCAACAACGGTAAGGTTAACCTGTTTTTACATTATGGCGATGTCACTGCCGGCGACACACTGCTGGATGTGCTTTATAATGTGAAGCCCGATGAAGTGTATCATTTAGCAGCGCAAAGCCATGTGCGGGTGAGTTTTGATATGCCCGAATACACCGGTGATGTGACGGGATTGGGTACCGTGCGCATCCTGGAAGCAATCCGCAAAGCCGGGATGAAATCCCGTTTCTATCAAGCCTCATCCAGCGAGCTTTTCGGTGATTCAAAGCCCCCACAGAGCGAAGACACTCCCTTCAGGCCGCGCAGCCCCTACGCGGCGGCAAAACTTTACGGTTACTGGATTGCCAACAACTACCGGGAAGGTTACGGCATGTACGCGGTCAATGGTATCCTGTTCAACCATGAATCCCCGCGCCGTGGCGAGACCTTTGTGACCCGAAAAATCACCCGCGCGTTGGCGAATATCATGGCTGGCAATCAGAAGCATCTTTACCTGGGCAACCTCGAATCCCGGCGAGATTGGGGTTATGCACCCGAGTATGTGGAGATGATGAACCTGATGCTGCAGCAGGAGCAGCCGGAGGATTTTGTGATCGGCACCGGCGAGGCGCATACGATTGCGGAGTTTCTGGATGAAGCCTTTGGTTATGTAAATTTGGACTGGCATGATTATGTGCGCATCGACCCGCGGTACTTTCGTCCAACCGAGGTCGATTACCTGGAAGCGGACACAAAAAAAGCCAAAAAGCTGCTCAACTGGGAGCCGCGGGTAAAATTCCATGAGCTGGTGCGGATCATGGTCGATGCCGACCTGGCACTGGTCGGTCTGGATGCGCCTGGCGATGGAAAGCGGATCATTGAAGAGAAGTTCTCTGGCTGGCATCGTTGGGAAGACCAGGTCGTATCGATGGAACGTTGATTGTGAAAAAGGTTGAAATTACCTGCGATCTTTGCTATAATTTGATTGTGTAAAAAACCAGCGGAGGAGTAACGCATCACCGCCTGCCAGAGAAGGAACGCCACAGGCTGGAAGCGTCCACAGGAATGGGATGGGTGAAGTCGCCGCAGGATAATGCTGAAGAAAATCCGCCCGGCAAACAAATTCGGTGCGGGTGAGTAGAACGGCACGGGAACGCCCGTTATCGTGTGGCCGGATGGTGGTCTGGCATGAGTGCGCTGGCTAAGGCTGGCGAATTGAGGTGGTACCGCGGAAGTAACCTTTCGTCCTCTGGGATGAAAGGTTTTTTTGTTAATCATTGTGATTTTATTGAGGAGCGTGTCTGATGGCTAAAGAACTGCCAAAAACCTATGATTTTAGCGAAACGGAAGGGCGTATTTACCAATGGTGGTGGGAGCGTGGTTATTTTAAACCCAGTAATGACCCCCACGAGACGGACTTTGATCCCGAGATTAAGCCCTTTGTGATTTCGATACCGCCGCCGAATGTAACCGGCAGCCTGCATCTGGGGCATGCCCTATTTGTTGCCATGGAAGATTTAATGATTCGCTATCATCGGATGAAGGGCGAACCTGCTTTGTGGGTACCCGGGACGGATCATGCAGGCATTGCCACCCAATTACAAGTTGAAATGATGCTGCGGGAGCAGGGCACCAGCCGTGAGGAGATTGGACGGGAGAAATTCCTTGAATACGCCTGGGCATGGAAGGAGAAATACGGCGGCATCATCACGCAGCAAATTCGGCGATTGGGCGCGTCTTGCGATTGGAGCCGATAGCGCTTCACTCTTGATGAAGGATTAACGCAGGCTGTGCGTGAAGCTTTTGTTTTGCTGTACGAAAAAGGTTTGATCTATCGCGGTCCACGGATGATCAACTGGTCACCCGGACTGCAAACAGCAGTGTCTGATCTGGAGGTTGTATATTCCGAAGAACCCGGTAAGCTGTACTACTTTAAATACCGCATCTCTGGTAGTGATGATTTCATCCCGGTGGCAACCACTCGCCCCGAAACAATATTGGGGGACACCGCGGTGGCAGTCCATCCCGAAGATGAGCGCTTTAAGCATCTGGTGGGAAAAAAGGCGCTTGTTCCAATACTGGGACGAGAGGTCCCGGTGATCGCTGATGCCTATGTCGACCGGGAATTTGGTACCGGTGCGCTTAAAATCACGCCCGCGCACGACCCCAATGACTATGTCATTGGAGAACGGCACAATCTGGAGTTCATCAATGTGATGAATAAAGATGCCACGATCAATGAGAACGGTGGACCGTATGCCGGGTTAGACCGCATGGTATGTCGGCAGAAGCTGTGGGCGGACATGGAAGCGGAAGGCCTGGTGATCAAGGTAGAGCCTTACCAGATGAAGGTGCCGCGCTCCCAGCGCGGGGGCGAGCTTATCGAGCCGATGATCTCCACCCAGTGGTTTGTGAACGTGAGCGGCATGGCGCAATCTGCTCTGGAAGCCGTCAAAGATGGCCGCATAGAGATCATCCCCGAGCGGTTTAAAAAGGTTTACTACAACTGGTTGGAGAACATTGAAGATTGGTGCATCAGCCGGCAATTGTGGTGGGGGCATCGTATTCCTGTGTGGTATTGCGATGATTGTGGTGCGATAATGGTGGCTCGATCAGAGCCCACGCATTGCCAGGAGTGCAGCAGTGCCCATCTGCATCAGGACCCGGATGTCCTGGATACCTGGTTCTCTTCGGCTCTGTGGCCATTCTCAACGCTTGGTTGGCCCGAGAAGACTGCAGATCTGGCTTATTTTTATCCCACGTCTGTGATGGAGACGGGATATGATATTTTATTTTTCTGGGTGGCACGTATGATCATGGCTGGCTTAGAGTTCACCGGGCAGGCACCTTTCCACACCGTCTATTTACACGGGATGATCAAGGATGAATTCGGGCAAATTATGAGCAAAACCAAGAACAACGTGATCGATCCACTGAAGGTCATGGATGAACTTGGCACAGACGCGCTGCGTTTCACCTTGTTGGTGGGCACAACACCCGGGAATGATCCGAATATTTCGCTGAAAAAGGTGGAAGCCAACCGAAATTTTGCCAACAAGTTGTGGAATGCCGGTCGCTACGTGATCCGCAACCTGGAAAACCTTCCTGCTGCGCCGGTCGATGAACCGGATTGGACCCTGGCGGATCGCTGGATCTGGGCACGCATGAGGCAACTCAATGAAACGGTCAATCGCCTGTTTGAGAGTTATCAGTTTGGTGAAGCCGGACGCCAGGTTTACGAGTTTTTCTGGGGAGAGTTCGCCGATTGGTATTTGGAAATCTCCAAGGATCAGATCGTTGAAGGCGGGGACCGGGCTTTTTATACGGTACAGACGCTGGTCAGGATTTTTGATACTTGTCTGCGGTTTTTGCATCCGTTTACACCCTTTGTGACGGAAGCCTTGTGGGGTCACCTGCGAAGCGCGTGTGTAGACGTATCGGATGCATTGGCGCCAGCAGGCGGATGGGAGGATGCATTGATCGTAGCCCGCTGGCCTGAACAAGAAATGGCGGAAGACTGGGAGTTGGAAGCGATTGAGGATTTTGGCTTAATCCAGGAGATGGTGCGGGCAATTCGTAACATCCGCTCTGAATACAAGGTTGAACCGCAGCGAAAAATCTCCTGCACGATCGGCGCTGGTGGAAAAACCGCTATGCTCAGTGCGCAACGTCAGATATTCGTGTCCCTGGCAGGGATCGACCCGCAGGGGCTGGAGATTCTTGAGACGCTAGAACCGGCGGATGATCGGGTTAATCTGGTTGTAGCGCCGGTGGAGATCAGCCTGCCATTGGAGGGTTTGATTGATTTAGAAGCTGAGCGCGCCCGCCTGGAGAAAGAATTAGGAGAAACGCAAGCACAGATTCAGCGGTTGGAGAATTTGCTGGCGAGTCCATTTGCGCAGAAAGCGCCGGCGGAGGTAGTGGCGAAAGAGCGCGAGAAGTTGGCAACTTACCAGGAGACAGCCGATCGTTTACAACAGCAGTTGAGTGGTAGCTGGTAGTTGGTAGCTGGTGGCTGGTAGCTAATTAGAAGTATTCTTATTGCGGTATGTTTAAAGAGACCGCGGGGCTTTTTCGTATAGCCGAATATAATTTAATACAAACCCCGCGGGTCTTTGTTGGAAATTTGTGTTGAATTTATGTCTTAATAAAAATTGAATATCATTGTTTAGACCCGCGGGGTTTTAAACCATAGCTGGTGTAGATTCGATATAAACCCCGCGGGTCTATGTTTAATGGTTGTTTTTGATTTGAAGGGTTTGCAGGCCCAAATTATGACACGCGATGGTGTTCATTCTGCATGAGGCGTCTGAGAATGGCCAGGGATGTGGCATATGTGGAATCAACCCCAAAATAAGACAGGGCGCCTGCGCCAAGGTTGCCACCCTTGGTGAGGGGCGTATCTGAAGCGTAATGTAGGATGCCTAAATCAAAAGGCACGCCATAAAGATTAACGATCTCATTAACGGGGTGACGCGTCGGGCGATACAGCTCAGACACAGCAGAAAGATACGGACCAGCTTCCATTTCAATATCCGTATAGCCTTCGCGGTAAATCACTTCCATGACCTGAGAATTTTGCAGAAAAGTACCTAATACAGAGACCGATTTCTGGTTATCTAAAACCGTGCCATAAACGAGGTATGGTCTGACATCGCTGGCAGAGAAACAGTTGTGAAACAAGTAGGTGTTTTGTGAATGCTCATCGTAGATTACGTTGGGGATCATCACATCCCCACGCCGCCCGTTGAGAGTCGCTGCCTTGCCCATGATGTAGATTCCTAGCAGCGGATCGGCGTGTTCTGCAATTTTTACCAGCAGGTTGTATGCGGCAAATCCAAGTGGATAATCAATATTCAGAATGAGGGCGTCGCTTGGTTTCAGGAATGACCAATCAGCATCCTGCGCAGAAAATCCGGTTGGTGAAAGGCGGGGATCGATGGTCTCGGGATTGAGGGCAGCCAGGTCAATAATTTGCGCCTCTATGTCGAAGGCATGTTCGCTGGGTAAGCGGTAAACGCCATTTGATTCCTCAAATTCCGCCTGTGCGGCAACCAGGTCTTTTCCCTGTGGCGTGGCCTGGTATTTCTTCAGGACATAGTAAAGAAAATTTTCAGGCCGCGAGGGGATTTCTTGCTGGTTGATATCGCGCCATTCAGCCAGCAGATCTTCATCACCGGCGGTGTGCAGGTAGTGGGCCAGGCGCTCTTTCTGGGTGAGGGCAAAGCCAGTCAGCAAGTTGGGAATACTGTGGGTGTTGCTGGAAATGAAGTAGACCGGTCGGTGGTTGATCTGCGGAACGCTTGTTGCGATATTATCCCACCAGTAACGGGTGGCTCGGCGGTACTCATTGAGAGACCCGCTGAGAAGCTGCACCTCCAGATCTAATTTCTGTGACTTGATGCGGTTAAGCCTGGGTTGAAATCCTTCGCCCCAAATGATTTGCAAACGCCGCAGCTCAATGGGTGAGATCCTGAGGTGATGCGCCAAATTGTCAAAGCCTTCCATTTCACTAAGTGAAACACTGGTCAGAAGTTCACTTGGGGCATCGAGTAAGAAACGATGCAGCTTGTTCCATTCGATCTGGTATGCAGTCAACAAAGGGATGACATCATCAATATCTGAGCGGGAGGCAATATAACAAGCCAGCAAGTTTTTTCCGTCAAAAAAACAACGGCGGCGGCGGGCGCGTGCGGTCGTTTCAGTCCAACTTTCATTTACATGATAGCCGAATTGTTCAAATACAGTCCCGCTTTGCGCTAATAGGACAGCCTTGACATCCGGTATACAGTCTGGCAGGCGCAAATTCGCATAGATAAAAGCAGAAATATCGGGTTGTTCCTGACGCGCAAACGGATGCAGGGAAGAGTTCATCCCCGCATGAACTTCTTCAAGCGAGCGGATGCGCACTCGTTCTGTTGAGCGCAGCAATGAGTAGATTGTGCGAATGTAGAGGTCAATTTCATCAGAGGCTCGGGTTGGGACGGTTCTTTCCATGAAAACTCACTTATTCAGACGATTGTGTTTGGCATTGAAAAATTAATTCTTCAAAATTTCTAAGCCTTATTCTACCCTGATTGACGACGTTTTAAACCTGCTAACCGCCTGTGTTGATCAGCCTGCGATAATTTTCTGTAGAATGCGATGTGATTACGGTTTGTGTTATGAAAAGTGGCTTGATTAATCAAGCGGTAGGCATAAATTCGGTAAGGAGTTGCTCCTGGCTGAGCTGGCTATTGTTGTTTGGTTAACGAAACCCCATTCCTTCGGTACAATATAAGCAATATTTTTGATCTTGAATTTGAACGTGTGATGACGATAGAAACCATCTTCTTTGATTTTGGCGGTGTGATACTGAAACAGCCCAATGAGCGCAAATTGAAACTGTGGAAGAAAGCCCTGGGCGTTAAGGACCATCCTGAGATTGAGGAGATGTTGGAAAACCCGCATGATTCTCAACTGGTCAAAGACATCTGCTTGGGAAAATTGCCAGAGGATTATTTGTGGACCATGATGGCTGAGAAATGGCACCTGAGACCCACAGTGATCCGGTTCTTAAAACGAAGGTTGTCCTCGAATCGCCAGCTAAACCAACCGATTGTCGATTTTATGGCAGAACTGCATGGTCAATACCAAGTTTCGATTTTAAGTAATGCGGGTGATCAAACCCGGAAGTTGCTGGAGGATACTTACCAGCTAAAGCGTTATGTGGACGAAATCATCATTTCTGCTGAGGAGGGAGTGATCAAACCCGATCGGCGGATTTTTGAAATCGCGATGTCACGTTTGGGCACAACGCCAGAGCGTTCACTGCTTTTGGATGACCATTTGCCCAATGTAATGGCTGCACGGGAATTTGGCATGCATGCGGTGCAATTTATCAGTCCGCACCAGGCGATTGAGACGGTGCGCATCCACCTGGATGGAAGGCAATCCTGATGCTGTACCTGGTTGCGACGCCAATTGGCAACCTGGGTGATATTACACTGCGGGCATTGGACGTGCTGCGTTGTGTAGATCTGATTGCCAGCGAAGATACGCGCAAAACCTCAATTTTGTTGGGACATTATAATATTCACAAGCCCCAAAAGAGTTATCATGCCTTCAACGAGGAAAAGGTTGTGCCAAAGCTGGTTGACTTGCTGCTGGAGGGGCAATCAATTGCGGTCGTTTCCAGTGCCGGGACGCCGGGCATCTCTGATCCTGGCTATTCGCTGGTGCAGGCTGCGATTGCGCATGGGATCCCGGTCACAGCGATACCTGGCCCCAGCGCCCTGGTGCTTGCGCTGACCTTGTCGGGCTTACCCGGGCACAGTTTTACATATAAGGGCTTCCCGCCGCGCAAATCCGCTGCACGCCGACGGTTTATCAGCGTTGATGCAGAATCGCCTCATACTTTGATCTTCTATGAAAGCCCCCACAGGGTCCGGGCTTTTCTGGCAGATGCATTGGCTGTCCT
>Ga0116189_1002699_pt1 | contig 12958 bp, 13 predicted proteins | sample AD_JPNTR3_MetaG_FD_89895 | JGI IMG/M metagenome (GOLD analysis project Ga0116189, IMG submission 89895) | Active sludge microbial communities of municipal wastewater-treating anaerobic digesters from Japan - AD_JPNTR3_MetaG | ecosystem: Engineered > Bioreactor > Anaerobic > Digestate | place... | reverse complement strand
TGGGTATTATTGGAACTCCGTTACCATACAGGTTAGTAAACTACCATAGTATAATTTATAAGTATACTATTCGTTTAACCAGCTTAGGTAATCCCTTCTTAACGTTGAATAAAGTGTGTGTGATTTTAGGTCTCTATCAGTTCTTTACGCATTCGCCTGCGTTGTTAAGATACATGATGTTTACTCAGCCTATACGACATGCTAAGTAATATATCTTCCTACCCGGAATACCCGTATGGTAGTGCCCCGACTTTGACAACTCGAACTAAGATTCGACAATAACCGTCTGACCATAATCACCCGTGCTAGACAAGCCTCTTGTAGTGGTATCCTACTTACTCGCCATTACCGACATGCTACACTCCCCAGCGTCTTTCGTTGACTGGATAAGTCGGTTGCACTAGAAATATACATCAAATTTCTACATACCTATTGTATGCGTTTTATTCAGCAATCGAAGGCGCACCATATAAATCTGGAGATGATACCATAGTTCTAAGTGCTAAATCATCTCCCACTGTAAGAGGAGTAGTTTGAACAGTAATTTTAGTTACTGGACAAAAAATTTCTTTTTGACGAAGATTATGTAAAGCCTTTAATTTATTAAGGCCACCTAAAGATCTCACATTTGTAATTGGCATTTTTATTTGTTCCTATTTATTTTTAAAATTAACCATCAAAAAACATAGAATAAAATTTACTAAACTTCAACAGTACAAAATTATTATTTGCACATTTTAATTTTTAATGACTCGGTAATTAAGTTAGAAATGTTATTTAAAATTATAGATTCTTCAATATCCCATTTTAATTTAGCTAAACATTCTTTACCTAATGACTTTTTAAATATTCCCATTATATAGGAATAATTTTTTTCTTTACCTTGTTCTTTAGCTAATTCTTCTGCTTGACTAAATAATTTTTCAACTTCATCAACAGGTTTATCACATATTTCAGATACTTTTTTAACTGTTGCGTTTGGCATAATTTCTCCGTAAATATAATAGGTGGATCTGTTAAAATCCACCTATTATATTATCTTACATTAAATCCAATTTTCATAATTAGTCATAGTAATACAACCAATAGCTTCAGGAGCAGTAAGTTCAATAGCAGTACGAGATTTAACAAAAGTACGACGCTGAGAATTATCAATTTCCTCGATAATATAAAGAGGCTTATAGATTAGATCAACAATAGCAGTACGAGTTAAATCATCATTAGGAGCGCGATAAACTGCATATATCTTATTATCAGGAATTGGTTCACAAGCAAGAATAGTTTGTTTACGGAAATCAATAGCAGCATTCTGAGAACTAAACCCAGCTTCGCCATTATTATTAGATTGGAAACCAACCATAAATGCTTGCAAAGACTCAAGTAAAGAAGCAGTCTTTAGACCAGCAATAAGGAACTGAGGTTCTGCACGGAATACTTTACGAATATTCCGATTAACGCTAACGATATTAGGAATAATACCCTTAAATACATCTAATACATTAGCAGGGGTAAAATTATTAGAACTAACAAGACCCTTAGACATATCAAAAGTAGCAGTAGAACCGAACCGAGCATATTCAGGCTCATAAATACCAAGATAATATGCTAAATCATAATCCTTATTATAAAGCATCTGATTCTTAATAGCCATCGATAAAGTACGAATCATATCGATTTCATAAATATCAGAATAATCCTGAATAACTTCCTGATCTAATTTAATCTCAAACGAATCGCGGACATCGATATTAATATCCCAACCACTCATCTTAAGATCAACACGAACACGCCCAATATCACCAGTACGAGCGGAGAAAACAACCTTAGAGGTTAAATTCTTCATAACTGCATCAACAGCAGTGCCAGGGCTAGTGATATTAGTTAATGTAGCATTATACTGAATATTACCAGTATCCCAATTCACATTACCAATTATAGTTAATTCAACAGTATCTGTTCCTTCAAGGAATGAGATAGTATGATTAATCTGACCACGAGAATCAGGACGAATCATAACGGGAACAACTACATCATGACTATCAGCATCAGTATAAGTAAGTGCAGTAATTACAAAATAACGCTTATTAAGGAATGCGTTATCAACAGTAACAAGACTAGCGCCACCATTAGATAAACCAAACATATTGTTTACTTTACCTGGCTGTAAAGAAATAGTCTCTTCACTAGTACGAACTAAATTACTTGCTGTAGGTAGACGATAAGTAGAAGTAGTACCATCACTATTCTTAACACTAGACTGAATACTAACCTTGGGAATAGTAATGATAGGCTTATTAACAGGATAAGCAGTAGCTATCTGAGAAAGAATAGGATCAGAATAAATATCAGTAAGAATTGGGAAATAAGAAACAGCATAACCAACTACAGCAGCAGAAGGACCAATATTAATACTCTCTTCCAACAACATTTCACGCTCACGCTCGGCAATAGCCATAATAGAACGCTTAGTGTTAGTATTTAAACCTTCAGTAAGGGCATCAATATAAGCACGGAATGCACCATCAGAAGAAAGCATTTCAATGGCACCAGCAGGAGTACCTAAGTCATCTCTATGCTCTTTAATGAACAATTCATAGTTTTCAAAAATACGATCACCATAATCAACCATTTGAATGTCTCCAAATATTAAAAAGTAAGTTAAAATCTAAAATTAATAGTTTTAACATTATTAAAAGATTCTTGTAAAACCATCATAAGATATTCGCTTAAAATATCTTTAGATGAAACTGGAATATGAGCGTTTTCCAAAGTTAAAATTTGATTACCTGATTCAGTAACTAAAGTATCACCAGAATTAAATTCAGAAATTGATTCTGGAATAAAACTGATAATATGAGCACCTTTATGAGAAGGATTAGTAACTACATCATAAGTAATTGCTTTTAAAGGAGAAACAACTTCAATAACTTCCTGTATGGTTGGATGTTGCTTTAATTTACCAAACATACGAACACTAAACCCTATGTTTGCCTTATCTTCCATTATTATATTTCTTAAATCTGGACCTTTAACTTGTATATTATATATCGCTATATAAAATAGACTATATCTTTATTTAAACATATAGGCTTCCCGCATAGCCCGTGTAGGATAGTTTAAATATTTTGCATTATTAGTCGTTACACCTTTATTGATTAAAATCAATACTAGGCTCGGTATTGTCTATTTAAATAGAGTTTCACCGAATTAACAAAATTTAAAGTGACCTGTAAAGAATTCAGCCACTAAGGGTTTCAACTTCTCCAATTACATTATTACCATCAATCCAAATGTCTCTAATTAAACTTCCACAATTACTTAATTGAACAGTTAATGCTCTTCGTTTTTGATCAGTTTCTGATCCTACTGAGACTGGGTGATCGATTTCTTGAAATAACGATCTAGATTTAGCTTGGGCAGATAACCCTTCAACGATACTAGAACAAGTTTCTCTGCTATAATAACGTTGATTTCCATTTATTTCTTCAGCAGTTTGTAACTTAGTCTTGAATATTAATTTATTAATTTTAGTTGTTTTATCGTAACTTTCTTTAATAATAGTAATATCAGCAGGACTTGCTACAGAAGAAACTTCAAATAATAATGACAAATTATTTTCCATTTGATAATATTACCTAATAAATTAAAATTATTTTATTTTTTTAAATTCTTCTAATATTCTTTCACTTAATTTAGAAGCTTGTTTATAATCAAAAATAGAAAAAAATGTTATTACATACGATAAAAATTTTGTGAATTTCATTAATGATTCTTTATCTTTATAAAAATTAATAGTAGTTAAATTATCCAATTTATATTCTAGCTCTCGTAATTTATGATATATAATAAATTTTTGAATAGCTTGAAAGTTTTCTTTTTCAGTAACTTTTGGATCGACATCAAAATTTTCATCTGAAGGATTAAAATCTTCTTCAGGTTGAATTTCTTCTGGAGGATTTGGTTTAACTACAGGTTTAGGCTTTTTAATATTACTAGATGTCGTACTATTTTTTATATCAGTAACTGAATTAGTAGTTGTATTACTATCTAATTCTTCTTTATCATTAACTACTGTTGTTTTATCTTCTATTTTATCTGTAATTGGAGCAGCTTCTAATATAAATTGACGAGAATATACCGGAGATTCAAATATCTGATACACTAATATCCTCCGCTCGGTACACCCATTGCATTTGTATCTCCAGTAGAAGATGATACTTTTTTTCTCATTTTGAAATCTTGAGCTTCTTTTTCAAATTCATTCCAATCAATCATTGGACTATAACGCTTAAGTAAATAAAGTGGATCAACATCTATTTCTGGAATTTCTGCAAATATACGTTGTATTGTACTAATAGAATTTATACTTGCTTCAATACTTTGTAATACTAATACTGTGGGCGGAATTAATGTAATTTGAATATTTTCTAAAACTTTATTAGAAGAATTAACTTTCGTAATATCGGCAACTCTTGCTGCTAATCTTGTTAAATTATCATTAAAATTTTTTTGAATTGCTGAAATTTCCGTAGCAAATACAACATTTGCATGAATTAACTGATCTCTAAGATCAGCAACGTCTTGATATCCTAAATAAGAACTAGGAACTCCAGATAATGCAATTAACTCTCTTCTTAAATCTTCTAAATCACGAATATTAACATTAGGATCACCAGCATTTAACACATCTAAATCGATAAATGTTGCTCCTTTCTTTTTAAAAGTCACCATATCTTTATAATCACTAAGAATTTTTGGTAAATTCTTAGAAGTTGCAATATCGTCACCTGTAATTCGTTGATTTTTCAAATTACGTTTTAATTTTTGAAGTAGCGAATTAACATCTTCTCTAGCACCAGTTTCAATTGTCCATTTACGCATAATACTAGATCTAGATAATCTTGTTACAGCATTTGCTAATTGAGTTAATAAATATAATTTTCCTGGAAAAATTAACTGATCAATAATAGAATCTCCATAAGGATAAAATGTACCACTACCAGGATTTTTAAAATGAAATACATTATCAGGAGAAATATATCTAACTTTTAATTTATTATTGAAAAGTGCATTATTATTAACATTAATTATTAATCTTTTTAAAGTATTATAAACATCTTCTTTTAAAGTTGATTTTAGAAATTCAGAATACTCTTTATCTGTTTTATATTTAGTTGTATCATTAATATTATATTTAGCTAAAATTTTCAATATAACAGAATTTACAAATAAATTTAAAACATTTTCCTGTTTTTCGGCTTTAGTATCGCCTCCAACATAAGATGTAGAACTTATTTGATTAATAGCATTAGCAAAATTAAGTAAATTATTAGTTCTATTAGAAGGAGTTGAAATTTCAGATATTTCAACATAACCTAAAACATTATCGAATTCTGTAATTAATGGGATAATATTATGAGGCTTGTGAAATTTTAACAAAACTTTTGAAAATTTATAAGGAACATCTGAAAGTTCTATTTCAGTTTCTTCTTGAATAGAAGAGAGTTTAGAATCTAAATTAACATAACTATCTGTGAATTCAATGTAATTATCTAATAAAGAAATAATGTCATCTGAATTAATTTTATTATATTCATTCTTGGAATGAAGTTTTATAAAAAAATCCTGTTCTGAAATAATTTCAGAAGATGCTGTAGATTTTTTCTTAACTGTGGGCCTGGGTAAAGAAATATCTACTTTATCTAACTCAATTATTTCTATAAAAGCATCCCCATATTTTAATACATCTGGTGCTGTTTTGGATCTAATACGTTCTTCTAAATTAAAAAAATTAATAAATGAATTACAATAAGCCTTGTATTCTACTTCTGTTCCTATATCAGTAGATTCTTCTGTTGATTTTAATATTAGTATTTTATTTGTTATAGGATCTCTTTGACATAAATTATTTAAATATAATACTACAATACGTTTTATTAATTGAACGGCGGAAAATAATTCATTATAAGTTGAATATCGTGAAAGTCTATCAGTAGAAACTGTTAATGAATTAAATAACGAATGCACAGAAGACGTATTATCATCTGCGGTCATTATTGCTTGATTTATCGCTTGTCCAACTAAATTATCAGAATTGACAGTAACATCATTTGAAGGAATATTAGTAAATGAAGTGTCAAATTGATTTATTAATTTTTCAAACGTTTTATCTTTAAATACATTAAAGATGGACATTTATTTATCCTAAATTATTGTAATAAATTTTTGCTTTCACAGAAAGCGTCGTTAAAATTAAAAAAATTGTCCCTTCTTTAGAAAAATATTTACTAAGCTTATATTTGATATACGAAGGAGATAAATATTGATAAATAAGTAACGTATTAGATTTTAATAACTGATCAAATTCTCCTTTAGAACTTTCATTTACTAAAAACGTTTCTTTATATTTAACTCGCAATCTATCTAATTCTACCTCTACTTTATCTTGAAAGATTATATTAATCATATCATATAAAGGAGATAAATCTTCTTGATAAGTCGAAGAATTTGTAGTTTCCATTTAAATTATGTTTTAATAGTAATAAAAATAAAATAAAGGGGATATCAAGTAATATCCCCTTTATAACTTAATATTTTTACAAATACTATTAAGCAACCTTCTCTTCAGCATCCATAATCATCTTTTCAAGATATTTACTGGCATCCCCAGACTCTTGAATCTTAACATCCACTTTCAACTGCTTCTCTAACTGCTTCATATATACTACAGGCGCTTCGGCAATACCTTCACGAATAGCACTCATAATAAATTCTTTAACATTAATAGTCATATTAACTACTCCAAAATTTTATAAAAGTAAATTGTCAAATGGGTCATTTTCATCAAATAATATTTCATTATCAATATCAGTACTACTAAGCCCGATCATAGATAATTGATTTTGTAACTCTTCTGATTTTGCAACACAATGCTTATGATTAAAGATTAATTCTTCAACAGTCTCACATATTTTTAAATTCTTTTTACTAAAAATATGGAATCTAGACTGTCCTTTATCTCCATCTTTAGCTTTAGTTATTTTCACTTCAAATGGAATAATAAAACTTAAATATGCATTATCAGAATCACTAATTGAAACTTTGTTATTTTCGTTTACATCACAAGCAACTTGTTCACTAAAGATATCTAAATCTTCTCGCTGACGAATCATTATTATATTGTCAGAATATCGTACTTTTTTAATAGAATCACCAACTAAATTATTACTCATTCCAACTGTAACATTTTCAGACGTTCTATTGTTTTGAGTAATAGTTACAATAGGGATTCCATATCTTCTAGATGCAATACGCAATAGGATGAGGAGCGTATAGCCCGTATTATTACGTATTTTACTCTCCTTTCCTCCGAACCGGACGTGCAACTTTCATTGCATCCGGCTCTCCACTATTGTATACCGGTCAGAGTATTAGTTTATCCATGATGGATACGCATGTGACATTCATGACACACTGCGATTGTTTTTCGTTGACGCATTTTATATATCTGTTTCCAGATAGGATCGGTATCTGGGATATTACGAATCGGATTCCAATGGTGTTGTTCAACACTAATGTCACTGGATTCTTTTCCGCATACTTCGCATTTATCAGCCATTAACTTTTTCAGGGCGCTGTTTCGGAAGTTAATTATATATTTACTCTTTTGATCTATATTGTCTTTATAGTTTAAACAGTCAAACATATTCGTGTATTTAACATCTTTAATATTAAATACTTCTACCTGATTTTCTGTGTTTCCAATGTTACAATACCAGATTTTTCCTATTCTAGGATGTATTTTAGTTTTGATTATACCCTTTGTAAATAATTGAGCAATACTGCATTTCCTTTTTGATGCAATTGTTTTTAACAGACTATAATGAGATATATGTTGAATTCTTCCTATTATATCCTTGCAATTTACTGCATGTCTATAATAATTTGTAAATCCTCGTAATTCTGCATTATATTGTTTGATTATTTCAATTTCGTCAAAATTGATCAAAAATGCTCTATGTTCTGATGTTTGAGATACGTAATTTCCATATTTATTTTCTTTCACAAAGTCTATTGCAGTTTGTGTCAGAATTTTAAATACAGGTTTTCCTAGTGGTCTTCTTCTGTTTTTACCTTCTGCAGTAGTTATTCTGTTTTCGGTATATTCAGGCATACTTATATTATATCCCAGGAAATTAATTCCTGTTTTATCACATACCTTGCTTTTATCTGTTGATATTTCGAGATTTAATTTCTTATTCAGAAATTCTCTAATATTTTCAAATATTTTTATTGCTTCAGTTTTAGACCCTATAAATCCAAATACAAAATCATCTGCATATCGAACGTAGTGTAATCTATTCAGACCTGAGTCTGTGTTTACACTTTTGAGTTTTCTCAATTCAGAGGGTAGTGTTTTTAGATCATTTTCCCAAACATTTATATTGTCTTTTATTTGTTGATACTTTGTAAGTTCAACTAGAGTATTTTCATTTAGATTATAATTATCAGTAATATATCTCAGTTTAGTTTTGAGTGATCTTGATAAATTCGAAAATGTTGATTTTCTTAACCAAAAACACTCATTAAAAATCTGATCTATTTTACTATCTTTTAACCGTATAGGATTTAGTTCTAGTTCAATAAATTGGTCTAGTTCTTGAATCTTATTTTTATAGATCTCAACGTTATTTTTACATAACCTAAGTCTATCGATTATTTTGACATAATCTGGATTATCTGGTCTATCGTTTTTAGTAGCATTAATGATATTACATTTTTCATCTACGTATTGATCTAATTTATCTAGATAGATATTGGCTAATAAAGGAGATATTATTCCACCTTGGGGAGTACCCGAGAATGTGTTATAATATTTCCAATTATCCATGTATCCATTTTCTAAGAACTTTCTGATAATACTTAAAAATCGTTTATCATCAATTCTTTCTTCTAGTATGTTAATCAATATGTTATGATCTATTTTATCGAAACATTTTTCAATGTCAAACTCAATAAACCATTTAGTTCCGGTCCATGTAGATATTTCTCTTAATGCTGAATGACATGACCTGTTTGGCCTAAATCCATGTGAATTTCTGCTAAATTTTGTTTCGTACACTGACTCTAAAATGATTTTACAGGCAGATTGAATTAATTTATCAGTACCATTAGGAATTCCCAATGGTCTCATTTTTCCATTTGATTTAGGTATGTATACACGTCGAACAGGAGTTGGAGTATAACTTTTGTCTTTTATAGACTGAATTATATTGCTTATACGATCCTTAGAAAAGTTATCAATTGTATCAGAATCAGAGCCTCTAGTAAACGCGCCTTTATTAGAGTATATATTCTGATAGGCTTGATACCATAATGCGTCATTCCAAAGTAAGGTGTATAAATCTTTAACCTTACTGTCTCTTTTACTTTGACCAATTGAGTTTAATCTTTGTTCAAGATTATTGGTATTCATACGAATTACCTCTTGTTAAAGTTTAAATTCCACAATAGCTGTTCCACTTTCCCCGTACTAATAGTATTTTCGTCGTAGGTTTTGATCCCTAGCTTATATACTAATGAGTAGTCCGTGATTATTTCAACGGATGCAACGATATTACTCGTAACGTTGGGTATTATTGGAACTCTGTTACCATACAGGTATATTCTACCTGCTTAGGTAATCCCTTTTTACAGTTAAATGAAGTATGTGTGATTTTAGGTTCTCTTCCGTTCTTTAACTCTCACTGCGGGAGTTGCCTAGATGTGGAGTATTTATATAACAACGAAATGATATTATATAACACATCTACCTATCTATAGTTAATATCAACAGATAGTATCTTATGTTGGATCGGCTTGAACTAGAGTTCGACAATAACCGTCTAACCATTATCACCCGTGCTTGGTAACACACTCATGTGATATTACATTTAGTTACTGTTACTGACATGCTACACTCCCCAGCGTCTTTCGTTACTGGATAAGTCAGTTGCACTAAGGACATTTACTCAGTCCTTACATATCTATTATATGCGATTCATTTAACCTTTAAAGGCGCACTTTCATGCATTATCATTCCTTGAGTAATATATTCATCATTGATAAATTGCTTATTCTGTTTTATGGAAGTTGGAGTCATAACGTCTAAATACTTTTAATATCATATATTACTATATGAAACAGACTATATCTTTGGGCAAATTGGAATTAAGTACCTAATTTGTCCGCCTTGCTTTATCAGTCGTTACACCTTATATTTATATGTAGCAGTATAAATATATTGGCTCGGTATTTTCTGTATACACAGACTTTCACCGAATTAACAAGGTTTTATATCGACTATTTTGAAGTTAATCGATAAATAATGCTCGAACTTTATGACCAGATAACTCTAATGTATCTATAAAACGAGACGCATCACCCATTGAAAATGTATTTTCGGATGAATGTTTAATGATAAACTGCTTTTTTCCTTGCGTAATTGACAGAATTGTAGATTCTGTTATACTAGTAACGATATTTTTAACTCTATCGACTACATCTTTACCTAATATATCTTGATATTGTGTATTCTGAAGAATTTCACTAGTTTTTGTAAATAATTCTTTAATGATATTAACATCATAATTTCCAAATATAGAAAGTATTCTTCTAAATAATTTATTAATATCATCTTCCAAAGTTACAAAAATAAACGTATCTATTTCATCTTTGGTTTCATTAATTTCCATCATAGCTTTTGCAATATTTAACATAAATATTGATTTTGCATGATTTGATGGACCAGCAATAACAGTCACACTTGAGCTTTCAATACCAGAAATATTATCATCAAATAAACTATAACCGGTTTTATAAGTTCTATAAGAAGTTTTTAGAAAAGAGAATATACTAGATAATGATTCTTTGATTGATTCTTTATCATAAAATAATAAATAATCTGTTGCCTGTTCATTTTTCTGTAAAACTGTTAATTCAGATAATCCTGAGTTTGCTTCAACTATTGCATCCTTAAATTGTTTAACCCAATTTAAAGCAGAACTATTAGAACTAGTTAATTCATTATTGGAATCATTAACAAACATACTCCATTTAAATAATGAATTTTTAGCAATTTGCATTTGATTATATATTTGAATATCTTGAATAATATTGTCAAATAATAATTTAAATGTCTTATTATCTAATATAGGATTGTCTACTACCTCTTGTAATATATTTAAAACATATTGATCTGTTGTATTAAAACGTTCCAATAGGTTATCATAGTTCACAAAAGAATAGGCAACATCTTCTCTTAATTCTATTAATTTTCTTATTATTTCTAATAATACTATATAATGTTTTTTTGGTATTGTTAGATTTATTTCATCTCTTAAATCTTTTAATAAAGAGTATATAAATTGTTTTAAGAATGTAAATATTTCTATATTATTAGACGATGGTAATACTAAGGTTAGATCTGCTTGATATGTTAAACTGTTTATTAAATTCGATAGAAATTTTTTATTAAGATATAACGGCAAAAAATCAGAATATATGTTTAAACTAGAAGGATTTGTACTCTTAACGGAAGATTGTAAATTGGTAACGTTATTTGGTACCGGTAATGTATTAGACATTCATTAGTTACCTTAAATTCAATTTAAATGCGGTTCAAATTACTCACAAAGAATTATCTATTTATATTTTTAGATATCTGAAATCTGACCATAAACTAACGCCTTTTAATATTGATGCTTCCTCCAATCCCAGGTTTCGCATCAGGTTGATAAAACGTAAAATGTTTTGTCCCTCTGTCTTCAGGGGAATAAACAATTTTATACCCATTTATATTGCCAGAATTACCTAAAATAGTAACACCTCGACCTTGTTCTAAATTATGAATATCATCTAAATGAATTGTAACAATTCTATTTAAACGATCATAATCAACACTTTCAATATTATATGTTTTATATTTTTTAAGTATTCTAAATCCATCAATATATTTATCTAATAAAAATAACATTGCCATAGATGTTGTAAATTTAATAGATGCATTTTTACAAAGAGTAATATCATAATCATCAAAACTTTGGAAATCCGCAATTAATAAACCCAAATCATAATCTGTGAATTCTTGTAATCTACTAACAATCTGTGACTTTCTTAGTAGTAATATATCTCTATACTTAGAATTTAAATCCACATCATTATATAATTTTTTAATAAGTAAAAATTTAATATAATTAATAATATTATCAATACTTTGATATATTTCTTTATATAATTTAGGAGATCTAGTTTTTAATGCTTTAGCAATTGGTTCTATAAACTCAATTAATATATATGATTTAAATTCTTGAGTATTAATAAATTTATCAACTAATTGTCCAAAATAATTATAAGTATTTAATTCAATTACTTTAGAATTATAAAACAAATTAAAAAAATTAGTATGGATAAAATCGAGTAATTTATATATAGTATTTCTATCAGAAGCGTCATCAGGGTCTATGCCTGATTCTTTTGTACGAGTTGCAAATACTATAGAATTAAGTATAGATAAAACATCTTCTTTATTTAATACATCGACATAATCAATATTATTATATTGAGATTCTAAGATTAAATCTAGCCAATCACTAAATGCTGCTAAATTTGAATTTATAAATTGTAATGGTTCGCCACGATATTTATATGTAAGAGTAACAATAGATCGCATATCATCTATGCGTTTTAATATATCATCAATTAAAGTTTTATAAATTGAATTTTTTGGAATTATTTTTTGTGTTTCTGATTTTTTTAAAAGTACTGCTTGATTAATTATAACATTTAAATTAGTTTTTGTATATCCAGTTTTTGCTAAAATTTTATTTCCATTACTTGCATATGTAACAAATTTATTTAATAATGCAACATCATAATTATCAAAAGAACCTGTATTATTAGATTTATATACTAATCTCGC
>Ga0116189_1002698_pt1 | contig 12959 bp, 9 predicted proteins | sample AD_JPNTR3_MetaG_FD_89895 | JGI IMG/M metagenome (GOLD analysis project Ga0116189, IMG submission 89895) | Active sludge microbial communities of municipal wastewater-treating anaerobic digesters from Japan - AD_JPNTR3_MetaG | ecosystem: Engineered > Bioreactor > Anaerobic > Digestate | place... | reverse complement strand
GGCCTCAGCCACGGGGCGGCGCCATACCTCGCCCGGGCCCACCACGGGTCGGTGAGCAAGGAGCAGCGCACCCTCATCGAGGAGGACCTCAAGGCGGGCCGGCTCCCCGCCGTCGTTGCGACGAGCTCGCTGGAGCTCGGCATCGACATGGGAGCGGTCGATCTCGTCGTCCAGGTCGAGTCGCCGCCCAGCGTGGCCAGCGGGCTGCAGCGGGTGGGCCGGGCCGGGCACGAGGTGGGGGCGGTCTCGCACGGGGTGCTCTTCCCGAAGTACCGTGGCGACCTGGTCCAGACCGCGGTCGTCGTCGAGCGGATGCGTGCCGGGCTCATCGAGTCGCTGCACATCCCGGCGAACCCGCTCGACGTCCTCGCCCAGCAGATCGTCGCCATGTGCGCCCTCGACGACTGGCGGGTCGACGACGTGGAGGCACTGGTCCGCCGCACGGCGTCCTTCGCCACGCTCACCCGCCCGGTCCTCGAGGCGGTCCTCGACATGCTCGCCGGCCGCTACCCCAGCGAGGAGTTCGCCGAGCTGCGCCCGCGGCTGGTCTGGGACCGGGTCCAGGGGGTGCTGAGCGGACGCCGCGGCGCCCAGCGGCTCGCCGTGACCAGCGGCGGGACCATCCCGGACCGCGGTCTCTACGGCGTCTTCCTCGCCGGCGCCGAAGGCACTGCCCGCCGCGTCGGCGAGCTCGACGAGGAGATGGTCTACGAGTCCCGCGTCGGCGATGTCTTCATGCTCGGCACGACGAGCTGGCGGATCGAGGACATCACCCACGACCGGGTCATCGTCACCCCCGCGCCGGGCCAGGTCGCCCGGTTGCCGTTCTGGAAGGGCGAGGGGCTCGGCCGTCCGGTCGAGCTGGGCCGCGCGGTCGGCGCACTCACCCGCGAGCTGGCCGCGCTCCCCTCGAGGGCGGCCACCGCACGGCTCGCGGCCGCGGGTCTGGACGAGTTCGCCGCCGGGAACCTGCTCACCTACCTCCAGGAGCAGCGCGAGGCCATCGGGGCGGTCCCCTCCGACGTCGGGATCGTCGTCGAACGCTTCCGCGACGAGCTCGGCGACTGGCAGGTCGTCATCCACTCCCCCTTCGGCAGACCGGTCCACGCCCCGTGGGCGCTGTGCATTGCCGAGCGGCTCCGCGAACGCTTCGGGGTCGACGTCCAGGCCCTCCACGGCGATGACGGCATCGTCCTGCGCCTGCCCGATGTCGAGCTCGGCGCCGAGGACGACCCGGCCACCGGCTCGGTGACGACGCGCGGTGGTGGGAGTGGTGACCTTGCGGGGCGCACCCTCGACGCCGAGCTCGCCGAGCTCCTCGTCCTTGCCCCCGACGAGGTGGCCGACATGGTCACCGCGACGATCGGCGGGTCGGCGCTCTTTGCCGCGCGCTTCCGGGAGTGCGCCGCTCGGGCCCTGCTGCTGCCCCGTCGCAACCCCGGCCGGCGGCAGCCGCTGTGGCAGCAGCGGCAGCGGTCGGCCCAGCTCCTCGAGGTCGCCTCGAAGTACCCGTCCTTCCCGATCGTCCTCGAGGCGGTCCGGGAGTGCGTCCAGGATGTGTATGACGTCCCGGCCCTCGTCGACCTGATGCGGGCCGTCGAACGGCGCGAGATCTCGGTCTCCCTGGTCACCACTCCGGCCCCCTCACCCTTCGCCCGCGCGCTGCTCTTCGGGTATGTCGCCCAGTTCCTCTACGAGGGCGACGCGCCCCTGGCGGAGCGCCGGGCGGCCGCCCTGGCGATGGACCCGACCCTGCTCGCGGACCTGCTGGGGCAGGGCGGCGCGTTGGCCCTGCGCGACCTGCTCGACCCGGACTCCCTGGCCCGGACCGAGGCCGAGCTGCAGCATCTCGCCCCGAGCCGGTGGTGCCGCGACGCCGAGGATGTCGCCGACCTGCTCCGGGTGCTCGGGCCACTCTCCGCGATCGGGGTGGCGGCCCGCAGCGCCCGGGCGCCGGCGGATGCCGAGCCTGACCTGCGCCGGGCCATGGGCTGGCTCGACGAGCTCACCGCAGCACGTCGCGTCATCGCCGTCCGTATCGCCGACGAGCTGCGGTATGCCGCCGTGGAGGACGCCGGCCGGCTACGGGACGCCTTGGGCACGGCCGTCCCGCCGGGCGTGCCACACGCCTTCCTCGACGGCGGCCCCGACCCCCTCGGTGACCTCGTCGTCCGCTATGCCCGCACCCATGGCCCGTTCACCGTGGACGAGGTGGCCTCGTGGTGGGGCCTGGGACGCGCGGTTGCGGCGGCCCAGACTGCCCGGCTGGTGGCCGACGGTCGTCTCGTCTCCGGCGCGCTGCGCCCACTGACCGACGCGGACCACGTCGGCGCCGAGCTCTGCGACCCTCACGTGCTGCGCACCCTGCGGCGGCGGTCCCTCGCTGCGCTGCGCGCCGAGGTCGAACCGGTCGAGCCGATCGCGCTGGCGCGCTTCCTCCCGGCCTGGCAGGGCGTCGGCGCCTCGTCGCGGGGCCCTGACGCGCTGCTGCGGGTGGTGGAACAGCTGAGCGGCGTCCCCCTGCCGGCCAGCGCCTGGGAGAGCCTGGTCCTGCCGGCCCGACTGCCGGCCTACTCCCCCGGCGACCTCGACGAGCTGATGACCTCCGGCGAGGTGATCTGGAGCGGCGCCGGCGAACTGGCCGGCGGGGACGGCTGGGTCGCGCTGCACGCCGCCGACCTCGCACCGCTCACCCTCCCGCTGCACGCCGACCAGGCCGACGGCCCGCTGGCCGAGGCGGTCCTCGCGGCCCTGTCCGGCGGGGCCGGCCACTTCGTCGGCTCCTTGGTCACGGCCGCCCGCACCGCCGTGCCGGAGGCGACCGAACGGGAGGTCGCCGAGCTGCTGTGGTCCCTGGTGTGGGCCGGGGCGGTCACCAACGACACCTGGGCGCCGCTGCGGGCGAGGCTCGGGGTCAGCCGGGTCACCCATCGCTCCCGCGCGGCAGCGCCCAGGGCCCGCCCGGGCCGTCGCGGTCTGCTGCTCCCCCGCAGCGGCGGAGCCGCGACCAGGCCCACGACCGCCGACCCGGCCCTGGCCGGGCGATGGTCGCTGGTGCCGACCCCCGAGCCGGACCCGACGACCCGGGCCCTGGCGACGGCGGAGCTGCTCCTCGACCGGTATGGCGTGGTGACCCGCGGGTCCGCCGTGGCCGAGGACGTCCCCGGGGGCTTCGCCGCGGTCTACCGGGTGCTCAGCGCCGCGGAGGAGGCCGGTCGGGTCCGCCGTGGTTACTTCGTCGAGGGCCTGGGCGCGTCCCAGTTCGGCACCACCGGAGCCGTCGACCGGCTCCGCGCCGGCGCCCCCGCTCCCCGCGCCTCCCACGGGAGGCCGGGGGTGTCGGCCGCGCCTCCGGCATACGTGCTCGCCGCCTGCGACCCGGCCAACCCCTATGGCGCGGCGCTGCCCTGGCCGGCACGACCGACCGCCAGCGCCGAGCCGGACGGCTCGCGCGGCCACCAGCCGGCTCGCAAGGCCGGCGCGGTCGTCGTGCTCGTCGACGGGGCCCTGGCGCTCTATGTCGAACGCGGCGGGCGCTCGACCCTGTCGTACACCGATGACGACTCGACGCTCGCCGCGGCGGCGCACGCCCTGGCCGAGGCCGTGCGCCGCGGCGCTCTCGGGCGGATCACCGTGGAGCGCACCGATGGCGACCCGCTACTCGGCTCGGGCCACCCCCTCGGCCGGGCCCTCAAGGACGCCGGCTTCATCGCGACCTCCCGCGGCCTACGGTTACGGCGGTAGGTCAGCCATGCCCGAGGGCGACACCGTATGGCGCACCGCGCACCGCCTCGACACGGCTCTCCGCGGCGCCGAGCTGACCCGCAGCGACCTGCGCTGGCCAAGCGTCGCTGAGCTCGACCTGCGCGGGGCCTCCACGGTGGGGGTGGTGCCACGTGGCAAGCACCTGCTGCACCGCCTGGACACCGGTCTGACGATCCACTCGCATCTGCGGATGGAGGGTCAGTGGCGCGTGGTCGCCACGCCCGAGCTCACCGCCAGGTCCCTGGCCGACAGCATGCTGCGGGCCGCGCTCGGAACGATGGCGTGGACCGCTCTGGGCCTGCGCCTGGGCATGCTCGACGTCGTCCCCACCGCAGCGGAGCACACCCTGGTGGGCCATCTCGGCCCGGACGTCCTCGACCCGGCCGCGGAGACCGCGGACATGGTGGCCGCCGTGGAGCGCGCCCCCGGCACCATCGCCGAGGCGCTGCTCGACCAGCGGCTGCTCGCCGGCATCGGCACCTTCTACGCCTGCGAGTCGCTCTTCCTCACCGGGACACATCCGTGGAGCGCCGCGGCGCGGCTCGATCGCGAGGCGCTGGGCAGGATCATCGAGCGGGCCCGGACGCTCATGCGGGCCAACCTGCCCCATGCCGTCCAGAGCACCACCGGGCTCCGGGCCCCCGGCCAGCGCAGCTATGTCCATGGCCGGCTGGCGCTGCCGTGCCGCCGGTGCGGCGAGCCGGTGCGGGTCAGTGGATCGAGCGGCAGCGGACCGCCGAGCACCCAGGAGCGGGCGATCTTCTACTGTCCGACCTGCCAGGGCGGACTCGCGCCCGCCGACCGGGGAGAGCCACAACGTCCGCTGGGGTCGAGTCCTCGACGCGGTGTCAGGCAGCCGACGCGGACACCCCGGACGTCCCACTGACCGGCAGGCCGTCCAAGGCGACGGCGACGGCCTCGACCTCGGCCGCGCGCAGGGAGACCTCGCCGAGCACCGCCGACAGCGGCACCTCGAGGGCGTCGCAGATTGCCGCGAGCAGCTCGGAGGATGCCTCCTTCTCGCCGCGCTCGACCTCGCTGAGATAGCCGAGGGAGACCGCGGCCCGCTGGGACACCTCGCGCAGGGTGCGACCCTGACGCCGCCGATAAGCACGCAGCACCCCGCCGAGCTCGTGTCGGAGCAGGACCATGACCACCCCTTCTCTCGCGTGCCGGATCGGTGTCTCTCAGTTCGCCCTACGCTACAGCGTCCACGCTGCCCGCGCTGGCGGAGCCGCACCGCACACGCCGAAACGGTCAGCCGCAGAGCCGCTCGAGCAGGCGTAGGGCGGCCCGAACACTGGCCCGTCGGATCTGCTCCCGGGACCCGCCAAAGCGACACTCCTCGACCACCGGCGCGCCGAGCCCCGGGCCCGAGACCGCCACGAAGACCGTTCCCACCGGCATACCGTCGGACGGGTCGGGGCCGGCCACGCCGGTGGTCCCCACCCCCCAGGTCGCGCCCAAGACCCGGGCCGCTCCGCGCGCGAGCGCCGCCGCGACCTCGGGGTCCACCGCACCGACCCGGCCCAGGAGGTCGGGGTCCACCCCGAGCAGCGCGGCCTTGACGTCGACGGCATACGCAACGACACCCCCGCGGACCACGGCCGACGCCCCCGGGACCGACACGAGGGTCGCGCAGACCAGGCCGCCGGTGAGGCTCTCGGCACAGGCCACCGTCTGGCCGGCGGCGGCGAGCCGGCGGACGAGCAGCTCGGCGACCGGGTCGACGTGGGGGTCCGCCGACGGCGGGTCAGCGCTCACGCGCGTCGCGGCGGATGTCCCGGGCCTCGCGTCGGGCCGCCTTCTTGGCCATCGTCCGGGCCGAGGTGCGCTTGAGCCGTTGGGCCTTGACGGCATAGTCCAGGCCGGTGGCCACGGTGACCGCGGTGGCGGCATACAGGAGGGTGAGCGCGGCGGAACGGGACAGCTCGGCCATCGGGAGGATCCACCACGGGAAGACCAGGCCGGCCACGGCGAGGGACTGGAGGAAGGTCTTGACCTTGCCGCCCCGGCCGGCGGGCATCACGCCGTGGCGGATGATGAGGAAGCGCATGATCGTCACCCCGACCTCGCGGACGAGGATGAGGACGGTGACCCACCACGGCACCTCGCCGATGAGCGACAGCCCGACCAAGGCGGTGCCGATGAGCGCCTTGTCGGCGATCGGGTCGGAGATCCGGCCGAAGTCGGTGACCAGGCCCTTGCGCCGGGCGAACTCTCCGTCCAGACCGTCGGTGATCGTCGCGACGACGAAGACGGACAGGGCGGCGAGCCGGTAGGTCGCCGAGTGTCCCGACCCGACGAGCAGCAGACCGCCGAAGAAGGGCACCAAGGCGAGCCGGAGGACCGTCAGGTAGTTGGCGATATTCCACGCACTGGGGGCGATGACCGGCGACGGAGCGGCGGGCCCGGCTCCGGGGACGGCGCCCGGTCGGTCGGCAGACTGGGCAGGCTGAGGGGCGGTCATCGCGACCTCGCGAGCAGGTCCACGCCCTCGGTGCCGACGACGGTGGCGCGCACCAGCGACCCGACCTGCGGCGCGCCCTCGCCGGGCCCGAGCGAGACCGCGGTCAGCCCGTCGACCTCGGGGCCCTGGTGGGCGCTGCGGCCGACGACGCCGACCCGGCCGGCCACGTCCTCGACCTCCTCCACCATCACAAGAACATCTTCGCCCATCCGGTCCTCGGCGCGCTGGGCAGTGAGCTCCTCGACGAGCCCGGCAATGAGGCTCCGCCGCCGCTCGACCTCGTCGGCCTCGAGGTGGCCGTCCAGCGATTCGGCCTCGGTGCCCTCCTCGTCGGAGTATCCGAAGACCCCGACCACGTCGAGCCGGGCCGCTTCGAGGAATCCGCCGAGCTCGGCGAGGTCCGCCTCGGTCTCGCCGGGGAAGCCCACGATGACATTCGAGCGGATCCCCGCCTGGGGCGCCCGGGCGCGCACCGACTCCACCAGCCGGAGGAAGTCCTGCGTCCCACCGAACCGGCGCATCCGCCGAAGCAGCGCTGGCGCGGCGTGCTGGAAGGACAGGTCGAAGTACGGCACGACCCCCGGGGTGTCGGCGAGGACGTCGAGCAGCCCGGGACGCATCTCGGCGGGCTGGAGGTAGGACACCCGCACCCACTCGATGCCCGGCACCTCGGCCAGGCGGGGCAGCAGGGCTTCCAGCGCGCGCAGCTGGCCGACGTCCTTTCCGTATGACGTCGAGTTCTCGCTGACGAGGAGCAGCTCGCGCACCCCCTGCTCGGCGAGCCAGCGGGCCTCCAGGACGATGTCGTCCGGCGGACGCGAGACGAACGAGCCGCGGAAGGCCGGGATGGCGCAGAAGGCGCATCGCCGGTCGCAGCCACTGGCGATCTTCACCGGCGCCCACGGCCGGTGGTCGAGCCGGGTCCGCAGCACCGGCGCCACGGCCACCGACCCGTGACCCGGCGCGTGCGCCGAGGACGCTGCGCGGTCCACCGGGGCGATGGGCAGCAGGGTGCGCCGGTCGCGCGGCGCGTGGGCGGGAACCGGTGTGCCGTGAAGCACCGAGTCGAGGATCGCCCCGAGCTCGGGGTAGGCGTCGAAACCCACCACCGCGTCGGCCTCGGGCAGCGCCTGGGCCAGCTCGGCGCCATACCGTTCCGCCAGGCAGCCCACGGCGACGACCGCGCGGGTCCGTCCGGACGACTTGAGATCGGCGGCCTCGAGGACCGCGTCGACCGAGTCGCGTTTGGCCGACTCGATGAACCCGCAGGTGTTGACCACGGCGACGTCGGCGTCCGCCGGGTCCTCGGCGAGCTCCCACCCAGCCTGCCGCAGCCGGCCGGCGAGCTCCTCGGAGTCCACCTCGTTGCGCGCGCAGCCCATCGTCACCAGGGCGACCCGGCGGGACGACGACACTCGCGGCTCCTGAGGAGTGGACAGGCGCTGGACAGCCTCGCGCAGCAACGCTGGACGAGCGCCGCTTGCTCCGACTCTAGTGGCCTATCGTGGTCGTGGCCGCCACCCCGGGCGGGAGGATGGAGTACTCGCACCGTGACCGATACTGCCGTCGCCGCTGTCGTCGACGCCCTCCGTGCCCAGGCCGTGGTCGATGGCCACAACGACCTTCTGTGGGAGGTGCGCCAGCAGGTCGGCTACGACTACAGCCGGATGGACCTCACCCAGCCGGTCCGGACCACCCGGACCGATATCCCGCGGATGCGGGCGGGCGGGGTCGGCGCCCAGTTCTGGTCGGTCTTCGTCCCCTCGTCGCTGCCGGGCCACGAGGCCGTGACGATGACCCTGGAACAGGTCGACGGCGCGCACCAGATGATCGCCTCCTTCCCCGAGCACCTCGGCCTGGCCCGCACCGTCGCCGAGGTTCGCGCACAGGTCGCCGCCGGGCGGATCGCCTCCCTGCTCGGCGCCGAAGGCGGCCAGTCGATCGGCTGCTCGCTCGCCGCGCTGCGGACCTTGCACCTGCTCGGCGTGCGGTACATGACGCTGACCCACAATGACAATGTCGCCTGGGCCGACTCCGCGACCGATGTCGCGTCCTGTGGTGGGCTCACCCGTTTTGGCGTGGCCGTTGTTCACGAGATGAACCGGCTCGGCATGCTCGTCGACCTCTCTCATGTCGCCGACACGACGATGCGGGCCGCGCTCGCTGCGACCAAGGCGCCGGTGATCTTCAGCCACTCCTCGGCCCGGGCCCAGTGCGACTCACCGCGGAATGTCCCCGACGACGTCCTCGCGGCGACTGCCGCACAGGGCGGGGTCTGCATGGTCACCTTCGTCCCCGAGTTCGTCTCCCCCGCCGCGGCGGTATGGCGCGCCGAGGCCGCCGAACAGGCCCGCTCAGAGGGGGTGCGGGCCTCCGACTATGTCGAGTTCACGACCTGGGCGGCGTCATACAAGCTGCGCCACCCCAAGCCGGAGGCGACGATCGACGACGTCGTCCGGCACGTCGAGCACGTGCGCGAGGTGGCCGGACTGGACCACGTGGGGATCGGCGGCGACTACGACGGCACCGACTCGACCCCGGTGGGCCTGGAGGATGTCGCCGGCTACCCCCGGCTGCTCACCGCCCTGGCCGAGCGCGGCTGGAGCAGCGCCGAGCTGCAGGCCCTGACCGGCGCGAACGTCCTGCGGGTCATGGCGCAGGCCGAGTCGGTGGCTCGCGAGCTCCAGCGCACCCAAGCCCCGAGCCTTGCGACCATCGAGGAGCTCGACGGGACGCCCGCGGCCTGAGCCCTCGGGCCTGCCCCGGCCCCATGCAGACTGCTCCCGGGCTACTCCCGGCCGGTCAGCTGCCAGGCGTCCTCGGACCCGGCGAGGTCGTCCCCGTCGATCCAGATCCCGTCCACATCCTCGTCGCCGTCGGCGTAGCCCGGGGCCGGCGGCGGGTCCTCACCCCGGAGCATCGCCAGGGTCGCCGGCAGGTCGTCGGGCATGACGAGCACGTCGCGTGCCTTGGACCCCTCGGACGGGCCGACGATGCCGCGCGACTCGAGCAGGTCCATCAGCCGGCCGGCCTTGGCGAAGCCGACCCGCAGCTTGCGCTGGAGCATCGAGGTCGAGCCGAACTGGGTCGTGATGACCTGCTCGGCGGCCTGGAGCAGCACGTCGAGGTCGTCCCCGATGTCGTCATCGACCTGCTTCTTCGTCGTGGTGACGGCGACGTCCTCGCGGTAATGCGGCGCGAGCTGGGTCTTGACGTGCTCGACGACGGCGTGGATCTCCGACTCGGTGACCCAGGCGCCCTGGACCCGCATCGGCTTGCTCGACCCCATCGGGAGGAAGAGCGCGTCGCCCTGCCCGATGAGCTTCTCGGCGCCGGCCTGGTCGAGCACGACGCGGGAGTCGGCGAGCGAGGAGGTCGCGAAGGCCATCCGGGACGGCACATTGGCCTTGATCAGCCCCGTGACGACGTCGACCGAGGGCCGCTGCGTGGCCAGGACGAGGTGGATTCCCGCGGCCCGGGCCAGCTGGGTGATCCGGACGATCGACTCCTCCACGTCTCTCGGAGCGACCATCATGAGGTCGGCGAGCTCGTCGACGATGATGAGCAGGTACGGATATGGCGCGACGACCCGCTCCGACCCCGGCAGCGGCTGGACCTTCCCGGAGCGGACCGCCCGGTTGAAGTCGTCGATGTGCTTGAAGCCGAAGGCGGCGAGGTCGTCATACCGCTGGTCCATCTCCCGCACCACCCACTGGAGGGCTTCGGCGGCCTTCTTGGGGTTGGTGATGATCGGGGTGATGAGGTGCGGGATCCCGTCATATGCCGTGAGCTCGACCCGCTTGGGGTCGACGAGGACGAGGCGGACCTCGTCGGGCGTGGCCCGCATGAGGATCGAGGTGATCATCGAGTTGACGAAGCTCGACTTGCCGGCGCCGGTGGCGCCGGCGACCAGCAGGTGGGGCATCTTCGCGAGGTTGGCCACGACGAAGCCACCCTCGACGTCCTTGCCGACGCCCATGATCATCGGGTGGTCGGTCGAGCGGGCGGCCTGCGAGCGCAGGACGTCGCCGAGGCTGACCTTCTCCCGGTCGGCGTTGGGGATCTCGATGCCGATCGCGGACTTGCCCGGGATCGGGCTGAGGATCCGCACGTCGGCGGAGGCGACGGCATACGCGATGTTCTTGGACAAGGCGGTGACCCGCTCGACCTTGATCGCAGGCCCGAGCTCGACCTCGTAGCGGGTGACGGTCGGTCCGCGGCTGAACCCGGTCACCTGGGCGTCGATATCGAACTGGTCGAGAACGGTCGTCAGGGCCTCGACGACGCGGTCGTTGGCGGCGCTGCGCTCCTTGTGTGGGGACCCCGGTGCGAGGACCGCCTGGTCCGGCAGGGTGTAGGTGACGTCGCCGGCCAGGGCGAGCTGCTCGACCCGGGCGGGGAGGGTGGTCGTCGGCGGCGGCTGCAGCGGCAGATGTTCGACCGGCACGGGTGCGGTGACGGGTGCGACGACCGACCGGGGCGCCCCGCGCCGGCGGCGGTCCGGCTCGACGTGCGCGGCCTGCTCAAAGGCTGCGTCCCCGCTGGGGGGTTCGGTCGGCCCACCCAGCCGGGCGCGCCGCCGGGCGCGGGTCGCGGCCCCTGTGTCGAGTGCCTCGTCGGTGGCGCCGTCGGCCCTGTGCTGACGGCCGTGCAGCAGGAGCCCGGTCAGCTGCTCGACCCGTGCCGGAATCTGGTTGACGGGGGTGGCCGTAAGCAGGAGCAGGCCGAAGAAGCCCACGATGAGCAGGATGACCAGGGCGCCGACGCCGGTGACCGCCGAGGCGAGCGGGCTGGAGGCGAGGAAGCCGACGATGCCCCCGGCGCCGCGCATTGCCGTTGGGCCCTGCGGGGGCGTCGGCAGGCCCGCCGCGAGGTGGGTGATCCCGCACGCCGCTGCGGTGAGCGTGAGCGTCCCGATGAGGATGCGGTTCGTCGCCTCGGAGTCCTGTGGGGCCCGCATCATCCGCACGCCGAAGGCCAGCAGGACCAGCGGGACGACATACGCGATCCGACCAAACGACCCGGCGACCACGGCGTGGACGACGTCCCCGACGACACCAGGAGCGCCCCACCACTCCCGCGCCATGACCAGGACCGCGAGTGCCACCAGGCTCAGCCCGATGCCGTCCCGTCGGTGCTCCGGTTGGAGGTCGCGAGCTGAGGTCCCGACCTTGCGGACCGCGCCGCCGGCCACGTGCGACAGGCCCACCCAGGTGCCGCGGAGAAGCCGCAGGGGCGCGGAGGCCAATGAGCCGTGACTACGGCGCCGGGACGAGCCGGACGGCTTGGATGCGGGTCGGCGTGGCGCCGCCCGGCCGGAGCCGGCCGGTGCGGACCGCGCGCGGGTCGTGGAGGCCGAGGGACGTGTCGCCATGGTCGCAGACTAGGCGATCGCCTCCTCAGACTCACGCGTCACACGCGTATCTTCGGGAACTCATGTCACAGGACAACCCAGTGAGGAATCCATGGTTCACGTCGGGCATAAGGGTGTAGGCTTTATCTCGTCCGGTTAAGTCTGAGTCCTTAAGAGGAGCTCGCCGTGTATGTCGTCACCGCGGACCAGCGGGACAGCCGTTCGGGGCCCGACCTTGTGCCCGCCGCACTTGCCGACCTCGCCACGGTACGTCATGGGGCGCCCATCCGACCCTTCGAGCGCACCGTAGGCGACGAGATCCAGGCCCTCTTCGACGAGCCCTCGTCGGCGCTCGTCAGCTGCCTGCACCTGTTGCGCACGGGCCAGTGGCACGTCGGCCTCGGCGTAGGTGCGGTCGAGACTCCCCTGCCGGAGTCGACTCGTAGCGCCCGCGGCCCCGCGTTCATCGCGGCCCGGCGGGCGGTCGAGGCGGCCCGGACCGGCGTGCACCGGGTGGCTGTCCGGGCCGGCGACTACGCTTCGAGCCACAGCCCGGCGGCGGTCCACGCGCACCTCGCCGAGTCCGCACTGCTCCTTGTCGCTCGGATCGAGGGCGGCCGTAGCGCGAAGGGATGGGAGGTGAGCGACCTGCTCGACACGGGGATGACTCAGGAGGCCGCGGCCCGCGTGCTCGGGATCAGCCAGGCCGCGGTGAGCCAGCGCGTCCGTGCAGCCGCCTGGGTCGAGGACCTCCGCGGCCGCGAGCTGGTCCGCCACCACCTCGTCGCCGCCGACAAGGGCGAGGGCCTGTGAGGCAGTACGCCTTCGACGCCGCCATTGTCACCGTCGCCCTGCTCGGCGGGGTACTGCTCGGCCACCCGGTGGTGTCCGGCGTCTTCGCTCGGGTCGCCCGATCCGCCCGCGGTCCTCGCACCGGCGCCCAGGCCGCCGCCGACCCTCCCGCCGCTCACGTCGCCGACCCACCACCGCTCGCCGGGGGACGCTGGATCGGTTACCTCGAACGGGTCAGCGTCGTCACGGCACTGCTGGTCGGGTGGCCGGAAGGCATCGCGCTCGCCGTCGCCATCAAGGGCCTGGGTCGGTACCAGGAGCTACGAAGCGCCACCCCGGGCACGGCCGAGCGCTTCATCATCGGCACCTTCACCTCGCTGCTCTGGGCCTGCGCCTGGGGGCTGCTCGGCCGCTGGGGCCTGGCCGTCACGCGTTAGCCGTCGTTCGCGGCAGGGCCGCGGTCAGCTCCCAGGTGTCCCTTGGGAGGGGGTCGTCACGGACAGCCGAGCCCAGACGGCCGCGTGGTCGCTCCCGGGGATGGTCTCGGTCCCCGCGTCGACCACGGACAGCCCGCGGATG
>Ga0116189_1002697_pt1 | contig 12960 bp, 14 predicted proteins | sample AD_JPNTR3_MetaG_FD_89895 | JGI IMG/M metagenome (GOLD analysis project Ga0116189, IMG submission 89895) | Active sludge microbial communities of municipal wastewater-treating anaerobic digesters from Japan - AD_JPNTR3_MetaG | ecosystem: Engineered > Bioreactor > Anaerobic > Digestate | place... | reverse complement strand
GGGCTTCTACTTCGATCGGATATACATCGGCTGTTTGACCAAGGGTATGTAACCGTTACGCCTGATTATCACTTCGAGGTCAGCAAGCGATTGCGGGATGATTTCAGTAACGGCAGATCCTACTACCCGCTTCGCGGTACTCGAATCGCTGTACCAGAAGACCCGTCCGCTCGGCCTGACCGCGAACTGCTAGCCTGGCACAATTTGAACCGCTTCTTGGGATAACTGCTGTCATTGCGCTGTAACACGTCGTTCGAGGGCAACTTGCGCGGTCTGAGAAGTCCAGAGGACGTCTTTCTGGACTAACGGACATAAGTGCCAGTAACTCGATCGCGATCGCAAGTTGCCTCTCCGAGGAAAGGGGCTGAGGTGAAGGCTGTGAAGAGGGTTGGAGGCTCACAATTCAGTTTGTTCAGTTGAGAGCCACTTGGACCTCGTTCACACCCTTCCCACAATCTCGGGATCGGGCAGGGTCTGAAGTTGGAAAGTGGCAGTTAAGGTCGATCGTCTGCCGGAATCCGGCTCGAGGCCAAGAGCGTTCGGTAAAGCTCAGATTCTCCACTAGTACCCGGCTTGAAGTTATCGACCGTGAAGTCAGCATCGAACCAGGGTATCCTGTCCTCCTGCATACCGTGGCGAGCCAGCCATAGCTACCCAAGCTAAGTTACACCCGACTGCCGTTCTAGCACGTCGGTAGTCCACGGCTCAGAGGCTCATCAGTCGAGGACCACCATTCTCTTCGCACGGGCATGACGAAACCCGAGCTGGCGAAAATCAAAAGAACCCCAACGCAATCACTTCCGGGCCCTGATCTCCTCGGCGCTTTCAGCTATACGGATAGCAGAAACGAGTACAGCAGCCGCGTCCATGTGAGTTAAGCGGAATTGACCTGCTTTATAGTGCACCGCTTCGTTCCCCAAATACTGAAGGAGGCGCAAATAGGAGGTGACCCACGCTCGCCGAGGAGCCAGATGCGGCTGCAAGACAGTGATGGCCTCGTTAAGAGTGTTGCCGGCAGCAAGATTCAGGCAGGCACACATGCGAGCGGCAAAGAGTTCAGCGAACTTTCTGCCTTCGGTCGCTACCGCGCCGACTGACGGCGAAGCCGATCGGGCAACGCTGAGAAGGTTACGCAGTGAAGAGCGAAAGGGCTCGGAAAAGGATTCCAGCTTTTGACTCAGTTCTTCGGCCACGGCCTCCAGCAATCGTGTGTCGCTACTGGCGGTTGCTCGATCCAGGACGCCTTCAATCGCCAGATTCAGCAACGCAACCTTCTCGAAATCGTGCGCAAAGACACGGACGATTTCGACGCGCGGAGCGCAAATCGCCCACTGCTTCACAAGTCGCAAGATCTCTCTCACCACCGGCTCGACCTCAAGTCCCATGCTCCCGGTGCCGAGCAAGGGCAGGGAGATAGAGCGAGCGTCAGCCGACACCTCATCGGCATGTCGGATTAACGTGTCGAACGCGAGCTTAAGTTGACCGGCAGACAGAGTAGGCTTTCCATCCCAATCCTTCAGATCCAGTATCCAGAGGGTCTTGAAAACTGCGGTGGCTGGAACGCGAACGTGATGAAGTCGCCCTGAATAGGTGGAGGAGCCCGGAGGCAGCCCGTGAGCGAAATCGAAGCCAAAACGAACCCTCAGGTCGCCGAGAACGGTCCCGGGAACCGGGCTGTAGTCACCAGCAAATGAAGAGCAAATCAAGGCATCCGACCGACAACCGAGAATATCGCCGGCATAAAACTCTGCGTATAGCGACGTCTCGTTTTCACGGGGAACGGCGGAGAGATTGAATAGAAACGCGCTCATCGAAGACCTCCGGCCGAGGTTTAACATGAGGTGCCCGGAAGCGCAAGAATGGATGCGTGCTACGACTCGCCGCGGCCTCCGTTGTTCGGCAGTACAAACGATAGCGCAGACCGGTAAACGGTCTCACGGTAGTCTCCGGCCTGCGCTATATACTCGGACTACGGGCTAACTCGATCCGGTTGCTTTTCCTGTTTCGCAACTTCTCTAAGCAGTTGCCGAACAGCGCGCTCGACTGCATCGGCGAGGGCGCTCTTTGTTTTTCCACCTGGGCTGTCCTGGGTATGGGCCCAGATCACTTCGCCATCGGCATTTACCAGACGGAGCGTTACCGTAGCCTGCGCTCGGTCTTCTGCCGAATAGAAGGTCTCGCCGCTGCCGCCGACTGCAGCGCCAAAACCGCCGCCACCGGACCCACCTGAAAAGTAGCCCCCGCCGCTAGCGACGCCGAAGTCGGCGGCCTCACCCTCCGCCCTGACACGCCTGTCACTTCGCTCGAGAATTGCCCCCTTAAGAACGGCGTCGGCGCCTTCACATTTCTCGGTCAGGACGAACCGCTTGCCTGAGAACAGGGCGGCAAACGCTATTTCCCGCGCCGCCTCCAACAGGGTCGGGTCTCCTACAAAATCGGCTACGCAGATCTTCTTAATCATCTGCAGCTGCCCTTGCGCCGCCTCAGCCGTCTGTGCACCGGAGGCGTCTTGCCCGAAGCAAAGCCGGAGGCAAGGAGAAGGAGAAACAGAACACTTGCCTGGCTTCTACCCGTGAACATGTTTTCTTGCCTCCTCTGACTCATACTCGCACTTGACGCCACTGCGCGCCTCGATGATTGTAATGATCGACTTCGGTTTGCCTTTCGGCAATTCGAGCACCACACCCTGCGGCTGATTGTCGGCGTCTCTGAAGCCGACCGTGAGAAAGTGTTTCCTTTTCTTCGAGAAAAGCGCCCAGACGGTGATGGCAATAGCAACACCCAGACGACGACCGGCCTTCTGTCCGTACTCGAGGGAAGTGACCCCCTCATATGGAATCTCGAAACTCCCCTTCTCGGAATAGAATTTCAAGAGTTCCGGGTCGGAGGTATCGAGCTTTCCCTCGGTCGCTTCGGGCAGGCCGCCGATTGTCCCGCCAACGTACATAACTTCATGACCTCGAATTGCACCCGGTACGGCGACATGAAAGAAAATCATCTGGACGAGAATGATTGCGATTGGCTTGCGAATCATTACTTGGCCTCCTTTTCGAAATGTTTGCGGGCTTCTTCCGACTCAAACTCCATTCGCTTGCCGGAACGTTGCTCGAGTACGGCCACGACCCCGTGGACCTTGCGTTTTCCTATTTCCAGCACAACACCGTGTTTGTTCCCTTGCTGATCCACGAAAGAGATGCTGAGGTAGTGTTTGCGCTTCTTGGAAAATAGAGCCAAGGGACTCACAGCGAGCGCTACCCCCACGCGTCGGCCGGCTTTTTGCCCATACTCGAGCGAACCGATGCCCGCATAGGGCACCTCAAACCGCCCTTTCTTCGACTCGAAAACAGCAACCTGAGGATCGGACAGATCGAGCTTGCCCTTGGTTTTGTCGGGAATCTCTGAGTAAGTTCCACCCACGTACATGACGGAGTTGCCTCGGACGGCGGCCATGACCGTTGATGTGGAAAGAAGTACCGCGATTAGTGCAACGGAACCCATCTTGCGCATCGGAAACCTCCTTGTTGTCGGAGGAGCTCAGGAGCATCGGCGATGCCAATCGAGCAGCTAACGAACTGGAAGGAGCCGACCCGCTGGGAAACGGCGAATTGGCAAAGGCTTACAGTTCAAGGCGGGACTGGCAGGTGTGTCGACACCATCCGGATGGATGCTGTTCGTCAACAACTCTGGTTGAAACCCGGGTCAACTGACTTTGTGAGCTGCTTGTTGCTTTCGGCTGTTCCGATAGCCAGAGCTTCGTTTGGCCAAGGTAGATTTGCCCTCTTGAACTGCCTCCAAAAGGTAGCTTTGGAGGGACAGTCCCTTATGCCGGTGAACCGTAGTACTGGCGGCCACCGTCAAGGTCGCACCGAGGAGGATCGAGTTCGTTATGTTCACCGATTGACATATGACGACAAGGTCGCAGTCTTTATTTCTATTTCAAAATACCCACCAATTTTGTAATAACCAGAAAACGCCACTCACTCGCTTCTATCGACAGAAAAAGCGACAAAGCTCGGAGTGATCACTATTTAAGGCGCTCGTGCAGAATCCGGCCTTTCACGCTCCCTCCGACGGGATCAGACTGAAGGGTGTTAAACACAACCGGATGGTTTTGATCGCCAGTCACCGTCCTGGAACCGCCAAAACAGCACGTTATCGGCGCAATCCGAGTCCCAAACGGACGGGTGCGGCAGAAGTACCAGAAACACATTCCCCATGCACACACTGGCGGGTGGGACAAGGACCTTGATAAACGACTCGTTGTCGTTAACCTGTGGACCAATGAACAGTTTGTTGCGAGACGAGCCGAGCACCAGCTTGTTGAAATCTATGAGAGCCTGGCGGCTGTCTCGGGCGAATTCGGATTCGACCTGCCAGAGCGACTCTTTGATGTAAAGAAGGTCCTTTTTGTGCACTGCCGACGGGACGACGGCCACACGACACACGCACACGTCGTAAAGTAACTCGTTCAGGTGGAAGTCGCGCCTGTAATCCGGGCAGTGCTTCGAGAAGACGCGCACACTTGCATCGTCGCAATAAAATCTCCGGAACTCGCTTGCCAGTGCTTCTACCCAGAGGCGCGATCTCTCCCTGTGGCGATGCAAGGGATCATCGAATGGGATTGGTACTGCTCTCGCATTGGCAAAGGCCGCTCTAATGATGGATGAGATCGCTTCCATACCTAGCTAGCTCCCCCCGGGGCGAATCCGATACCCGATTATGCGCCAGATCGTCGTGGGGTGACAGCCTAGGATTCAAGTTTCTGTCATCTTTCCTCCTTTCTGGCTTACAATTCCCAGCCTGTGATGGTCGAACCATTGGTAGAGTTCAAACCGGTTTTCCTGCCGGACACACCCGAATTCCGTGCCCTAGCCGGGGAGATCCACCGACGCTTCGGACAGCAGATTGAAGTCAGCTGGGCTACACCCTTTTCTCCGCGAATACAGCTCTGCAACCTGGGATTTGCTGGCGGAATCGCCGTCGGTGACACACAAGTTCGACTACACACGAAGGTTCCGGTTGCCCAGCTATTTCGCCTCTTGGAGTACGTCTACGATCTGTTCAGGGTCGAGGAGGGGCTGATCCCGACACAGGAGACCGAGCAGATCTTCGAGTCGCTGGCTGACATCTGGCTGGCAATCGGCAATAGCTCGGCTGCCAGTCCCAGGTTTTTCCTTCCCAAGCGACAAGACTAGCTAGGGCTGATTGGGGTGGGGACTGCTACCGTGCTCGAGTCGCGTTACAGAACCAGTCTGCGGTCTGATGATCACCAGATGGTGGAGAGATGAGGATAGTCGCGCAGTTTGCTGTCTTTCGTAATGAGCCGCCCATTATGGTGCCGGACCGAGGCGGCTATAATCTGGTCGGCCGGATCGCCGTGGAATGGCTGAGGCAGTTCACAACTTTCAACCAGAATGGGGACCGTCAGCTCAGCCACGAAGAGGCCCCGGACGTTCAGAGCTTCGCCTAACCACTGGCGAAAGGGGCGATCCAGAACCAGCTGCTCTTTCTGGACCTTTTTGGCGACCTCCCAGATTGAAATGGGCGAGATCCAAACACCTTGGTCACTCGCACACTTCTCGATGGCGCTCTTGGCTCTCTTTGAGAGACGAGGATCGCTAGTGATCCACCAGATCCAAGCGTGGGTGTCAAGAAACGTCCGCATCCCAGCTCTCACCTGTGCTGTACGGGTCCTCGCTTTCTCGCAGAATGCTCCCCGCCAGATGACCCGCCTCTTTCTGAGGCTCCACATACGGAATCACTTGAACTACAGCTCGGCCTCGCTTGGTGACTACAACTGGTTGTCGAGACGCTGCAACTTCATCCAGAATCTTCAAACATCGATTCTTGAATTCTGCTGCCCTGATTCGTTTCACGGCAACAATATAGCCACGAAGATGTGGCCATGTCAACGCGGTTGCCGGAAAAGTAAAACATGAGCAACTTCGCTCAGCGGAACCTCCAGCAACCCGCGAGGAAGCCCGACGACAACGAGCCGAAATAGAGGCATTAGAGCGGAGTATCGAGTCGCGCTTGAGCAACGTCTCGAGATTCTTTCAAGAAGCGCCGCCCGAGGCAGAGACTCCGCCACTTGGTGTTCCTGAATCGGACGAAATCACAACCTCAGATTCTGTGGGACTTCTTTCTCCGGCCAAAGAGCAACTGAAAACGAGCAAGATCGTTTCGGCTGGAGCAGAGACGACAGAAAGAGGATCCGGACTCCCGCTTACTGTGGTTCCCCCGGCCGGGGCGGAGGACAGACAACAAATCGATCTCAAACCTGAGACAGCGGAATCGAAGCGAGAGATCGGGCATGAAGCTTCGAACTGGGAATCCGATCAAGGAACTCCACAGGAGACTGATCTGAATCAGGTCGCGAGAGCCGAACCTCCATGCGACGGCGCACTGCGTGACGTGTTGACGACCCTTCCTGAAGCCAAGATCGCGAACTATGTCTGGATAGCAATGGAGCAGGGCCGACTTGGTCTCGCCTATCACCTGGCCGAGACCATTGAACGTCTACACCCAGAACTGAATAGTCTGTACCCACCGTCAGCATTAATTCGGAGCATCATCCTGGCAACGCTGGTCAGGATTCCCGGCGGGGAGATCGTAGATCTCCTCGCGACGAACTACCACGAAGTCTTATCGAGACTCCCCGAAATGGGGGATGCGGACCGGAACAATTTGTACTTGGTATTCGCAGCCACTCTCAGGCCTGCGTTGTTGGCACCAGTGACCGAAGCTGCTGCTTTGCTCGAGATGCTACCTCCGCAGCGACTTGGCGTCTTGAGCGCACTTCGGCAGTCCATCCTGGACTTCACTCGACTGGGTGTCGAATTGAGCCCGGCAATCCTGAAGGGAATCCATGAAGGGGAACAATGGGAACAATGCCTGGAACAAGTCAAGACACAGCTCAGAGCTTGGCGGGAGCAGGCTCGCAAGGCTCAGCTTGTATATGCCCCAGCAACGAACGTTTGGAGACACTGGCTTGAACCCGAGGGCGCTATAGGTCAACTTATCGCGACCCTGCTTGAGGACCCGAACCCGGACCTGGAAGAGTTTCGGGAGCGCCTCGCCAAATGGAAGAACGACAGAGACGTCGTCACAGAGCTGACCCGCACCGACAAAGCGCTTCGCAAGAGAGCCGCCGATCGTCGGCCCATTGAGGCGCGGGCGAAGAACGCTATCATCAAGCATGTTCGGGAGGCAGTCGCGTGGCTTGAAAGACTGGCGAGCACTATTGAACAGCGGCCTGCTTCAATGACGGACTTTGTCTACCGGGAAGTACAAAACTGCCGCAGGGCCGTCTTATCCGGGATAGAGAATGCCGAGAGCGTGCTTGGTGAAATGTTCGACAGTGCTCAATCCGCCGAAACACGCGCCACCGTTAGTGTGACCAGGGGGCTTCTGAAGGATCTGGCGACTCTCTTCAGTCTTGAAGAAGTGGATTCAACAGTCCCGACACTTTTCAATGCGCTAAACGCCGATCTCCTTAGAGTGCCAGGGCTCACACTCAATGAAGAGGGCGAACAGGAGAATCTGGGCGCTAAGGAGTTGCTTCCGGCTCTAATCAACCTTGCAGAAAACCCTCCCCGCCCCTGGAGGGAGGTTTTCCGTGTCCAATGTCAGCGGCGCAACCGTTTTGCAGCCGAGCGACCGGGTGATTGCACTCTGCCTCGCACTACATGCCGTTGAGCCTACACCCAGCGACTCTCTCGTCGAAGGCGTGGATGTTGCCTGGGTCAGAGAGGAGGCACTCTCCTGGTGGGGAGAAGGGTTCAGAGAAGATAGTAGTTATGAGGGGTTCCAGACGATCTTGGAGGAAATGATCGGCCTAGGGGTGCTTCGCAAGGTAGGCAATAATCGTTATGCTCTTCGAAGTGCCAATCTTCTCAACCTGTTAGGCAATCGAACTGAGATCGAACAGAAACTTCTCGATGCTTCAGAGAAGCAGCCGCCCCCACCGTATGAAGCGGGCGCATTTCGAAGGACTTTCCGAGACGATGTCTGGTGTAGAAGCCCGCTTACGTATCTTCAGGAATCGCAGCTGCTGGCACCTTCGAGTGGCGTGTCGGTGGTCTTCGGAACCGAGATTTCAGGTTTAGGAAATGTTGAACCTTTCTTGAAGGTTGCCTCAAGTCAAGCGGAAATCATTTGTCTCGCAAATCTATGCAGTTATGGGGAATTTGTAAAAACGGTCGAGAAACGAGCTAAGGACAGACGAGAGGGCCTCGTGGTCTTGCTTGTGCCAAGCAGTTGTCCTTGGACCGAGCGCTGGGTTTGGGAGGCATCTGCTATTCTGGATCGCAAGACGTCGCGCAAACGATTTACTCGCGTGATTTTTCTTGCCGACGCGAGAACCGCGTGGCAGTACACCACTGTCGAGAAAAGACCGCCGGTCACGGAACACTCACTCAAACCGTGGAGCGAATCGGCCCTCAGGCGCTGGATGATAGACGCAGGAGTGGCTCCCGGTGATCCTCAAGCAGCTCAGTATATAACGCAGATTACTGGGAACTGGCCGAAACTGGTCCATGAGCTTGGCGACCGCTCACGGTCGACACCTCACAAATGGCGCGACCACCTCGAGGCTTTGGACAAAGAGCTCGTGACCGACAGCAAATGGTACGACGCGTTCGGAATTGTGCCAGATGCCTTGGAGGCTCTGAAGATCTTAGCGCAGTTGGATGATCCAGCCAGCATAGGGGACCTCATCACGCTCGCTTCTGCCATCTCAGCCGAACAGGTTAGCCGCGTTATCAGGTGGGCAGACCGACTGTCCATAGTCTCAGTCGGGTCACAGGCGAAATATGCCCTTGATCCTGTTGTTGCACGATTGCTTCACGCCCATAGTTGACCTCTATGGATTCGATCTTTTGGCAATTGCCTGGGCCGGCTGCCTTTCTCGGCCGGCTTCAAACCGACTTACGCGAAGGCTGCAATGTGGTCCTCCTCTTACCGAAATCTGTGCCATTCGGCATCCGACGCGCTCTGGCCTCGTTCGTCCGAGAAACTGACGTCTGGCGATGGCGAACCATCGATTTAACGGAGTTGTGCGTCGTGTCCGACCCAGTGGAATTGTTACGCACCTTCTTGCCCTCGGATCCGCCCATTTATTCCGCAAGAACTCTGATTCCTGCTCTTGCGGAGACGGTTGTATGGGTCGAGGGGATGACGTCCGAGTACTGGCCTCACTGGCGGTCCTTTCTAATCGAGTACGCACGGTTGTCGCGGAACAGTGGGTGGAACAGAGGAGTGTTCTGCGTTGCAGTAACAGGAGAAGTCACCCGGGAAGCAGTACTGGCGGAGGCTGCCTTGGTTACTCGTCGGTGGCGAGGCGTTGTAGATCGGGTCGACATGTCACTGTTCGTCTCGCAGCTTCTTCGCAGCAAGCGCATCGGTCCGCTGGATCGTCGATTGCGGGTGGGGTTATGTACCGAGATCGCGGGGACAGACCCGGAACTTGCTGTGCGACTCGCAGATTTAGACTTGGCCGCACTCCTTGAACCTCACAACCTGCTTCGGTCTGTGGGGCTGGAGCGTGGATGGATGGATGCCAAAGAGCCTACCTGGGAAATCGGAGCACTTGATGAGCTGGAAAGTGAACTTGTGCCTCACTCTGCTTTCCTGGCTCTCCACAATGAACGCTCGGAAATTCTCCGCCGCATCTGGAGAGCGCAGGTGGCAGTTGTTTTCCCCTTCATTGAGGAGCAACGAACTCGATTAATCCCTCGAATGGCCCCCCTCATTTCGGTCCCTTTCACCAGCCGTTTTGGAGAAGTTCGCAGTTTGTACGATTTGGAGGTCAGTCACCTTCACCACTTTGCGAGACGGTTTAAGATGGACAATGACACGCTTCGTTTGCTGGAAATCCTGAAGCGTATGCGAGATAGGCTGGCACACTTACAGCCTGTCGCAGTCTCCGATTTGCTAGAGGTCCAGGGCATCCTAGAAGAAGGACGGGAGAGACTCGTCTTTTCTGCAAACTAGTCTGCAAGTAACAGGCATTCGCGTTTGCTGGCTTGGCGCGAGATCAAGGCTGTAAGAACCGCAACACGTCCTCCGTGTACTTCGGTATAGGGCCGCGGCGGGAAGCGACAAATGCGCCAAGATGGTTGGCGACGCACGCCGATGCAAGAGGGTCCTGAGACCGAAAGAATTCATTCATGAACGCCGCACTGAACGCATCTCCAGCCCCCACAGTGTCCTCCACGACAACCGAAATCCCGGGCACATGATGCAAAAGGTCGTCACGAAAGACATGGCACCCCGCTTCGCCCGCGGTGATGATCACAACCTCAATATTGGGGTACGTGCCGATCAGTCGGCGACAAACCTTGTCGTGTGCATTGCTCCTGAAACGCAGCAGGGAGCCAAGCACCCCGACTTCATCCGTATTCATCTTCACGATGGTACAGCGGGGAAGCGAGCGTTGTAGGATCGCTTTCATGTGCAACCTCTTCCGGACGTTCACATCGTAGAAAATGTAAGGAAACCTGGCGCGTTCCAGCACAGCATCCAGGGCGAGCACGGACTCGAGCGATCGCTGGGCCAGCGAACCGAAATAGAGTACATCGAATCCAAATGGCTCAAGATTGGGGATTTCATCAGCCGAGATGTAATCGTAGGCGACATTCTCGTGAATCGTGTAATCCGGCTGGCCCTCAGCCAGGACTACATCAACCGTTCCGGTCGGCCGTCGCGAATCTACTTGTACAAACCTATCGCTTACATTAAACGACCGACACAATTCCAACGCTTTGGTGCCCAGCCGATCGTTGCCTACCCGCGAGATGATGTGCGCTTCGTTCCCGCACTGTGCGCAGTGGGCAGCAAAGTTAAGCGGCGCCCCACCCAGAAACTCTTCCGCGTTGATGATATCCCACAGGATTTCACCAAATGCCAGTACTTTCATCGCTCGTAACCGAGATCGCCTACCCAACTGTCCGGCTAAGCCGGTACTACCCTTTTGATCCCGGCCGCCGCGGTTTGTAGTCTCGCCTTTAAGAAAGACCTTTGCAAGGCCAATTCAAGCTGTCGAGATAAATAGACTTTCGTAAGACCCTGGGTCGTGACCTAGGTCGGGTCCTTGCGTACTTGACAACCCTTCAAAACCTCTTTAAGCCGTCGGGCCACGATCTTTTCTTCGCCTCGACGCATCATCCAGACACCGACATGAAGCGCTTCTTCCGCCTCGCGGGTTTCGATCGAAGGGTCCCCCTTCCTGAGCGCTTCGACTACTTCTTTGGGGGTTATTCGTACGCTGTTCCGGTCCCACCACACCCGCACATGAGGAACATGATTGGCGATATCCGGAACATAAATCTCAGTCTGGACCCCTGGTACAGAACGAGCGCTGTCGCTGATCAACTGGACGCGCTTTTCCCATTCCCGCCAGTCGCTCTCGTGATCTCTCTTAAGATAAAGCTCCAGTGCCACCAGCATGCCCAGGATCTCTTCCTTATTCACCTTCATTCCGCGACCGATGGTATTGGCGTTCGGCGGGCCGTTGAGCCTGGCGGCTTCGATGAGATCTTTCCGCCCGAGCAGTAAACCAGCGCTCTGCGGTCCGCGAATTCCTTTGCCGCCGGAGAAAGTCACCAGGTCAAAACCCATCCGGATGTACTTCCAGAGGTTTTCAACCGGCGGGACATCCGCGGCACAGTCGTTGAACGCGGGAATGCCATACTTCTTCCCCAGCTCAGCGAATTCCACGTCTTTGATCTGGCCGCGGTTGTTGTTGGCGTTCAGGAAAAGGAGCATGGCGGTTTTGTCGTTGACGGCCTTCTCAAGCTCCTCCCGTGTTTCCACCTCAACAAAACGGACGCCACAATTGCGCACCGCGTGCTCGTAGCCAAAACGATGAGCTTTCTGGATGATGACTTCGCTCTTCATGCCGGTCAGGTCTGGAAGCTGAATGACCTTCTTCTCGTCCTTGCCCGTGAGTACACCGGCAGTTCCAAGCGTCAAAGCGGAGGCCGCTCCTGCCGTCACCATCGCTGCCTCGCACCCGATGAGCGATGCGATCCGCTCGCCCACGCGGTCGTGTAATTCGTTCAAGCCCACATAATGCTGGGAGGCATAAGAGATCGCTTCCACTACCTCTTCGGGCATCAAGGAAGCGGTCAGAGCCGTGTAGGTTCCAGCGGCGTTAATGAACGGACGCACGCCCAATTCCGCGAAATAATCGCGCCGGGACGCTCTCGCCGCGTTTCCTGTTGAAGTGGAACCGATTAAGAGACTGCCGATAAAAGGTATGGCTGAAAGGGTTTCAAGGAAATGTCTTCGATTAGGCATGTCAGATTGCCTCCGAGGCCCGATAAGGCGTCAGCCTCTCGTTAAGCCGCCGCACTCAAAGAAGGCCTATTCAGCGCCTTCCTCTAACCCAGCACCGCCAGGCGTTGAACGTGGTCGTAGCCCTGGGTTCTGAGGCGTGAAAAGTACACGCCTGGGGAGACCCCACTCGCCTCCCACGCCGCCATGTGAATGCCCCTGGAGTGCTGGCCGCGAGCCAGAACACCAACCCGCTCGCCGAATGCATCATACACCTCGACGCAAGCGTTTCCATCATGGGGAAGGCTGTACTCGATCAAAGCCTGCGGCCCCTGCCGTCCTCGGTGATGCCGACCGAGCACGCGCAATTCCGGCTTCGCCTGCCCGGATAAACAGGCGGAAACCGGTTCCTGGGGATAATCGAACGGCTCGTTGCAGAGATGGAACTCCGGCTCGCCGGGCAAAGGCAGGTATCCGCTCGGCAGCGGCGTGCGTTCGAAGTCCGTCAGCTTGCGCTCCACGGCGCGCCCGTTCACCCACTCGTAGACGGGAATTTCCCAGGGATTGAAGGTATCGGTCAGCCCCCGCTCTTTGGCGATCCTGAACAGGTGTATGTTGCCGGGTTCGTGGCCGCCGAGCCAGTGACCGATCACGTCCAGGCGGAACTTGTCTTTCGAAAACATC
>Ga0116189_1002684_pt1 | contig 12987 bp, 12 predicted proteins | sample AD_JPNTR3_MetaG_FD_89895 | JGI IMG/M metagenome (GOLD analysis project Ga0116189, IMG submission 89895) | Active sludge microbial communities of municipal wastewater-treating anaerobic digesters from Japan - AD_JPNTR3_MetaG | ecosystem: Engineered > Bioreactor > Anaerobic > Digestate | place... | reverse complement strand
GTGCGAGCGCAGCTGGTTCGTGAGCATCGCCGAGCAGGGCGAGGTCGTGAGCCCAGACGGTAGTCTGGCGGCCTGGGAGTCGATGGCGGAAGGACGCTGGACGCTTCACCGCACCGACTGGCAACTAGGCGGTCCGGGCGGAGAGCGCGAGTGGGAACTCGTGGGGCACCGCGGGCCGATCCACAGTGTGTCATGGAAGGGCGACAGTTCCCAACTGGCGGGCGCGACTGATGGCGGTGTTGTGATCTGGAATGCGACGAGCGGCAAGTTGATTCGGTCCATGCCCGTCGGAGGGCCGGGAGTGAAGGGGCAAGGAGCGGCGGGGCCCGGAGCCACCGGGCCGGGAGCGACATATGTCTCGTGGAGCCCGGGGCCAGGTGGGCGCTGGATATTAGCAGGCCTTGATAGTGGAACCTCCGTTGTGATCGATGCGGACACCGGTGAGCGCCTGGCCGAGGTGCCGACGCGCCACCGGGGCTCGTCGGCCTGGGCCCCAAAAGGCGATCGTTTGGCGACGGTAGGCATCGACAACGCCGTGCACCTGTACGGTGAGCGGGGCAAGTGAGACGGGGAGTTTGCAAGCGGGCGAACCGCTGATCGAGCGGGCACCTGAGCCGACGAGCACCTGAGCGGACGGGCCCCTGAGCCGACGAGCACCTGAGCCGACGAGCTCTAGGACTCCATGAACAGGATTTCTCGGGCGACGTCTTCATCGGTTACGAGATGTGTCACGAACTTGCCTCGCAGGACTGAATGAACCGCTCGCGCCTTGCTCTTTCCGCCTGCAACGGCGATTGCATTGCGCGCCTTTCTCAGCTGATCGACGCTCACAGACGTAGTGTTCCTGCCTCTGATCGGATTTCCCTCGCCGTCAACGAACCACCCGCACACTGCAGCCGCCACTCGGGACTGCCTGACTGCCTCCAGGGCGGCGATGAAGTAGGGATCCTGGGCGTCGACGGTGCTCCCTCTGCCTACGCCGATCAGAGCATTTCCGAGCTGGTCCCAAAGGCTGGTGCACTGCCTGATGTAAGTGTCCTGCATCAAGAGCCGGGCGGTGCTGTCTTTGCCCACATACAGCGGAGCATTGAGGTATATGGACTCTGCATTCAGGCGCTGAGCAGCCATGTGTACGACCTGGTTGATCTGCGGTTGGCCGTCGATGCCAAGGCTCCCGCCCGACAGCGGAACCACCCTGAGGCCCGGGTAGCTCCGTGTTTCCCGAAAGGCCTTGACGGCCTCGTACACGGTGGAGCTGGCCCCAATTCCTATTACGTCGCCCGGTTCCAGGCCCGTCAGAAGCAACTCCGCCGCTCTGTAGCCCAGACGCGCCTTGAGAATGCCGTAATCCTCACCCGACGGAGAGAGCCTGCAACCTTTGAGCCCGAAGGCGCGAGTCAGTTCTTCTTCGAGCGTTTTCAGCTGTTCCGATGGGTCGACTATGGATATGCTCACTATTCCCCGGTCTCTCGCGGCTTGCAGAATCCTTGACACAGCCGGTCGCGATAGCCCGAGGCTGTCCGCGATGTCCTTCTGCGTCTTCCCCTGAATGTAGTACATCTCGCTTATCAGCACCAGAGAACCGAGATCATGTTCAGTCCTACCTTTGTCGTCTGACACCCGGGCCCCTCCCACAGCATGTTCATCCCGCTCCTGCCGCAGCTGGCGGGTTGATTATTTGACACGACCAGGGAGATTTCCTTCCTCCGGCCAGTGAGGCCTCGATGCGCTGAACAAATGACAGAAAGGAATTCCACACCCCGTATAGAAGATGGACTGGCGAGTCGACAGATATTGCTGCGAGGATTATCGTCTTGCGGTATGGGGAGGTATGGCCATGTTTGTGAAGTCGAAGGCGGCGGTGATAACCGGAAAAGGACAGGTGGAGGTGCGGGAAATAGATATGCCTGAGCCGGGGCAGGGTGAGGTGCTTGTGAGGCAGAAAGCCGTGGCTCTATGCACTTTGGAGCAGAGGTTCTTCACAGGGGTTTTCCCTCGCTATCCAGGGTGCTGGGGTCATGAGGTGGCGGGTATCGTGGAGGCGATAGGACCGAATACCTGCACTCCGCTGAAGGTTGGCGACTATGTAGCCCGCGGCGGGGGCAGCGCCTGCGGCGAATGTTATGAGTGTGCCATGGGTCGAGACTCGTTCTGCCCGGTCGAGAAGGAGCGCCTACATAAACAGCAGAATAGTAGCAGGGCGGACGGGATTTCCGGCATCTTCGGCATGTCGCAGTATGCTTCGGTCGATCCGCACAACCTGGTCAAGATGTCAAAAAGCGTGCCCTTTGAGGAGGCGGCCTTGGCCGAACCGATTGCCTGTGCCGTGAATAGTGCAGACAAGCTCGACATAGAACTGGGGCAGACAGTTGTGGTAATAGGTGCGGGCGCTATGGGGCTGGCCAATGTCTTGGTTGCACGGGCGAGAGGTGCGTTTGTGGTTGTGAGCGACCTGGATCCTGCAAGGCGCGCGCACGCTCTGAAGGCCGGGGCGCATGCCGCTATCGACCCCAACAGCGGTGACATTGCCGGCCAGATTGAGGCGATCAACGATGGCCGTAGAGCCGATGTGGTAATAGTGGCGATAGGAGTCAAGCCTGCTAATGACGATGCCCTGAGTCTTCTGGAGCCCAACGGCAAGATGATGCTGTTCGCGTCGGCTCATCCGGCGGTGCCCATGTCCATCGATCCCAATATAGTACATAGATCCGGGATATGGATCACAGGATCCACCGGCAAGGATCGAAGAGCTCTCTATCAGGCCTCATTACTCATTTCTCGTGGAATCATCAATGTCAAGCCGATGATTGAGAAGGTCATCCCTCTTGACCAGGCGCAACGGGCTTTCGAAGAAGCGGTTAAGGTGGATACCTATCGCGTTGTAATCACGATGTAGCCACTGCGGGCAGGACTGCCCATCATGAACTAGCCTAGATGAGGAGGAATAGCCTGATGCTCATGGCAATGAGTCCAATTCTGCAGGATGCTCGAGAAAGACAATACGGTGTGGCGGCGCCTGGGGTCAACGATATGCAGACGGTAAGCGCTGTGTTTGAGGCCGCGCGCGAGCTTCGTGCGCCGATGATCCTGGACTGCGTTGAGATGAACGATCTTGAGGCAGTGGCTGACATAACCAAGTTCTTCGCAGGTAGATACCCGGAGGTGCCCGCTGCTCTCAATCTCGATCACGGGCATAGCTTCGATGTGTGCGCCAGGGCGATCAGAGCCGGGTTCACTTCGGTGATGATCGACTGCTCCAAATTGCCCTTCGATGAGAACGTGAGGATCACGGCAGAGGTAGTGAGGATGGCTCACGCAGCAGGAGTATCGGTCGAAGCTGAACTCGGTAGGGTAGGCAGCGCCCGCAACTACTCCGAGGACCGAACTGCTCCCCTCACTGATCCCGCGGAGGCAGTGGAATTCGTCAAGCGGACCTCAGTGGATTGCCTGACCGTGGCTATTGGGACGGCACACGGGCTGTACGAAGGCGAAACGCCTGAGCTAGATTTCCAGCGACTGGCGGAGCTTCGCGCAGCTGTGCCGGTGCCCTTGGTGCTTCACGGCGGTTCGTCTACCGGCGACGATAAGCTGGCCCGCGCGGTGAGGGCAGGCATCAGCAAGATCAACCTGTTCAGCGACCTATCGTCGGCAGGCACGAATGCCATCCGGGCGCTTTTGGCCAGCGGCAGGACTACCGCTCTTGGATTCCTTCCACTTAGCATGGTGTATGGAGCGGGCATCGAAGCCTACAAGCAGATGGTAATGCACTACATCGAAGTGTTCGGGTCTCGCGGTGTTCTGTAGATCTCAATGAATATCAAGAAAACATAGTGCCTGCGCAAAAGGAGTGTCGAAAGAAACTTTCATATTGCAGAAGGAATTTCCGAAGCCTGCGGCGAACAGATGTCTCGAACTCATCTCACGGGCTCTGATCGACGACGTGTGGACTCAGGCCGACAACGACTGAGGCTGTCGGCGCAAAAGATGTGTTGTGGGGGTTGGCCACGTCGATGAATACTTGCAGCGCTCGCTTGCACTCTGAGGAAAGGAAGACGGCGCTCATCGCTCTGTTGCCGTCGCTCGTGATCTTCGCTCTCTTCACAGTCTACCCAATCATCTACTCACTCTATCTGAGCCTTTTCGACTGCTCGCTGCTGGGAGGCCCCCGAACGTTTGTGGGGCTCGGCAACTACGCCAAGATGCTTGCCAGCGCCGACTTCAGGGTGTCTATGGCCAATACCGTGAAATACGCTGTGGGCACAGTTCCCATCGGGGCGGCTCTGTCGATGTTCGTGGCGGTCCTTCTCAATCAGAAGATCAGAGGCCGCGGCTTCTACAGAGTAGCCTACTTCATGCCGGTAGTCACGTCCATGGTGGCTGTGGCCATAGTGTGGACGTGGATGTTCGATCCATACTACGGTCTTTTCAATGCGCTCCTCGAGCGAATCGGCATTAACGGGCCGGCGTGGCTTGCCGACCCTCGCTGGTCGCTGCCTGCAGTAATCATCCTGGGCATATGGAAGAACCTCGGGTACAACATGGTGATCTTCCTGGCCGGCTTGCAGGACGTGCCGGTCGAGTACTACGAGAGTGCGGAGATCGACGGCGCCGGCGGGTGGCAGAAGTTCCGCTATGTGACTATGCCGTTGATGCGTGGTTCGATCGGGTTCGTGCTCATCATGAGCACGATCAAATCGTTCCAGGTGTTCGGACAGGTGTACGTCATGACAGGCGGCGGGCCGATGAACTCCACAATGGTCTTGGTCTACTACATATACAGGCAGGCGTTTGAGTTCTACAGGAGCGGATATGCCTCGGCAGTTGCTTGGTTCCTGTTTGCCGTGATACTTGTTCTCACTATGCTCCAGAAAAGATTCCTCAAAGTGGAGAACTGACGAGAGGGCGAGGTGCAGCAGCGATGTCTACAATCGTGAGCATGACAAACAGCGGTGCCACCGACGCCGTCCGCGCCAAGCGCAGGCGTGTTGTGACGAAAACCGCGGGCCTTGGGCTCGTGCACATAGTCCTAATCCTGGGCGCCATATTCATGGTGCTGCCCTTTGTGTGGATGTTGCTTACGTCTTTCAAGGATAGAAGCGAGGTGTTCACGTACTCCATCCAGTGGCTGCCGTCTCGGATTAACCTCGACGGCTACCGGGAGGTGTGGTCGGAGATACCTTTCGCGCGCATGTACCTGAACAGCTTCATTGTCGCTATATCGGTCACCCTGTGCCAGCTGGTTACGAGCGCCCTGGCGGGGTACGCCTTCGCCCGACTCGACTTCCCGGGCAGGGACGTGGTGTTCATGATATATCTTTCGGCCATGATGATACCGCACCAAGCTACCGTCATCCCCACATTCCTACTGGTGCGAAAGTTCAACATGGTAAACAGGTATTCTTCGCTCATACTGCCCTTTGCCGCCGGACCGTTCGGCGCATTTCTGCTGCGGCAGTTCTTCATGGGCATGCCGAGATCTCTGGAGGAGGCGGCCATCATCGATGGCTGTTCTCGGTTCGGTGTTCTTCGTAGTGTAGTATTGCCTCTGTGCAAACCTGCGTTGGTCACTCTTGGGCTGTTTCAGTTTATGTTCTCCTGGAACGATTTCATGTGGCCGCTGATCGTAACGAACAAGATGTCTATGAGGACGCTCCAAGTCGGCTTGGCCCTGCTGCGTGCGGAGGTCTCGACCGAATGGCCCATGCTCATGGCTGCTACAGTTATGGCAACAGTTCCGATATTAGTGGCCTTCCTGGCTGCACAGAGGCAATTTATCGAGAGTATCGCCTTTACAGGCCTCAAGTACTGAGGATGATGCATTCGCGTACGGAAGGAGGGCAGTTAAGGCTGGACTCGGATGGCTGTAAGACGCGGACCTGGGCCCCCACGGCGCCCATGGCGCCAGGGGCATTAATCTACGAAGGGAGTTTGACTCAATGAGACGGTGCTGTGGGAAACGGATGGTCATCTCTTGCCTGGCTGCTGTGACGCTTCTGGCACTCTGTGTTGGCTCCATGGCGGCGGCGCCCGCCAAGGTCAAACTGACCTACTGGCATTTTCTCGGCGGTGATATGGGGAAGCGCCATGAGACCCTAATCAAGGAGTTCAACAAGGCTAACCCCGACATCGAGGTGGAGTCGCTCTACTCGGGCAACGCCTGGACCATGCGCGACAAACTGCTGGCCGCAGTGGCCGGGAAGCAACCCCCGGATGTGTCGATGATAGACCAGTTCTGGGCAGCGCAGCTGGCGTCGACCGGCGCGATCATAAAGATGCAGACGCTGATAGATGGGCCCGATGGGATCGACAAGGCTGATGTGAACAAGACTGCCTGGATGACGGCGACCGTGGATAACGAGATATGGACTATGCCGTACGCCATGAGCAACATAGTGCTGTACTACAACAAGGACATGTTCAAGGCTGTTGGGCTCGACCCGAACAAGCCCCCGACCACATGGGGAGAACTGGTCGACTACGCTAAGAAGCTGACGCGGGATGTGAACGGCGACGGCAAGATCGACGAGTGGGGCCTGTCATTCCCGATTCAGGCCGGCACCGGGACCGTCTACTATTACATCACGTTCCTGTGGCAGGCAGGCGGAGAGCTCTACAATGCCGACTATAGCAAAGTGGCGTTCAACAGCCCCGCCGGCGTAGAAGCACTTCAGTTCTGGATGGACCTTGTATATAAGCATAATGTATTGCCTCTGGCGCCTCCTACCGAAGGATTCACAGTGGGCAGGATCGCAATGGAGCTTGCCAGCTCGTCCACGCTCGAGACCAGGCAGGCCAAGTGCAAGTTCCCCATCGGCGTGGCGCATATCCCGTCGGGCAAGCACAAGGTCACAGGAGTCGGCGGCAACAACCTGGCTATATTCAAGAACACCTCTGCTAAGGAGGCTGCCGCCTGGAAGTTCGTGAAGTGGATGAGCAGCCCCGAGATGAACCTCAGGTGGAGCACCATGACCGGTTATACACCACTCCGCGACTCTGTGGTTAACTCGCAAGGCTATAAGGACTACCTCAAGGCCAACCCTGAGGTGGCCACGATGGCAGGGCAGATGTCTTATGCCAGGCCCCGCCCGAACAACGAGACGTACCCCGAGGTATCGCGCATTCTTGGGCTGGCAGTGGAGAAGGCCCTGTTCTCGAAGGCCGATCCCAAGCAGCTTCTGGACGAGGCGGCAGTGGAATCCAACGAGTACATAAAGTCTATCACGGGCAAGTAGAACAAACTTTGTAAAGACAGTGACAGGTACTGGCTGATTGGACAACGTGGTTCCGGGCGCGCCCGGGAGAACCGGGACTGGCGCCCGGAACCATCAATCGGAATTGTGGAAGTGAGAAATGCATGTACTTCGGCACAACAACGATGGTTTTCTACTCGAAGCCCCTTGATGAGGCGATTGCAGCCATATCCAGATGCGGATTTGACTACGCGGAGCTGTGGATGGACCAAGTATGGCGCGAGGCGCCGGAGCGCGCTGAAAGCAGTGTCCGCGCAATGCTCGACAAGCACGGGATGAAGGCTACAGTCCATTGCCCGATCATGGACATCAACATTGCGTCTCCCAACGCCGGAATCAGGAAGGAATCCGTGAAGCAGCTGCTCGATTGTATAGATTTCGCTGGTCAGATCGACGCACGTCTCGTGGTAGTCCACCCCGGCAGGCGGTTTTCTCTCAAGGAGTCAGTCGAGGAGCACTGGGCAGCGCAGGTCGAGGCACTCGGCTGTGCGTTCGACAGAGCAAAGCGTCTGGGCGTGACTCTGGCTCTGGAGAACATGGAGATAGACAAGGAAATAGCGTCGGTTAGGGATTACCCCGACATGCTCAGAGTGATTGATGACTGCGGTGTGCCGGACCTCAAGATTACGCTGGATACCGCGCACATGCGCGATACGCAGGTCATATTGCGGTTCATTGACAAGCTTGGCCCGAGGATCGCTCACGTGCACGTGAGCGACGCCACAGATAAGGCCCTCCACCTCCGAATAGGCGAGGGGTCGTTGGACTTGCCGGCCATAGTGCGAGCTCTCGAAGATCACAGGTTCGCGGGTGTGTATTCACTTGAGACGTACATACCGGGAGACGAAGAGGCTCTGGCGGAGGAGCGGCGGAAGCTGGGTAACCTGTTTGCCGGAGCGTGAATCGGAGGATCGTGCGGAGGGAGGATGGTTTAGATGGCGACTATGAAGGCAGCGGTCCTAGTTGGGCCACGCAGTATCGAGATACAGGAGAGGGAGATACCGTCTGTCGGGCCCAATGAGGTGCTCGTCAATGTGAAGGCCTGCGGGATATGTAGTTTCGAGAGACGTCTCTTCACTGGAGAGAAAGAAGTGCATAGGCTACCCGGTAGTTCCGGGGCACGAGGCGTCTGGCGTGGTTGTGCAGGCGGGAGAGGCTGTGCGGCGACCGCTTGCGCCCGGAACCCGTGTGTCGCTGGACCTTCTGAACAGGTGCGGCGAGTGTGAGTTCTGCCGTACCGGCAGGGGCAATCTGTGTAAGTACATGTACCGCGGCAAGCTGAACGTCCTGGGCGGTTTCGGGCAGTACGTATCGGTGCCGAGCGAGCAGGTATTCGAGATCGGTGAGTCGATCAGTTTCGAGGAGGCGGCCTTGGCTGAGCCGACTGCGTGCGTCATCCATTCGCTGGGCAAGGCGAATGCGCGGTTCGCCGAGACCATGCTGGTGTATGGTGTCGGCCCCATGGGGATGCTCCATGTCATCGTAGGAAAAGCCATGGGTCTCGAAGTGGGCGTGGTAGATCCCGATCCTACCCGTAGAGAGATGGCGCTTTCGCTGGGCGCAAGGTTCGCGGCGGCGTCCGGACCCGATGAGGAGCTCAAGTCTGTCGTAGTCGACGGTTTCGGGGCTTCCCCTGACATCGTTATCGTCACTGCTCCGGCTGTGCAGGCGGCTGAGTCGGCGTGCGCCCTAGCGGGGAATACCTCCAGGATAGTGCTGTTCGGCATGTTCCCCAAAGGCGCAATGATGGATGCGGATCCCAACAAGATACACTACTCAGAATTGCAGATAATGGGCTCGGAAAGCCGTACGCCCCTGGACTTTCACACCGCGGTCTGCGCCATAACCCGAGGCATTGTCGATGTGAAGCCCATGGTCTCGCAAGTCGTGCCGCTCGACCGGGTCGAGCAGGCGCTTTCAGAGGCGCCTTCGGTCGATACGATGCGGGTCGTGCTTTCGCTCAATGACTGATACTTGATAAGCGGAAGGTGTGGTAGTCTTGATAGGCAAGCATATTAGAATGAAATCGCTCATCAACCCGGCGACCGGACGCACCGTAATTGTGGCAATGGACCATGGGCAGATAATCGGGCCTGCACAGGGCCTGGAAAGCCCGCTTGATGCATTCCGGCGTGTCGTTCGCGGCAGGCCGGACGCGATTTTGACCACCCGCGGCATGGTAGAGCACGGCTTCGAGGCGCTAGACTCGGGCGTGGGCCTCATAATCCGGATCACCGGAGGCTTCACAGTCCTCGGAGGCAGGTTCGAAGAGGCCATGATCAGCTCAGTTACGCATGCGCTTAAGCCCGGCGCCACGGGAGTGGCCGTGACTGTCAAGTTCGGCCACGAGCGTGAAGACGAGTTCACGCGCCAGGCTTCGCTGGTTGCCGACGACTGCTATGACTGGGGTATGCCGCTAATGACCGAGGTGTGGCCGGCAGGCAAGAATGTTGGCAAACCTTCCGATCTTTCCGCCGTCAAGCTGGGCGCACGTGCGGCGGCCGAGTACGGAACTGATATAGTCAAGACCTTCTACCCTGGTACCGAGGAGGGCTGTGCCGAGGTAGTGGCGGGTTGCCCGGTGCCAGTGGTTGTTCTGGGCGGCGAGAAGGCCGATGCGCCTCTCGATACCTTCCGCATGGTCGAGTCGGCGATCCGGGCGGGCGCAGCTGGCGTTGCCATGGGGCGCAACGTGTGGGGCCAGCCGGACCCGACGAGGATGATCGAAGCTCTGCGTGGCATCGTTCATGATGGGTGGAGCGCAGAGCAGGCAGACACTTTCTTCGGAAGGCAGGGTTGACGTGTGGGCAGGGTTGAAGGGGCCTGTCTGCTGCGAGTGCAGGGAGTTCTGGCCTCGCTGTCGCCAAGTGAGCAGCGGGTGGCAGTGTGCGTACTAGAACACCCTAGGAAGGTCGTTCAGTCTACGATAACTGATCTGGCGCGCGAATGCGAGGTGTCGGAATCCACCGTTGTCCGGTTCTGCAAGAGCCTCGGCCTGGATGGATACAAGGAGTTCCGCATCGCCATAGCCCAGGAACTGGGGGCTCTCGTGCCCGAGCTTGCCGCTGCCGAGATGGGGACCGCTCGAGAAGTCAAAGAGCTGGCCCAAGATGTGTTTTCCAACAATATCAGGGCTCTGGAGGCTACCTTGGGTTCGCTGGACTACGAAGCGGTAGCCCGGGCCACCGAGGCGCTGGCTCGTGCACGGAGGGTGGACTTCTACGGGGCAGGCCCATCCAACGTCGTAGCGATGGACGCCTACATCAAGTTCATGCGTATAGGTCTGTCGGCCGGTTTCAACTCCAACTCGTATCTACAGGCAATATCGGCTGCAGTGCTAACCAACGAAGATGTCGCGGTCGGGATCTCATATTCCGGTTCCACGCGCGACACCGTGGAAGCTCTCAGCATCGCCAGGAAGGCCGGGGCGACTACTGTGGCCATAACGAACTTCAGCGACATGCCAATAAGCGACGCTTCCGACATCGTCATATGCACCAAGGCGGATGAATCGCTGTTCCAGGGGGGTGCCATGGCCTCGCGCACGGCGCAGTTGGCGGTGATAGATCTGATTTTTGCGGGCACCGTGAGCCGAAGGTCAGATGTGTTCGCGGAGCAATTCGACAAGACCAAGACCGCCCTCCTAATGAAGCTGAGGGGCGCCGCCGGCGTACCGGGGCAGGCGGGCAGGAATGGCCGAGCATCGGCGCCGCATAGAGGCGAGCACGACACGAAACAGTGAGAGCGGGGGCATGGCAGATGAACATCTTCGTCTTGATGAAGCAGGTGCCGGGCACGTCCAATGTGAAGATGGACGAGAAGACCGGCACTATGATCAGGACTGAGCATGAGAACGTTATCAACCCGCTGGACGAAAATGCCCTCGAAGAGGCGCTGCGATTGAGGCAGGCTGTGCCGGGGTCGATTGTGACCGCGATCAGCATGGGGCCTCCGCCTGCCGCCAGGGCGCTTCGCGAGGCTCTGGCCATGGGCGCCGACAGTGCGGTGCTGCTCTGTCACCGTGCCCTGGCGGGATCGGACACGCTGGCTACGGCGCGCGCCCTGGCCGGCGCCGTGAAGCATGTGGCGGGCGGCGATGTCGGCTCGCGTGACCTCGTCTTGTGCGGCGAACGTGCCACCGATGGCGAGACCGGGCAGGTTGGCCCGATGGTCGCTGCGCTCCTCGACCTGTGCGTGGCGACGTATGTCCGGAGCATCGGGCTTGAGGACGCTGAGGGCGCTTTGCCCACAGTGGTGGCGGAACGGGTCGTGGAAGACGGATTTGAGCGCGTGAGGCTGTCGCTTCCTTGTGTGATTACCGTGGTCAAAGACATCAACCAGCCCGGCTTCCCGACTCTGGCCGGCAAGATACGCGCGCGGAAAGCCGAGGTGCGCATGCTCAGCCACGAGAAGCTGGGCCTGGGCGCCGATGCTGTCGGCCTGTCGGGATCGCCTACGAGAGTAGTTCGAATATTCAGGCCCAGCTTTGCGCGAAACACGGTTCTGCATGCCCAGGACGGCTCGGGCGCGGCTGTGGACGCTCTCGTTGATCTGCTCGTTGATCGGGGGATCTTGTGATGGATATGCACTCGATAACGTGCGTAGGGGATTTGGGGCGTGTGCTTGACATGGGACATGCAGGCGTGATGGTTGTCGGGGAGCAGCGCCGAGGAGAGGTGCATCCGGTTACGTTCGAGCTTTTGGCGCGGGGCAGGCAGCTTGCCGACAGGCTTGGCGCGGAGCTATCGTGCGTGGTGATCGGGTCAGGGCTGGAAACTGGCGCCCGCGAGATCATCGAAAGAGGCGCCGACATGGTCTACCTGGTAGATGATCCCGCCTTAGCATGGTTTCTGCCGGGGCTCTACGCCCGGGCGTTAGCGAGGCTTATCCAAAGCGAGATGCCCGAGATCGTCATAGCCGCTGCTACGACTTCTGGGCGCACGTTGATGCCTCTTGTGGCGGCCAGGTTGGGCACCGGCCTCACTGCAGACTGCACCGAGCTGGACATCGATACCAAAGAGCGCCTTCTGCTGCAGACGCGACCGGCCATTGGCGGGAATGTGATGGCTACGATCAAGACGCCTCAGGCGAGGCCGCAGATGGCGACGGTGCGCCCCAAGTCCGCGCGTCCGCTGCCGCGCGATGCGGCGCGGGTGGGCAGGGTCGTCCAGGTGAAGCTAGAGACGAAGGATTGCGGTGCGGTAGGGGGCGGCACGATTGGCTGTGGCGCCGGGTCCGGGCGCGGGCAAGGGCTCGAGGTCGTACTTGGGTCGGTTCGCGATGCGACGCAGGAAGTGAATGTGCAGGACGCCGAGGTCATTGTGACAGGCGGCAAGGGCCTGAAGAACAAAGACAACTTCCGGATGATCGAGGAACTCGCGTCTTTGCTCGGGGCGGCGGTGGGGGCCACGCGCGATGTGGTAGACCTGGGGTGGATCAGCTACCCGCATCAGATCGGCCTATCGGGCAAGACCGTTGCGCCGCGCTTATACATTGCGGTAGGCGTGTCGGGGTCGGTGCAGCACCTGGCCGGGATGCAGACGGCGGAGACCATAATCGCTGTTAACAAGGACAAGGACGCGCAGATCTTCAAGGTTGCCGACTTTGGCATAGTCGGAGACCTGTTCGAGGTAGTGCCGGAGATGATTGAAAAGATCAGGAATCGGACGGCGGCGGGAAGGTGACCGGCGAGATGACGACCGATGAGACGAATGAGACAAACAGGTATGGGTGTGCG